>MAAC01011363.1_pt1 | contig 11162 bp, 9 predicted proteins | sample 1115981 | NCBI WGS metagenome assembly MAAC01 (sample SAMN04961126, study PRJNA320927) | seawater metagenome | isolation source: sample BD02T64 sea water enriched with oil for 64 days | place: USA:Gulf of Mexico | collected 2013-07-27 | reverse complement strand
GTTGAAGATGTAACGGATTTAACTTATGTTACCATTAATCCAGAAAACTCCCATGAAGTTTACATGAGTTCTTTTCATAAAGGGTTGCTTAAAATTGAAGACCAAACCCCCTCCATTTTATATAATGAAAGCAATAGCCCTCTTTCTATTCCTAATGATGCAGTAGGAATTCGATTATATGGATCAGATTTTGACAGAGAAGGTAATTTATGGTTTGTTCAGTCTAGGATAGATGATGGTCTTATTAAACTTACACCTACAGGGCAATTTCAGTTTACTGATATTTCAAGTATTATTGATGCAGAACAAGAACAAGCCTTAAGTGAAATAAAAATGAGTAGGGAAGGATATGCTTTTTTTGGTGCAGTAAATAATGGATTAATTGGTTATAGCCCAACTACTAATGAATTAAACAAAATAGGGGAAGGAATTGGAAATGGAGATTTACCATCTAATAATATTAGAGCTTTAGCTTTCGATAATCAAAATAGATTATGGATCGGAACTATCAAAGGGTTAAGAGTTTTATATGGAGTTGGTGATTTTTTTGATGGAGGAGAAATACAAGATGCACAACCCATAATTATTTTAGAAAATGGAGTCCCGCAAGAACTTTTATTTGAGCAATCCATTACAGATATTGAAGTCGACGGTTCTAATAATAAATGGGTAGCTACTGCAACTTCAGGAGTATTTTATTTTTCTGCAAATGGTCAGGAAACTATTTTACGATTTACTACAGATAATTCTCCATTACCTTCAGATAATGTACAAGATATTGCAATTGATGACTTAAACGGAACGGTCTATTTTGCAACTACAGATGGTCTTGTTGCCTTTAATGGAACTTCAACAGCACCCAGAGATGATTTAGAAGATGTGTATGCGTTTCCAAACCCAGTTCGGCCAGGTTTTTTTGGGAATGTTACCATAGATGGACTTACAGCAAAAGCGAATGTTAAAATTACGGACATCACAGGAAATCTTGTTTATGAAGCTACTTCTGAAGGAGGTAGTGTATTGTGGGATACCACAGCTTTTGGGAAATATAAGGTAGCCTCTGGAGTTTATTTGGTTCTAGTTTCTACTGATGATTACATCGAAACAAAAGTTATTAAAATTATGGTGATTAGATAATGGTTATTACTACCAAAGCCGTTGTTTTATCTTTCATAAAATATGCCGAAGCAGATCTTATTGTAAGATGTTATACCGAGTCTTCTGGATTAAAAAATTATTTACTAAAAAACATTTTAAAGTCCAAAAAAGGAAAACTAAAAGCTTCTTATTTTCAGCCTTTAACACTTTTAGAATTAGAAGTGGTACATAAAGATAAAGGAAACCTAGAAAGAATTAACGAAGCAAAAGTTTTATATCACTATCGAACACTACATACAAAAGTTGTAAAGTCTGCAATGGTTATTTTTATTGCTGAGGTTCTTACGAATTCTATTCAGGAAGAAGTAGAAGATAAAGTGCTGTTTCAATTTTTAATGAATTCATTTATTTGGTTAGACGATAATAATGAAATTGCCAACTTTCATATCTTATTTTTATTAAAATTAAGCGGGCATTTAGGGTTTTATCCAGATAACTCTTCATTAGCCTATTCTTACTTTAATTTATTAGAAGGAAATTTCCAACCAATTGGCAATGGGAAATACTGTGAAAATGGTGTTCATGTGGAGATTTTAAAACAGTTTTTCGGCATAGAATTTGATGAAATATCCCGAATTAAACCAACTAAAAAAATTCGATTAGACATTTTAAATTTGATGTTATTATATTATCAATTACATTTGCAAAGTTTTAAAAAACCTAAGTCACTTTTAGTCCTAAACCAAATATTTGAATGAGCAGAATTTTGCGATTATTTCTACTTTTAATTATCTTTTCTTTTACTTCAATGATTGCTCAAAAAATTCAAGTTTTAGAGGAAGAAAGTCAATTACCAATTTCAGGGGTTGTTGTATATAATTTAGAAAAAACCAGTACAGGAGTTACCGATTTTGATGGATATATCGATATAACCTCATTTACTGAAAACGAATTAATTACTTTTCATCACATCTCTCACGTCAATATTTCATTGAGTAAATCAGATATTACTGTTACGGGAAATAAAGTCAGTTTAGCTATAAATGCGAGTACTTTAGATGAAGTTGTATTATCGGTAGCTAAATTTGCTCAAAATAAGCGTGATATCCCTCAAAAAATTGTGAGCATTACCAGCGATGATATCATTTTTAGTAGCCCACAAACTTCTGCAGATTTATTAGAGAGTAGCGGGAATGTTTTTATTCAAAAAAGTCAATTAGGAGGAGGAAGTCCTATAATTCGTGGATTTTCTACCAATAGGTTATTAATTGCTGTTGATGGAATTCGTTTTAATACCGCTATTTTTAGGGGAGGAAATGTACAGAGTGTGATCTCTATCGACCCTTTTTCTATAGAACGTACTGAAGTAATTCTTGGACCAGGCTCAGTGGTTTATGGAAGTGATGCAATTGGTGGCGTAATGAACTTTTACACTAAAAAACCCAAATTCTCTTTTGTGGATGGAGTTTCGTTTTCAGGAAATGCTTTGGCAAGATATGCTTCGGCAAGTAATGAAAAAACAGGACATTTAGATTTTAATATTGGCTTAAAAGAATGGTCTTTCCTAACCAGTGTTTCCTATACAGACTTCGATGATTTAAAAATGGGAAAATACGGGCCAGATGATTATTTGCGTCCAGAGTATGTGGATACTATAGATGGTGAAGATGTGGTTGTTTCAAATTCAGATTCCAGAGTTCAAGTACCCACAGGTTATGACCAAATAAATGCAATGCAAAAAATAAGGTTTATGCCTTCAGAAAATTGGGACTTTAACCTTGGATTAACGTATACAACAACAAGTGACTATCCAAGATATGATCGACTTATCCGGAAAAAGAACGGAGAATTTAAAAGCGCTGTATGGGATTACACTCCTCAAGAATGGATGAGTGGAAATTTACAAATAACAAATAGTGGGACCACTTTTTATGATAAAAGTATTTTAACCTTATCCTATCAAAATTTTAAAGAAGGAAGAAGAGATCGAGATTTTGGAGACACCATACTATACGAAACTACTGAAAAGGTAGATGCATATACCTCTGCTTTAGATTTTACAAAAAAGATTGGGGATAGTAAGCTTTTTTATGGATTGGAATATATTTTTAATAAAGTACATTCAAAAGGAAAGCAAACCGATATTAATACAGGTGATACGGATGAGATCGCTTCTCGTTATCCAGAGGGATCCACTTGGCAATCTATGGCTGCCTATGCAAGTTTGCAGTGGAAATTAGCAGATAATGTTTCACTATTAACAGGAGCGCGCTACAACCATGTCTTATTATATGCTGATTTTGATACTCCTTATTATGATTTTCCATTTACTGAAGCAGATATCAATACAGGAGCTTTAACAGGAAGTGCTGGATTAACTTGGCAAGCAAGTGATATTTTAGGTTGGAAATTTAATTTTTCAACAGCATTTAGAGCCCCTAATATAGATGATGTAGGTAAGATTTTTGACAGTGAGCCTGGTTCTGTTGTGGTTCCTAATCCAGACCTAAAACCTGAATATGCCTATAATGGGGAAATAGGAGCTAATTTTAACTTTGAAGATGTGGTAAGGTTAGATGTAACCGCCTATGTTACCTATTTAGAAGATGCCTTGGTACGAAGAGACTTTGAGTTGGATGGGGAATCTGAAATAATTTATCAAGGAGAACTCAGTAACGTACAGGCGATACAGAATGCAGGAAAAGCTGAAATTTATGGTTTTGAAGCAGCGGTAGAAATTAATTTCTCGGAACAATTACAACTTACTTCACAATATAATGTAACCGATGGTTACCAAAAAGAAGAGGATGGAAGTAAAGTTGCTGTAAGACATGTTGCTCCACAATTTGGAAACACACATTTACGTTGGAAATACAACAAATGGGTATTGGATGCTTTTGCAGAATACAACGGTCAATTTGATTTCGAAGACCTATCCCCTGAAGAGCAAAATAAATCCTATTTATATGCATTAGACGAAAATGGAAAACCATATTCTCCTTCTTGGTATACGCTAAATTTTGGAGTACAATATGAAATTACCGAAGCTTTTCAGATAAATACCATATTAGAGAATATTACCAACCAAAGGTATCGAACGTATTCTTCAGGGATTAATGCACCAGGTCTTAATTTAATTGTGGCCTTGAGTTATAAATTTTAAAGAGGCCTATTTAAAGTAGGTGGAATAGTCATTTAAATGAACTTCTAGTTGGTTACAACTCTTTTTACAGGTATTTAACTCAGTAGATGCTAAGCCATCAAACAAATCTATAAATGGGAAAAGATAATTGTGTAATTGGTTATGTGCTTCCCCAGTCATCGTGCATTTTTGGAATAATTCTGTAAAATCTGCTTCAAGCCCTGCCTTTAATGTTGAATAAGCTTCAATATTTTCTATTTCTGTAAAAGATTGCATTCGCTTTTTCATGTTGTTGATTCCTGTAGTTGTTTCAGGGTTTGCTTGCCATAATTTTCCGTTATTTAAAGTAACGACTCCATCAACACTTTTATGAAATTCTTCAGAGGATACTTCTTGTTGTTCTAATATTGGTACTGATTTCTTTTCTTTATTTTGTTTGCAAGAGACAAATACTATAAGTGTAACTAAGAATAGATATTTCATATAATTATTAATTTGAGATTCCTCACTACCTTCGACTACATTTCGACAAGCTCAATGCAACGGCTCAGGGAACATATTCGGAATGACATTTAGTTTCAATTTCTAAAAACTAAAATGATTTTTAAATTCTTTAAGGTCATTATTTAGATTATTTTCTAAAATAGTAAGTTCAGGAATTCTGGAATCTGGTTGTACCCTCAGACTTCGCATATTCATATTCTGTGTTAAATACGTTAGTTCTAAACTAGGATATATTTCTTTTAAAACATCTACAATTTCATTTATACTAAAAGTATGTTCTACAAGACTATAGGTGTCTGGACTAAGGGTGTTTGTTAAAGCTACATTTTTTAATAGGTGACTTAACCGGTTAATATGAATAAAGGATCGCATCTGATTTCCATCTCCATAAATACGAATATGATTTCTGAAATTTGCTTCAAACATAAACTTATTAATTACAGAGTCAAATCGCATACTTTTACTGTACCCAAACACATTCCCAAGACGAAGCGTATAGGTTTCTATATCTGAATTTCGAAGTCTGGCTACGTGCTTTTCAGCATTCAATTTAGAAATTCCATAAAATGTTTTTGGATGGAGTTGAGTCTTAATGTCAATCTCTTCTTCAGAAGCACCATATACCGAAATACTACTGGCGTAAATAAATTTTGAAACGTTGCTGTTTTCAATAAGATAAGTCAATTCTGCTGTACCCCAATTGTTGGTTTGGTCAAATTCATGGGGGTTGTGGTTTGCAAAAGGCGTAGTTACTTTTGCCGCTAAATGGAACACTACATCTGCTTTATCAACTTCAACTTTTAGCTTACGTGAGTCTAAAATAGTTCCTTTAACAAAACGTACTTTATTAGAATTTAATTTAGACCTTCCTAAAAATAAGTTGTAGTTATTCCTACTTAAATTATCGTAAACCACAATTGAATCGATACTGTTTTCTTTTTCAAGAGCGTAAATCAATTCAGTTCCTATATAGCCAGCGCCACCTGTTACGAGTATATTCATTTTATTTTATTAAATCTTTATGCAAACCGCATTCTGTTTTATTTTGTCCAAACCATCTGGCACTTCGCTCATCGTTTATGTCAAATTTTCGAGTACAAGGAGCACAGCCAATACTTTGGTATCCTTCTTTGTCTAAAGTGTGTTCAGGCAAATTATAACGTATACGGTACTCATAAATTTGCTTCGGACTCCAATCTAAAAGAGGATGAAACCGAAGAGTGTTAAATGGAGCTTCCTGTTCGGTTTTCATATTTTTCCTTACTGAACTTTGATCTGAACGCACCCCAGTAATCCAAACATCATATTGCATTAAGTAGGGCTCTAAGGGTTGTGTTTTATTTAAAAAACAACAATAATCTGAATCTGAAGCATAATAAAAATGACCTTCTTCATCTAATTGAAGGCTTTTAGGAACTTGAGAACGAACATCTATAACGTTTAAGTCTAGTAGTTTTTTTACTTCATCCTTAAAAGCAACGGTTTCAGGAAAATGAAATCCAGTATTTATAAATAACACATCAATATTCACTCCAGAAGTACTTAAAATATGCAATAATGGGATACTATGTGTTTGAAAAGAAGAGGTGACAAATATCTTTTTTCCAGATTTTTGATACCTCTTAAGTTGTGTAACTATTTCGCTGACAGTCATTGTTTTTTAGTCTGTATACAAAGTCTCATCAAAAACATTATTTTTAATTTTTTGATGCTTTGCAAAAGTACAAACTCTGCCTTTAGCTAACGAATCTGAAGGGGGTTTTACATGATAATGTCTTAAATCATGTTCTATTTGACGTTTGCTACTAAAACTGGAAACACGTTTTAAATAACCGATAACACGAGTGGCATGATCCACGTCTTTTGATCCACATTCTTTGCATTGTTGTAATGTTTGTTTATCGATATGGTCGCAATCGTTACAAATTGTAATTCTTATATTAAAACAAAAATAATTACAACCTGCTTTAGCTGTGGCATGAAGTAGATTTACAAAACCATCTTTATTCGGTGTTTCTTCTAAGTTTAGGTGTAAAGCAGAGCCTCCATCAAGATATTTAATGTTCTCATTACCGTGAAGGATAATCTTATCTAAAGAATTTGTTTTTTGATCTTCTACCACATAGAAATAAGAGTTGTAACAATCTCTCGGTACAAAAAGGCCATCCGCACGATCCCATTTCGCGTTTTTTACCCCTAGGTTTTCCGCAGGGACAAACTCGGTGTTGAACATGTAGCCGTATTCTTTTTTGGCAAGTTTGTTTTCGTCATAAATCACCTTCAGGTATTTATTTACAAACTTTTTATAAGTAGCATTATTACTTACATGGATTCCTTGACTTTCGGCAGCTTCTACCATTCCGTTAATGCCAATAGTCAAAAACTGTTTGTCCAAACTAATAAACCCTGCTTTATAAACAGGTAATAATCCAGAAGCTTCATATTCTTCTATGAGTTTCCTGTAAGCTACTTGGTATTTATGAATCTTCTGTACTTCTTCTTTAATGTTTGCTCCTTTCTGAATAAGGCGATTCATATTTAGCGTAATTACGTTAATAGAACCCGTGGCAACTCCTCCAGCACCTAATGAATAACTAAAAGTATTATCGCTAATCTCACTTCGTAAACGACAACAAGAAGCTAAACTATCTGCACTTTCAGATTGATAGATGAAAAACGAATTTCCTTCACTTAATTCCTTAGCACACATTTCAGTAAATTCTGTATCTACCGGTTGACCATCTTTAACTAACATAGCCGCAGTTACGACTGGAAATGTTAGAATTGCTCTATTGCGTTCTTCGTTAAACCAAGACATAAAAAAGGCTTGTAATTTTTTTAAATCTTCCCATTGTGGTTTGGACATATCTGGAAAAACAAAATCTTCAAACATTGTTTTAAAATAGGTTTCGTCGTATAAAGAAATATTCCAAAAAACAGATTGATATCCCCTGGCAGCAGCAGGTTGATTAACGGCATATACTACATGTTGAAGATGATTGGCAATTAAATTTCTATTGGTTTCTATATAATTTTCTCCATAATCTTTTTTTGCAAAATAATCGAAATACATTAAAAACTCTACCGTTGCCAAAGCACCAGCAAATTGAGAACTTATAGCAAATACTAAGTTTACAAATTCCCCACAAAAACTTTCTAAATGTTTTGGCGCCCTACTTTCACCACCTAATTTGGTAAGACCATCAAATAAAAAGGGATACATACTAATTGAAACGCAATAGGGTTTTAGAGAGGTTTCATCGTGTACATAAATCTCGTGGGATTCAATTTGTCGAGTGTATTCGTTGGCTAAATCTTCACCAAAAAGGGAAGCTACCTGTCTTTTAATTAAAGCTCTATTTACTTGAATGTTAATGTCCTTATTGAGTTCCGCCTCCATGGTTGCAATATTCTTTGAGGTTACATTGGCATTAGCATCTACTTTTGAACCATCTGCTGCATTTGAAGAGTTGATGTAATGGTCTATAAAATCAATTTTTTTTGAAACTTGGGCATTTGTGAGACGTATCATATTTTTTTAGTTTTTACTGAATAAATAATTAAGGTTTTTGTTGGTATTTATTTCTACAAATTTTTGATTTGTTAATTTACTTTCTAATCCACCTAAATCTTGTTTCCACTTTCCAGTTTTTAACCAAGTGAGTTGATTATAAATTTCTTTTGAAACAGATTTTTCACCCGTATAAAGGCAGGTTTTATATTTTTTGTTTTTTGCAAGTCGAAGCATTTCGACGAGTTCTTCTTTATGCCATTCGCCACCCATAAACAAAACACAGGTGGCAAGGCTACTATATTGATTTAAAAGAGAAGTATAAACTTCTCTTGTAAGTAAAGATCCATTGCCTTTTTTCCAAAGAAAAGGCGAGTGGCAACCTTCACAAAATAGGCTACATCCGGAGATAGAAAAGCAAAGACTTATCTCTCCGGGCACTTCTTGAAACACCACTTGAAAGTCGTAATAATACATGATAATAAAAAAAAGAGTAATTAGTCTTTATAAAGATAGTTTTCAAATCAACCTCTTTTAAAACAAAAAAAAGGAGTTATTAAAAAGGTTATTAACAAGAGATTTTAAAAAAAAAATTCTGGAATGTATCGTTATAAAAGAAGATTAAGAAGTTCTAGAAACAAAAAAACCACCGATTATAATCGATGGTTTAAAAATAAGTAGGTTGTTTTATGTTTAATGTGGAAGCGATTTTCTAAAATATCCATAGGCAAAAGTTCCCAATAATGCCGCTCCTATAAAAACGACAAAAACAGTATACCCAGATCCTAATAAAACGAACATCATTCCAGAGCAAACCCCTGTAAGTGCCCATCCCATACCAAAAATAGTCCCGCCAATTATATAACGCCACCATTCCTGACTTTTATCTGGAAAAGCATGGGTATCTCCCTCAGAAGTCTTAATTTTTCCTTTTTTAAATAATTGTGTAATAATGATAGCTGCAATAACGCCAGTGATAATAATACCATACATATGAAAGGATTGAAAATGGAACATTTCAATAATTCTAAACGTTGATACTGCTTCTAGTTTCCACATTCCGAAACCGAATAAAAAGCCAATGATAATATATTTGAATAATTTCATGTCTCTGTTTTTAAATTGTAATTCTTAAAATATAAGGAAGTATAAACCAGGTCATCAGAAGACCTCCAGCAAAAAACCCCAATACAGCTACTAAAGACGGTAATTGCATATTTGCAATACCCGATATGGCGTGCCCTGAGGTACAACCACCAGCATATCTTGCTCCAAACCCTACAAGGAATCCTCCTCCAACGATGATGATTAACCCTCTTAGAGAGAACAACGATTTCCAAGAATATAAATCCCAAAACTCTGGGATACCATGCCCAAGAACAAAGTCTTTTCCGGGTACTAAATGTGCAGTTTCTTTTACAATTAAACCTTCTCCAGAAATTTGATTTAAAGTATTAATTGTTGCTTCAGATACATGAGCCAATCCATCTCCTCCAAAATAATTGGCAGCCACAAAACCACCAATCATAGCTCCGAAAGCTACCATTAGGTTCCATCCTTGTTTTTTCCAATCGAAATCGAAAAAGGAAACATATTTTCCTGCGCCATGAACAGTACACATCGTGCGTAAATTAGCAGAGAGCCCAAAATCTTTATTAAATTTTAATAATAAATATAGGGTTAAACCAATAACAATACCACCCATCCACCAAGGCCAAGGCTGGCTAATAAACTCTTGAATTTGTACTACAGTTTCATTCATAATTCATCAAATTATTAATCAACAAAAATAACTTTTAGAATAGAATTAAAATATGATAATTGTCAATTAAAAACTAGCTGTTGCAAGAGAATATAAAACGACATAAGCTTGTTAATAATTGTATTTAATAAGAATTTAAATTTCGAATTAATTTTAAATTGTAGCTTATAAGCTACTCTTTTTTTATATTTGGTTAAATGAAATTTTATATCCTCATTATATTTTTAATGTCTTTTATGTTTTGTATTTCACAAGACATAAAAAAAGATAGTATTCAGAATTTATTAAGTACCACTAAAAATCAAAAAAAGGAATCCTTACTTTATACTCAATTAGCAAAATTATTTGAACATTCTAAATCTGATACGGCAGTTTATTATGCGAAAAAAGGTTATGAACTTTCAATTAAAATAGATTATAATCTTGGTGTTGCAGAAAATGCAGCAGCACTAGGGGATATTTATGTAATTAAAAATCAATTAGACATAGCAAAAGAAAATTATATCAACGTATTAAGTGACTATTCTCCAGATGCTGAAACCGCGGTAATTCTTGATACAGTAGGTGTCGAAAAAAATGAATGGTTATGGGCTCATAATACTAATGGTACACCAACCATTGAGCACGAGATTGTAGAAACTACCGGGCATGATGGCGAACTAACCAAAGCATTCAAGGTTGCTGTTCCGGCTGGCAGTACAGTGCAAGCGAGTAAACATGTTCGAATTGAAAGCCCTATTTTAACGACAGTTAACCAAGATGTTCGCCTTGTTCGTGTTGCTGGTTGGATAAAAGCGACTGGAGTCGTTCCTAACGATACCGCACAATCGATACATGTTTTTGTCGCTTCAAACATTGTTGATGGAGAATCAACTAAAGGAGAAGGTAAAACCGTAAACTGGACCTTTAGTGAAACTAGCAATGACTTTGCCATATATAACCAGAGTATCGAAGACAACAATGGCTGGCATTACTTTGAACAGGCATTCGAGTTTAGCGCGGCGATTGTTGATACCAAATTGCAATTACTGCTAAAAACAGATGTTGCTGAAAATGGTCCAGTCGTCGAATTTCCGGGGCGTGTTATTTTTGACCCTTCGATAGGTATTGCAGGAATGTCTGTACCTAATGATTTAATTTTCATT
>MAAC01015069.1_pt1 | contig 11171 bp, 5 predicted proteins | sample 1115981 | NCBI WGS metagenome assembly MAAC01 (sample SAMN04961126, study PRJNA320927) | seawater metagenome | isolation source: sample BD02T64 sea water enriched with oil for 64 days | place: USA:Gulf of Mexico | collected 2013-07-27 | reverse complement strand
TCCGCCATCATCACATCGAGTTCCGCCATAAGGACATATTCCCATTCCACTGCCACCCCAAGTGGCCATATGACTTCTTGATAGCATCAGGTTTTGAACACCTTCTTCTTGGTTGGCAACCAAGTAACGCATGGCATCTTCTAATGTTGCGTCTTTTAACCAGCGTTTTAAATTTTCTTTTGATTTATTTTCAAGGTCTCTTTTAGCTTTCGATAGGATATCTGTAATATGTCCATTGGAATATTTAATGTAGTAAATCGTCATTAAGATAGTTGAGTGACCAGCAATTATTTTACTAATGATTTCTATTGGAACACCAGCTTCAGCTAAACTTGTAAGTCCAGCTACTCGTAATCCATGTGGTGTGAATATTGATCTTTCGGGTTGTCCTGTCGTTTTGTTCCGTTTAGTAATTATAGTTACATCATGACCTTCAGCCTGAACTCGCTTTTCAAGCTCTTCCATTAATAGCCACCAAAAGCGCATCAGTTGATTATTGGTTGCGGGATATCCAGCTTTTGAGACTAATGGACTACGGAATAAATAAAATCTGTCAGGTGTTTGCTCTAGCACAGATTGGGAAGGTTTAGAGTCACTGTTAATGCCATTGGGCATATCTTTATATGACGCAGAGTTTGCCACAGGAAAATATTTTTCCTGCCATTCTCGAAGGCTATGCAGGTGATTGACTAATATTTCATTATTCCAAGGGATTGTATAGCCAGACTCAGGACCGAAACCAACACTAGCATCCTTAGTTTTATTCGTACTAATATAAAATCCAACAGATTCTTTTAGACCTGTTATATTTTTTGTCAGTACACCTCTGTTAGGTTTTTGTTCTGCTCGGTTTGACCAATAGTTTGCATGGGTAGAGTCGTTTTTAATCCATGCTCTCATTATCGGGTTATATTTTTCTATATCACCTTCACCAGAATCTAACATTTGAACTTGAATTTTTCTAAGCGGGATCTCAATCATTGTTAAAAACGTATATGTTTGAGCAGGACACCAAACTTTCTCTAAAACATTGGTAGACTCATTAAACCAATCAAAATATTGTGACTTTATTGATTTAGGCCATTTAAAATCATCTTCTGTTAGAATTTCGTTCATCGTTAGCAGAAAGCTTGTAGGGATCACTATTTTGTCTGATTCTCCTAATCCCGGAGAAAAAATTCCAGTTAATTTTTCATATTGATAATTAGATATAAACGGGTAACCAATTGATAGTATTTCATCATCTTCAGTATCCTGCATATAGTTTTCTATAATATAGATAGAGAATCTATAAAGATAACTTAGATAATTATTGTATGATTTCGGGTGCTTTTCTTTAAATGAATTGTGTAACGATACGTGCCGTTTTTCACTTAAATACTTAAAAGGTTCTTGGATATCTTCCGGTATTGTATCTAAGTAAATTAAAAAATGTTTAACTGCGGTTAAATGATTTTTAGAAGACTTAACATGTTCATCATCAATCCACTCATTGGCTAGTGTAAACCATTGCTTCTGATTAGGTGTTAGTGCACTCTCTAATATTGATAAGTTGGTTGAGCGTTTAATTTTTGCGTATTGTTCGAAGAAATCATCTTTTGATATATAGGTAAGCATCATACCTATTTTTCGAAAGGCTGTTTGGTATCTCTCTTTGATCCCGTCATGGTATTTAAGCGTTCGTATTTTTATTTGATCGAGTAATTCCTTCCAAACTTCAGGAGTGATCTCTTTCAAGCTTTTAACTTTCCCGTGATTAGTAACTAATAAAACTATTGAGAAGATGTCTTTTTCTACAGCCGACTTAGATTTTTCTGAATTTTTCTTTCCATAAATATTTACTTTGCTGAAAAGTTCAAGACACTCATTATGTATGGAAGAAGATCTGGCTTGTTGATCTAATCTAGCAATGTTCTTTCGCAATGTTGAATAATCATCAACATGTAAGGGTGCTAATAATTCTGAAAATGACATTGGTATTTACCTTATTCGTTTTGGTACGGCAGATTCAAAACTATAATTTTACATTTCTATATATCGTATTTTTGCTTAATTTAATTTTTTTGAATGCCTTGTTTTCTAGGAGTATACATGACATTTTTTCATTTTAAAATTAGTACTTTAGTATAAAGTCATTTAATATCAGTGTATTAGGTACGCAATGAATACCTTGTTATCTGACATCACTCTTAACAACTAACTAGACCCAATATGGTAATTATTCGACCAAAGGGCGGGGCCTTAATAAAGTTGTATTAACGTTATTATCATTTTAATTAGTGACAAACTTCGCAATTTAACTTAGCGAAATATTCAAAGGTTTATTTAAAAAATCTAAATTTGAATTTATATAGATTGCATCTTTTGCTTCATCTAATCTTTTTTGAATGCCTTCGTTTGTTGGAGTATTGTATGCTTCTTGAGATAAAATACTTCTATGCTTAGCACACTTCTGGATGACTTTCGTGGGTATACCAACATCAGTAAGCGTCCCTAAATAAAAATGTCTCCCACCATATGGAGTGGTTCCGTATTCTTTTCCTCTAGGAATTGTTATACCTAATGCTATTTCCACTTTGTCTAGTGCTCTTTCAAATGCACCAATATAAGCACTAACACTATAAGGTAGTCCTTGATAACTTTTTCCTGTGCTATGGTCAACTCCAGCAGCAACAAATAGAAAAGGATGGATCGGATTACCATTACTTTTAGCAATTTCTTCTAATTTTGGGCGGTAATGATTGATGTAATAGATGTACATTGCATTAAAAAGCTTCGCAGCTCCTTCATGCATAAAAAACACAGGGGCGATTAAGGAGGAATCGAGTTCTAAATCTTTCCAATTAGCCCTTAGGCTCTTAATTGGATGTTTATAGCGCGGTAACATGCCTCTTTGAGCCAAAAACTCTTTTCGGGTAACATTTTCTCCCGCTAAAAATGTAGAAGCTTCGACAGGGTGCCTCAAAAACACTTGGCAATCATCAGTGCTTTCAATATCAACAGGAATTACATCATTAACCCATATATGAAAGGGTTCGCTTTCCCTGATACCACCAAAAAACAATAACAGTGTAATCATCTTCGCTGTAATGTCATATTTATCACTCATCAACTGAGCATTTGGATCTTTTACAAAACCATACTCAAATAAAGGAGCAATTAACTCTTCTGGAAATCTTTTCTCTTCAGAATTAGTTCTTGCTCGACTACCGGAAGTACCTAAATTAGCAATGTTCCTATTATTTTTTTCATTAAGCCTGTTAGATAATTTATTCGCTTTAATTAAGTGACTTAAGAAACTTCGATTTTTTATTTTTATTGCGGTATGTAAAAACTTTAAAGATGCCTGTTCATTAACAGGTTTAGTGATTTTCTTATCCCTTAATAATGGAGTACTTATAATGTCCTGATTATCACAAAAATCTTCAAAGTCTAAAATAGCGGAACATAGTCTTTTTGATACATCTAAAGAAGATGATGGCCAATACAATTTTAATCTATCTGTTGCTGTTTCATTATCAATTGTTCCATTGAGTAATGCCCAAGAGAAAAACTTAAATATTGTTCTATGTGCATGTGGACTATGGTAATTAATAAAGCCTTCTGATGCTCTACAGTAATCAAAGAATAACCCTACGGCCCTAGCTCTAGTTTGCATCCATTGATAACTTGCCGATGGATTTGATATGAAGTACTCAATAAGAGATTCCATTCTAGTAATGCCATTAGGAGTATTTAAATATAAAACAGGAATGGCTAGACCTTTCATATGTTCTATTTTTTGTTTTACTACTGTATGAAATTGTGGGGTTGGACTATGCTTCATTATTACTCTAGTTTTGTTTACTTTTAACTCTTAATTTAAAGGTAACATTTACTAGGGGGTAAAACAATTTTAATTTAATTTAAAAAGAAGTTGCTTTTTAGTATTTAAACTCTATAATGCTCCTATTCCTTGCTTAAGCAGGTAAGGAGAGGTAACTCTGCTTAGGATGTGAAACGAGCAACGCCCTTCTAAGGCGTGGGTCGTAGGTTCGAATCCTACAGGGCGCACCATACTTAGGTATGGAGAAATGAAACGTATTATGGTGGCTATAGCTCAGTTGGTAGAGCCCCGGATTGTGATTCCGGTTGTCGAGGGTTCAAGTCCCTTTAGCCACCCCATCTTTACTTTATTAGTATCTTTTATTAATAAAATATTGAGAGAATATGTCGGTGATTAGCGCAGCTTGGTAGCGCACTTGGTTTGGGTCCAAGGGGTCGCAAGTTCGAATCTTGCATCACCGACCACTTTCTCTTCAATCAGTTATAACTCCAAAAAACCTTCAGTTATTATTACAATAATCTTATCTACAATTAAACTATCCACTGTAAATTTATACTCTTCTTACGACTCATTCTTCATTGTAAAATATTATTTATTGCATCTTGTTTATTATGCGAAGTGTTTCCGTGCATAAATGCTTTATGAATATAAAAAAAGCAATCTGAAAAATACACTATCAAATCAAACTTAAATTTACTCAAATATTAGTCAATGCAACTAAATATTGAATAAATTATTCATAGGTTAAAACTTACACCTTGCAACTTTTTTTTTGTATCGCTATAATTCGTCGTCATAATTTTTGTAACAGGGCATCATATTGTCACCAATTTGGTAAGTTTTATCAAAAGTGTTGACTATTAATTGATGCGTAAAAAGCGTAATACGCTAAGTTTTTGAGGTATTTAAATGCAAGTTTCAGTTGAGACTACACAAGGTTTGGAACGTCGCCTGACTATTTCTGTTCCGGCCGAAAAAGTAGATGTAGAAGTAAAGAATCGTCTTCGTCAAATCAGTAAAACACAGCGTATTAACGGTTTCCGTCCAGGTAAAGTACCACCGTCAGTGGTTCAAAAACGCTTCGGCAAATCAGTACGTCAAGAAGTTGCTGGTGAAATCATGCAACGTAACTTTGTTGATGCTATTGTTGCAGAAAAAATCAATCCAGCTGGCCGTCCTTCATTTGTTGCTAAAAGCAATGAAGATGGTAAAGCATTAGAGTTTGAAGCAACTTTTGAAGTGTACCCTGTAGTTGAATTAAAAGATTTAGAAAAAATCGCTATTGAACGTCCACAAGTTGACGTGACTGATGCCGATTTAGATGAAATGTTTGTTACGCTACAAAAGCAACATCAAACATGGAAAGAAAACAAACGCAAAACTAAATCAGGCGATAAATTAACACTTGATTTCACTGGTCGTGTAGATGGTGAAGAATTTGAAGGTGGTAAAGCTGAAGGTTTTGAACTTGAACTAGGCGCTGGTCGTATGATCCCTGGTTTTGAGAAAGAAGTTACGGGCATGAAAGCCGGTGAAGAAGCAACTATCAAAGTTACTTTCCCAGAAGATTATCATGCTGAAAATCTTAAAGGTAAAGATGCTGAGTTTGATATCGTTATTCATAAAACTGAAGGTCCAATTTTACCTGAAATTGATGAAGAGTTTGCAAAACTTTTTGGCATTGAAGAAGGTGGTGTTGAAGCTTTACGTGTTGAAGTAAGTAAAAATATGGCACGTGAATTAACTCAAGCCGTTAAAGCTAAAGTTAAAACACAAGTTATTGATGGCTTATTAGCTGGACATGAAATTGATTTACCAGCGGCACTTGTTACGCAAGAAGTTGATGTTTTACGTCAACAAGCTATGCAACGTTTCCAAGGTCAAATGGATCCTAAAAACTTACCACAATTACCTGCTGAAATGTTTACAGAGCAAGCAGAACGTCGTGTTAAAATCGGTTTGCTTTTAGGTGAAGTAATTAAAGTAAATGAACTTAAAGTTGATGAAACTAAAGTTAATGAGCTAATTGCTTCTGCGGCTTCAGCCTATGAAGATCCTAAAGAAGTTATTGAGTACTATGCTAACAACAACGAGCTTATGCAGCAGATGCAAAATGTTGCTTTAGAAGAGCAAGCTGTTGAGCTTTTAGTTGAAAAAGCTCAAGTTTCTGATAAAAAAGCTAGTTTCAATGAAATAATGAACCCAGAAGCTAAGTAAAGCTTACTTTTCATTAGTTTTACATTGACAACTAACTAAGCAATCGCTTAAATTTAATGGCTTGTATGGCAACATACAGGCCATTATTATTTATTAAGGGAAGGTATACTCTTGTTTAATTCTCAAATTACATCACAAAGATCATCTCAAGTTTCATCACAAAGCAGTGCGACAGGTATTGAAAGCGCGTTAGTGCCTATGGTTGTTGAACAAACTCCTAAAGGTGAACGTTCGTATGATATATACTCAAGGCTGTTAAAAGAGCGTGTAATCTTCCTTTGTGGTCAAGTTGAAGATCATATGGCTAATCTTATCATAGCGCAGTTATTATTCTTAGAATCTGAAAGCCCTGATAAAGATATATATTTATACATAAACTCTCCGGGCGGTTCAGTAACTGCGGGTATGGCAATATACGATACCATGAAGTTTATCAAACCTAACATTAGCACTGTGTGTATTGGCCAAGCGGCAAGTATGGGCGCATTCTTATTGTCAGGTGGTGAAAAAGGCAAGCGTTATTGTTTACCAAATGCTCGAGTCATGATTCATCAACCTTTAGGCGGTTTCCAAGGGCAAGCGTCAGATTTTGAAATTCATGCGAAAGAAATATTATTCATAAAAGAAAAACTTAATAAATTAATGGCTGAACACACTGGTCAAACATTGGATAAAGTTTCTCAAGATACAGACAGAGATAATTTTTTAAGTGCAGAAGCAGCAGTTGAATATGGATTAGTTGACTCCATATTAGAACAACGTAACGATAAATAGGATTTCGGTGTATACTTAGCTGTGTAGATTGAGTAATAAATGGATTTATTGGTATTAAAAGTTTAGAGGTAGGGCATGACCGATATTAAAAGTGGTGGCGAGAATGGTAAATTACTTTACTGCTCATTTTGTGGCAAAAGCCAACATGAAGTACGTAAATTAATTGCTGGCCCATCAGTCTTTGTTTGTGATGAATGTGTAGAGTTGTGTAATGACATTATTCGCGAAGAAATTTCTGAAATTTCGCCAAAAGAAAGTAAAGAAGCATTGCCTTCTCCTATCGAGATCCGTGAGAGCCTCGATGAATACGTTATTGGTCAAGACCATGCGAAAAAAGTTTTAGCAGTTGCTGTTTATAATCATTATAAGCGATTACGTAATGGTGATAATCATAATGGTATTGAGCTTGGTAAAAGTAACATCTTGCTTATTGGGCCTACAGGTAGTGGTAAAACATTATTAGCGCAGACCCTTGCACGGTTATTAGATGTTCCATTTACAATGGCAGATGCAACCACGTTAACTGAAGCTGGCTATGTTGGTGAAGACGTAGAGAACATTATTCAAAAATTATTACAGAAATGTGATTATGATGTAGAGAAAGCTCAACGTGGTATCGTTTACATTGATGAAATCGATAAGATCTCACGTAAGTCAGATAATCCATCTATAACCCGTGATGTTTCAGGTGAGGGTGTTCAACAAGCTTTATTAAAGCTTATTGAAGGTACCGTCGCTTCTGTGCCGCCTCAAGGTGGACGCAAGCATCCGCAACAAGAGTTTTTGCAAGTAGATACGTCTAAAATACTCTTTATTTGTGGTGGAGCGTTTGCAGGTTTAGATAAAGTGGTTGAACAGCGAAATCATACCGGTACTGGTATCGGTTTTGGCGCTGAAGTTCGTGGTAAAGATCAAGAGATATCATTGACTGATCGTTTAGCTGATGTTGAACCACAAGATTTAGTTAAATATGGTTTGATTCCAGAGTTCATTGGACGTTTACCTGTTTTAGCGACATTACGTGAACTAGATGAAGCTGCCCTGATTCAAATATTGCAAGAGCCTAAAAATGCGTTAACTAAGCAGTTTACTGCATTATTTGATATGGAAAATGTCGAATTAGAATTCAGAAGTGATGCGCTACATGCTATAGCGCGTAAAGCGATGGACCGAAAAACAGGTGCTCGTGGTTTACGCTCTATTGTTGAAGCTGTTTTGCTTGATACCATGTATGAATTACCATCGATGGAAAATGTTAGCAAAATTGTTGTTGATGAAAATACGATCAAAGGTGAGAGCAAGCCGATTGTTATTTATGATAGTAAGCAAGAACAAGCTGCTTCTGAGTAATCTCATCATATTGATGTAAAGCTTAGCTTTAAATATATTAGCCTCAAGCATTCAGTAATTGTTCATTATAATTACTGAATGCTTGAGGCTTTTTTGATCCATTAGATATAATTAATTACCTAAAAATTAATGAGTTTAGCGCTTTATTTTTTATCTATTGTTGAAAGTCAACAGCCTAGCCCCATATAGATTCTATAGCTTTATTTTTCTATCAATTAAAACAATTCCCAAAAAGAGTAGCCAATGAGTAAAGAATTATCTGGTGTCGTTGAGATCCCCGTTTTAGCCTTAAGAGATGTTGTTGTTTACCCGCAAATGGTTATCCCACTTTTTGTTGGTCGTGAGAAATCAATTCGCTGTCTCGATTTAGCCATGGAAAATGATAAGCAAGTATTTCTTGTTGCACAAAAAGATGCTGCTATTGATGACCCTACTGCTGAAGATGTATACAGCACAGGTACCGTTGCCACTATTTTGCAGATGTTAAAGCTTCCCGATGGTACCGTTAAAGTGTTGGTGGAAGGCGCTCAACGTGCAACGATAAAGAAGTTTGTTGAAACGGAAGAATATTTCAGTGCTGAAATTGAATATGTTAATCCTACTACCGAACTTACTGATGATATTGAAGTGTTAATTCGTTCAGCTATTTCTCAGTTTGAAGGGTATGTAAAACTCAATAAAAAGATACCCCCTGAAGTATTGACGTCGGTATCTGGTATTGATGACGCTGAGCAACTTGCTGATACGATGGCTGCTCATATGCCATTGAAGTTGGATGACAAACAAAAGATTTTAGAAATTATTGATGTCAATGTGCGTTTAGAGCATTTGATGGCATTGATGGAAGGTGAAATTGACTTACTTCAAATAGAAAAGAAAATTCGTACACGTGTTAAGAAACAAATGGAAAAAAGCCAGCGCGATTATTACTTGAATGAGCAAATGAAAGCTATTCAAAAAGAGCTTAATGAGGGGGAAGACACTCCTGATGAGCTTGAGCAAATGGCTAAGCGTATTGAAGAAGCACAAATGCCCAGCGAAGCTAAAGAAAAAACTTTAGCTGAGTTTCAAAAACTCAAAATGATGTCGCCTATGTCTGCAGAAGCAACGGTAGTGCGTAGCTATATTGATTGCATGATAAATGTGCCTTGGAAGAAACGTAGTAAATTAAAGCGTAATCTTGCGCTTGCTCAGGAAGTCCTTGATAAAGACCATTATGGTTTAGATAAAGTTAAAGAACGTATTTTAGAGTACTTGGCCGTACAACAACGAGTAAGCCAGTTAAAAGGGCCTATTCTATGTTTAGTTGGACCTCCAGGTGTTGGTAAGACTTCATTGGGTCAATCAATAGCTAAATCTACCGGACGAAAGTACGTCCGCATGGCCTTAGGTGGTGTTCGTGATGAAGCTGAAATTCGTGGTCATAGACGTACTTATATTGGTTCCTTGCCTGGGAAGTTAATCCAAAAAATATCAAAAGTAGGCGTTAAAAACCCACTGTTTTTATTAGATGAAATCGATAAAATGGCCTCTGATATGCGCGGTGATCCAGCTTCTGCATTACTTGAAGTGTTGGACCCAGAGCAAAATACTACGTTTAATGATCATTACCTTGAAGTTGATTATGATTTATCTGATGTAATGTTTGTTGCCACGTCTAATAGTATGGATATTCCTGGCCCGTTATTAGATCGTATGGAAGTCATACGCCTATCAGGCTATACCGAAGATGAAAAACTCAATATTGCACGTAATCATCTTGTGAATAAGCAAATTGAACGAAACGGTTTAAAAGCTAAAGAAATCGACATTGATGACAGTGCAATCGTAGGTATTATTCGTTATTACACACGTGAAGCGGGTGTACGTAGTTTAGAGCGTGAAATATCTAAATTATGTCGTAAAGCAGTGAAGTCTATTTTACTTGATAAAAAATTAAAGAAAGTAACTATTAACCAAGAAAACTTAAATGAGTTCCTAGGTGTGCAACGCTTTGATTACGGTAAAGCCGATGATAAGAACCGCGTTGGCTTAGTAACCGGTTTAGCTTGGACCCAAGTTGGCGGAGAATTACTGACTATAGAAACTGCTTCTGTACCAGGTAAAGGTAAGTTGACTTATACCGGTTCACTCGGTGACGTCATGCAAGAGTCTATTCAAGCGGCTATGACTGTTGTGCGCAGCCGTACCGAGAAACTTCGTATTAATGATGACTTTTATGAAAAACGTGATATTCATGTGCATGTCCCTGAAGGAGCAACACCTAAAGATGGACCCAGTGCAGGGGTTGGTATGTGTACTGCGTTAGTGTCAAGCCTAACTGGTAATCCGGTCAAAGCAGATGTTGCCATGACAGGTGAAATTACCCTTCGTGGTGAAGTGTTAGCTATTGGTGGTTTAAAAGAGAAGTTACTTGCAGCGCATCGCGGCGGTATAAAAACAGTCATTATACCGCATGAAAACGAACGTGATTTACAAGAAATCCCTGAAAATGTTAAAGCTGAATTGTCTATCCACCCAGTGAAATGGATAGATGAGGTGCTTGCTCTAGCGCTTGAACAGCCTGTAGAACAATGGAAAGTAGAAAAATAATTTGCTTAAAGCTTGGCCTATTTTGATGATTTATATCAAAAAAGGTCAAAAAATCTAAAAAAATTGCAAAAAATAGCAATTTTCGCTTTGCAAACGCTGAAACTATGGTAAGTTAACTACGCTTATATCGCTAGACCCCTTACTCTCTATGTTATATAGATGAATTGATGGGAACTAGAGAGCAAAATATTTTCTACACTCAACGCTTCAAGTATTCAAACAAAATCTAATTTTGAATGACTACATTATCAAAAAGGATAGCGTTGTATAATAACAATTGAAGGGGTATACACTGTGAATAAATCTCAACTAATCGAGAAAATTGCTGCTGGTGCAGACATTTCAAAAGCTGCTGCGGGTCGTGCATTAGATTCATTTATTGGCGCTGTAACTGATGAATTAAAAGATGGCG
>MAAC01019378.1_pt1 | contig 11172 bp, 8 predicted proteins | sample 1115981 | NCBI WGS metagenome assembly MAAC01 (sample SAMN04961126, study PRJNA320927) | seawater metagenome | isolation source: sample BD02T64 sea water enriched with oil for 64 days | place: USA:Gulf of Mexico | collected 2013-07-27 | reverse complement strand
ATGTAAGCCCCAGCAACCCCCGGAACCACAGAATGAGACAACGCGTCACCAATCAGGGACCAGCCCTTCAGCATCAGATATGCCGACAGGAAAGCGCAAACTCCGCCCACAAGCGCCGACACCCACATCGCATTGATCATGTAGTTGTATTGAAAGGGTAAAAGCAGGGTCTCAAGCATCGCCATTGGCCTTTTCATCGTAAACAACAAAGGGCCGTTCATCATCGGTAATAACTGTCACAGTGCGCGCATCATCATCATCATGCAGATCCTTGCCACCCAAAACAAAGTGACGCAGCACTCCGCCAAAGGCTTCTTCAAGGTTCTTCTGTGTGAAGACCTCAGACGTCAAACCATGGCCCAAAACCGTACCCTTCACCAACACAGTACGATCACAAAATTCAGGCACTGACCCAAGATTATGAGTCGAAACCAACATCACGCGGCCTTCATCACGCAGGCCGCGCAAAAGTTCGACAATCGCATCTTCCGTCTGCACATCAACGCCGGTAAATGGCTCATCCAACAAGATCACTTTGCCATCCTGCGCCAAGGCACGAGCTAGAAAAACACGTTTACGTTGACCACCGGAAAGCTCGCCAATTTGGCGATGACGAAAGTCGATCATGCCAACACGTGTCAGCGCATCTGTCACGGCCTCATGATCCACAGGTTTGGCACGGCGCAGGAACCCCATGTGCCCGTACCGCCCCATCATCACCACATCTTCAACCAGCACGGGGAAGGTCCAATCGACCTCCTCCGCCTGGGGAACATAGGCAACGACATTCTTTTTCAACGCTTCTTTGACCGGCATCCCAAGGATCGAAATTTCGCCCTTCGCCGCAGGAACAAACCCCATAAGAGCCTTAAATAGGGTCGATTTCCCGGCCCCATTCACCCCAACAAGCGCGGTGATAGTGCCCCGTGGAATTTCAAAACTTGCATCACGCAGCGCCGTGTGACCATTGCGATAGGTCACCGTCACACCATCAGCGCAAATCCCGCTTGTGATCTTTGAGGCATCGAACATCACTCTTCTCCTGTTAGTCCAGCAGCGATGGTTTCCGAGGTCACGCGCAACAGATCCAGATAAGTCGGCACTTCACCGTCTGCCTCTGTCAGGCTGTCCACATACAGAACACCACCGTACTCAGCGCCTGTTTCACGTGCCACCTGACGGGCCGGATCGTTGTTCACAGTGCTTTCACAGAATACCGCGCGGATGTTGTTGTCACGCACCCCATCGATCACTTTACGCACTTGCTGTGGCGTACCAGTTTGATCGGCGTTCATGGGCCAGAGGTACAGCTCCTGCATGCCAAAATCGCGAATGAGATACGAGAATGCACCTTCACAAGACACGAGCCAACGCTTCTCCTCCGGCACAGCCAGAATGGCTTCACGCAAGGGGGTGATCGTTGCGCTCAGTTCAGCCTTATAAGCGGTAGCATTCGCTGCATATACAGCCGCATTATCGGGGTCATGTTCAGAGAAGGCATCACGGATGTTATCAATATAGATCAGCGCATTATCCAAAGACATCCAAGCGTGTGGGTTTGGTTTTCCACTGTAGGCACCCTCCCCTATCGACATCGGTACGACACCCTCGGTCAAAGTGGCAGAAGGCACGTCCCTCAGGTTCTGGAAGAACTGCTCAAACCACAATTCGAGATTCATCCCGTTCCACAAGATCAGGTCCGCATCTTGGGCGCGCAGAATGTCGCGCGGCGTCGGCTGATACCCATGAATTTCGGCACCCGGTTTGGTGATGCTCTCAACATCAGCAACATCACCTGCAACCTGGGCGGCCATATCTGCCAGAACAGTGAATGTGGTAACGGCTTTGAAACGATCTTCGGCAAATGCGGCGCCAGATAGCAGGGCGAAACTCGCGACAGTCGTCAAGATACGGATTGGGGATTTCATGTGGTACTCCTGTGTTGAAATCCATTTATGAGAATCGTTCGCAACTGTCAATCTAATTGAGAATGATTTGCAAAAAGACTTTCCGATTGCCCCTCCACAACAGTCTCATTAGCAATTCAAGATAGAGGACTCGCAAGGGAGACGCGGCCATGACTCGCAAGAATGTTCTGTTCATCATCATTGATCAATTGCGGGCAGATTGCCTGTCTGGTGCGCTTGCTGATCATGTCGATCTGCCCCATTTACGCGCCCTCATGGATGAGAGCGTGGTCTTTGCGAAAAACTATTCCACCACGAACCCTTGTGGCCCATCACGGGTTTCTATCCTGACCGCTCGCTATGCCATGAATCACCGCAGTATTCGCAACGGATCCCCGCTGTCACATGACACACCAAACATCGCAACCGAGGCCGCGAAAGCCGGTTATGATCCGATGTTGTTTGGCTATACAGACACCTCACAAGACCCGCGTGCCTTTCCTGAAGGGCACCCTGCGTTGATGACCTATGAACATCCGATGAGAGGATTTCGGGAAGTCTGTGAAATGCGCCTAGAAGAAAGCCATCCTTGGCGGGCAGATCTACGTGCGAAGGGATATGAATTTGACGGCGAAGACGTGTTCCGCCCTGTCACACCAAAGGGCCAGACACCGCGCCCCAATGACCCCGCTTTGTATAAGGCCGAAGACAGCGATACCGCTTTTCTGACGAATGAGTGCCTGAAAGGTCTTGCAGACCAAGGCGATAAACCTTGGTTCGCGCATCTCACCTGGATCCGCCCACACCCTCCGTTTAACGCGCCTGCGCCTTATAATGACATGTATGATCCGGCATCTCTGCCCCTCCCAGAACGGCTTTCACGCGACGAGGAACACGCGTTTCATCCCTATATGGAACCCTTGCACGACTATGCAGCGATCGCTGGCACAGTTGAAGGGTTTGCGGATCTGGATGACAGTGACGAAAACGTACAAACGTTGCGAGCGATTTACCTTGGCCTAGCAACGGAAGTGGATGTGCATCTGGGGCGGGTTGTGCAGTGGTTGAAAGACAGCGGGCAGTATGACGACACGCTTTTAGTGGTCACGGCAGATCATGGGGAGCTACTGGGAGACCGTCATGCATGGGGCAAACTTGCGCCGTTTGATGCCGCCTATCACACGCCTTTGATCATCCGTGCACCCGGTGCAATACCACGCAAAATCAATCACTTCACAGAATCCACAGATGTCACGCCAACCATTCTGGATTGGATTGGACAGGCGCGCCCGTCATCAATGGACGGACGCTCCCTGATGCCTTGGATACAGGGTGAAAACCCTGATTGGCGGGACTTTTCATATTCGGAACATGACTTTGCAAACCCGGTTGATCCGACACCTTGGGAACGGAAACTTGGGCTACATCAGAGCAATGCAAATTGCGCGATCCTGCGGGAGGAACGGTTCACACTGGTGCATTTCGCTGATGGGATGGAGCCAATGCTGTTTGACGCACAAGGGCGTGGGGAGCTTGAAAATATTGCAGAAAACCCAGAATTCGCGGGGGAGATGCTGCGCCTGACGCAAAAACTTCTGAGCCACCGGATGCAAAACACTGACCACACCCTAAGTACCACGATGATTACAATGCAAGGCCCGGTGGAAACACAAAGACCGGGCTAAATGGGATAAACTTTAAAGTTTTTAAGACCCAATTCTTTGCCCTTTGACTGTTGGAAAATCAAGCGGCGAACATAGCAGCTTCGTTTTGGCGCAAGCATGGTCGTGCTTTTGAGCCATAGATATGTGTGTTCACGCCCAACACCCAACACCCAAAACACTGATAATCAAAAAACGGGCACCCAAAAGGGCGCCCGTTGGTTTTTTTTTGTTGCTGGCATAGAGCTGGTTAGTCCTCTGTTGCCGTGGACAGATTGGTTGGATCAAAGACTGACCCGAGTGGGTTGTCTGGCGCTTCGCCCTCTTCTGCTTCTGCTTCACCGTCTTCCGCACCATCGAGGTTCGTGGGCGCAAAGACGCTCCCGAAGGCTCCGGTGCTGCCACCTTGTGGGGTGGCTGGTGTCGCGGCTGGTTCTTCAACCTCACCATTGGCTGCGGCTTCTGCTTCACGTGCTGCGGCAGCAGCGGCGCGACGTTCAGCCAAAGCACGCAGGTTTTCCGCAGCTTCAAGCGCACGTATAACCTGACGCTCTTCTTGCACCTGGGCGATACATTGCCCGGGATTGTGCGTCATCGCATTCACTGCAGATAGACCAACAGCGGCCACCAGCATAACCACCGCAATCATCGCGGGGTTGCGTGAAAGGAAAGTCGGCAGGCGGAAACCGCCATCAACCTTCTTCACCGTGTCACCGGAAGACGCTGCCTGAAGTTCCTTGCGGCGTTTTAATGCCTCATTGGTAAGCGCCCCAAACACCGTCAGCACAATGATGATAAAGGCCAAGGCCGAAATCGCAGGGCTGATGCCGTAACGCACTTTTTGCGCCAGCTCGATCGTCAACGTCGGGTAATCCCCGAAGGTGAAGGTCGTGGTGTTATAGTTCTCAAAGCTAGCCAGAAACGCCAGCACTGCAGATGTCGCAATCGCGGGCATCATGAAGGGCAGAAGGATCTTGCGGAAGGCTTGGGTATGGGTCGCCCCAAGATCAAGCGCAGCCTCGTTCAAGGTCATGTCATAGCGTTGCAGACGCGCCACCAACACCAGCATACAATAGCTGGCGATGAAAGTGGATTGGCCAATAATCGTCAGGAAAAGACCATCAGCAAAAATGCTGTCTGGGCCAAACCCGAAGAAGTTGTTCACACGCTGCCAAAACACCACGGTTGAGATCCCCAACACCACGCCAGGCACCAAGATCGGCGCAATAACGATGGTGTAATAGGTCGCCCGCAGTTTTGGCCAAATCTGTGTCAGGATAAGCGCCCCGGACAGACCCATAGTGACCGACATGATAACAGTGCCGATACCCACAACGATCGAGTTCTTGATACCATTCAGGATACGTTCATCCTGAAACAGTTCAGAGAACCAAACGTAGGTGAAACATTCCCATGGGCTGACACTTGGAAAGCCGTTAGAGTTGAACGCCGTAAGCGCCATGATAACGAGCGGGCCAAGCAGATAGGCAAAGAAGATGCCCAGATAGACCCAGATCGATACACGAAGGAAGAGATTATTCATTTCCCGATATCCCCCATGTTCACTTTGAACATTTTCATGATGGCCAGCACGATGATGATACAGCTGACCAGAAGTACGATGGCGTACGCCGCACCTTGCGACCAGTTTCCGCCGTCATTGAACCACTGGTAAATGATCTGCGTGAACCAAAGCGAACTTGGTCCGCCAAGGATTTGAGGTGCAGCAAGCGCCCCAGCAGAAAGCATAAACACCATGGTACAACCGGAACTGATACCGGGTTTCGCATAGGGCACAACGATGCGCCAATGGATCCGCCACCAAGGCGCACCAAGGTCACGGGCCGCTTCGATCTGATTGTGATCAAGGCTTTCAATAACGTTGTACATTGGGAAAACCATCAGCAGAATATAGGCATACCCAAGACCCGCATAAAGCGCGATGTCAGCCCGGATAAAGTCGAAAGGTTCATCCAAAATGCCCATGCCGATCAGCACAGCATTGATCATACCTGTTGCACCAAAAATGATTTTCAACGCGAAGGCGCGCAGAATTTCGTTGATCCAGTAAGGGATAATCAGCAGCATCGCAAAGATACGCAGCTTCATGCCTTTGGCAACTTGGCCCAAGAAAAACGCAATCGGATAGCACAGCAGAAGATTGAAGATCGTCACACAGATGGCAGCGACAATGGTGCGTGTGAAAACCTTAAGGTCAACATAGTTGTAAGGATCAGACGCGCCCTCGGCCCCGTAAACCAGGTGGCGATAGTTTTTTAGCGTGTATTCCCCGACCTGACCTGAGGGCAGGTATTCACGCAGCGAATAATCCAGCATCGACAGCTGGGGCAGGATGATTAACACCCCGATCCAGAAGGTTAAAATCACAAGCAAAGCTGTGCCTAAAACCCTTCCGTTGTGCTGGTAAAAGTTGTGAAGGAAACCCTTTTTCATCTGGTCCCCCTATTCCGTCGCCAATTCGCCGGCGGGCAAAGATACAGCATTATGCACCTCATATTCCAGCGTGAGTGGTTCGCCTTTATGGCTCTCGAAACTTTGACCAAGGTTGGGCAGTGCCACTTTGATTTCCTTGCCGCCCTCACCTTCCATGAAGATGTTGAAGCTGTTGCCTTCAAATTCCTCATTGGTGACTTGTGCGGTTACGAAATGATCACCTTGGGTGCCTCTGGGTGCGATGGACAGTGCCTCAGGACGGATAAACATCATCGCGTCATCGCCAACTTTCATCTTGCCTTGGTTGGCCGTAGAAATACGAGTCAGCAGGTCACCGGAACGGTTGGTTTCGATCAGGGCTTCGTTACCGATGATTTTTTTCACCGTGCCGCGGAAGACGTTATTTTCACCCACGAAAGACGCAACAAACGAGGTTGACGGATCATTGTAGATCGTTTTCCCGTTGCCAATTTGGTCAATGACCCCAGCCTTCATCACCGCGATATCATCTGACATGGTCAGCGCTTCGCTTTGGTCATGGGTGATGTAGATGAAGGTAATTCCAACGCGTTTTTGAATTTCGCGAAGCTCGGTGCGCATGTGTTGGCGCAACTTAAGGTCAAGCGCCGACAAAGGCTCATCCAGCAGCAAAACATCGGGTTCAGCACAAAGAGCGCGCGCAATCGCGACCCGCTGTTTCTGACCACCGGAAAGCTCGGATGGCAATTTGTCGCCTTGGCCGGGCAGCGCGATCATATCCAAAAGCTCGTCGGCACGCTTGCGACGTTCTTTGGCAGAGGCGCCTTTAATTTCCATTGAGAATGTAATGTTTTCCCAGACTTTCATCAGGGGGAACAATGCAAGGTTTTGAAAGATCAATGCGGTCGGGCGTTTGTTCGGGCCGATGCCCGCCATGTTGTTGCCACCGATCAGAACATTACCTTCCGATGGGTCAAGAAAGCCTGACACCGCACGCAAAATCGTTGTCTTCCCGCAGCCAGATGGGCCGAGGAACGAAAAGAAATCGCCGCCATTGATATTTACGTTTGCGTCGCGCACTGCAACGAAATCGCCGAACCTAATCCATAGGTTTTCGAGGTTTACCCCGACACCAGCACTCATATTATTCTCCCCGCTGTAAGTAATTCTGACATTTGCCACCCCTAGGTGGTTGCGTTTTCACCGGCGCCAGATCCGGTGGTTTCCGGCCCCTACGTGGGGCCGGAATGTGTTTCAGTAATCCACTTATGCAGATTTGAAACGGTTCACGAACTCTGTGCGCACAGCTGCGTACCATGGCGCTTCTGCAGGCCATGGGTTCAGGTTTGCAAGGCTTGAACCTGGATAGGCTTCGGCAAAGTTCTTCTTATAAGTATCGCCAGTGTGTCCATCTGCACCCAAAACTGGGCTGTTATAACCATGGCTGTCAATTGCAACGCCAGCATCTTTCGCACGATATGCGAATTCGATGAAGGCATAGATTTGGTCAGTGTTTGACGCACCGGTTGGCATTGACAGACCGTCAACCCAAGCCATCGCACCTTCAACAGGCGCTTGATACGTCACTGGTTCACCAGCAGATTTCAACGCAAGCGCTGGACCATCCCAAGTTTGACCAACGATCACACCATCATTCAGCAGGCCGTTCTTTTGGCTATCTGCATCGTTCCAGATCAGTTTGATGCGGTTTTTACGCTCAACACACCAATCAGTCACTTGGCCCCAAACTTCACGCATCTTATCTTCGCTTTCGTAAGCCGCCCAGATGGAACCAGCTTCCATTTCGCCAGAAGCTTCCATGTGGAGACCAGCACCCAGCATCATGGAATGCGCACGACCCATGGTTTTGCCAGCGTTCTCTTCGGACCAAACATCGCCATAAGAAGGCGCATCACCATTTGGAGCCCAGAGATCAGTACGCCAAGCCATACCTTCAGTGCCCCAGATGTGTGGCAGCCAAGTAGAACCGTTACCACCGAAATCCCAAGCTGTGTCGCCAATGGCAGACATCGCAGGGTTCACGCGGTCGATCTCTACGCGAGACATGTCAAACGGCTGCAGAAGCTCAAGTGGCTCCCACTGGAGGGACCGGTTATTGGTCGGTGACACGATGTCAAAACCCTGACCGTTGGTCGCCTTCATCTTGTTGATGATTTCTTCGTTGGAACCAATACCAGTGTAGTTGATCTTGATGCCAGTCTCGCCTTCAAAATCGGAAATGAACTGGTCGGGCAGATAATCTGACCACATCAGAATGTTGATTTCACCGGATGTCGCCAAAGCGTTTTGCACCAATGCGGGTGTCGCAAGCGCAGCACCACCAACGGCAGCAGTACCCTTCAGCACTGAACGGCGATTCATTTTATTTTTTGTCATATAAACTCTCCCTAGTTTTTTGACGGCCGGTTGACCCGACACGAGTTTGATTTCAGCCCCACCAGCGATTGCCAGCAAAACCCAAACCTGTATTCCGAGATGTGAATCCCAGAAACGCTCCTCCGTGCATTAGACAATCGGTCATCGCAACGAAGGGATATAGCCAGAATCCAAAAGCCTTATGACAATTTGATAATATGCGACAGAAAATGTCAAAATTAATCTTTCATTATTGGGATTTAGGCTATTTTTTATTGATCTCTGTGCAAGGCCAGTATTTGGAAAAATAAGTCCAGATATGGTTTTTGGCCAGTTTTTTGCCTTAAATATCAGCAAACCCCACCCGGAAAAGACCCGAATGGGGTTTGTGTTATGTCAAATCTGACTGATTCAGATGCACTCGATGAAGAGTTGACGGGTGTTCTCTGCGGTCAATTCAACAGGATTCCCGCCGCAAGATGGGTCGGCCAAGGCCTGGCGCACCATCTCATCCAACTGCTTATCATCAACGCCCATGTCAGACAGTTTGCGCGCAATGCCTAGGCTGTCGTTGAACTCCTGCACGAAGGTTTGGAAGCCCTTAAACCCGCCGGAGATACCCAGATAAGCCGCAGCCATATCGAAACGATCGGAGATTTCAGGCGCGTTAAATTCCAGCACCGCAGGCATGCAAACCGCGTTGGTCGTGCCGTGGTGGGTGTTGTACATCGCACCGATTGGGTGGCTGAGCGCATGGATCGCGCCAAGGCCTTTTTGGAAGCCAGTCGCCCCCATGGCGGCCGCAGACATCATATGCGCGCGGGCCTCGATATCGGTGCCGTCTTTATACGCGCGTGGCAGATAATCCTTAACCAAACGCATGCCTTCCAGCGCAATGCCCTGCGACATCGGGTGGTAATGCGGGCTGCTAAACGCTTCGACACAATGTGCAAACGCATCAAGGCCGGTGCCTGCGGTAATGAACCCGGGCATGCCAACGGTCAGTTCTGGATCTGCAATCACAATGGCGGGCAGAACTTTGGGGTGGAAGATGATCTTCTTCTCATGGGTCACCGAATTGGTGAGGATCGAGGCACGGCCAACCTCAGATCCCGTACCAGCAGTGGTCGGCACAGCGATGATCGGCGCGATGGCATCGGCATCGGCACGTGTCCACCAATCGCCCACGTCCTCAAAATCCCAGATCGGGCGGGTTTGACCGGCGTGGAAGGCAACCATCTTGCCCAGATCAAGGCCTGAACCGCCACCAAATGCGATCACACCATCATGATCCCCGGCTTTATAAGCGGCAACACCAGCCGCGAGGTTCAGCTCGCTTGGGTTTGGATCAACTTCTGAGAAGATACCACGGCCAAGGCCAGCGGCCTCAAGGATATCAAGTGCTTGCGCCGTGATGGGCAGAGGGGCCAGGCCCTTATCTGTCACCAAAAGCGGGCGCTTCATGCCGAGACTTTTGCAAGCCTCAGCCAGTTCAGAGATACGGCCAGCGCCGAACTTCATTGTGGTCGGATAGGACCAGTTTCCAACAAGGTTCATGATGTCACCTTCTTCAAGTGGTAGGATTTTGGACGGGTCAGGTTGTGGAAGCCGATGACTGACAGACCACCCCCGCGCCCGGTGTTTTTGCAACCGGTCCAGCACAGGCCCGGATCAAGATAATCGGCACGGTTCATGAACACAGTGCCGGTTTCGAGTTCATCACCAACGCGTGTGGCGCGATCAAGATCTAGCGTCCAGAGGCTGGCCGTCAGACCAAATTCGCTGTCATTCATAAGCGCGATCGCTTCCTCATCAGAAGACACCTTCATGATGCCAACAACAGGGCCAAAGCTTTCGTCGCGCATCACGCGCATCTCGTGGGTCACATTGGTTAGGATTTGAGGCGTTAGATATGCGCCGCCATCATCTTGTGCCATTGTCTCAATATGGGCAATGGCACCGTCGGCGACCGCTTCTGCGATCTGGGCGCGAACCTCCTGTGCGAACCGCACATTGGCCATCGGGCCCATGGTGGTTTCCGCATCCATTGGATTGCCAAGTTTGTAGCCGTTCACAATTGCCACGGCCTTCTCAACAAAGGCGTCATATAGGCTTTCATGCACGTAGATACGCTCGATCCCGCAGCAACATTGACCAGCGTTGAACATCGCACCGTCAACCAGCGTATCAACCGCGGCGTCAAGATCAGCGTCTTCCATCACGTAACCCGGATCTTTACCGCCAAGTTCCGTGCCAACACCCGTGAAAGTACCCGCAGCGGCGCGTTCCATCGCCTGACCACCACCAACAGAACCCGTGAAGTTCACAAAATCAAAAGCATTGCCCGCAATCAAATCATTGGTCACGTCATGGGACAGGAAGACATTTTGGAAGACGTCTTCCGGGATGCCCACACTATGGAAAGCCCGCGCCATACGCTCACCCACCAGCAGGGTTTGCGTCGCATGTTTCAGCAGCACTGTGTTACCCGCAATCAAAGCAGGCGCGACGGTGTTGATCGCAGTCATGAAAGGGTAATTCCAAGGTGCAACCACGAAAACCACACCATGCGGGATACGTTTGATATAACGTTTGAAAGTCGCATCTTCGCTGACCTCAATATCCGCGAGGGTTTCAACGGCGATAGAAGCCATATGCCCCGCGCGTTCATTAAAGCCACCAAATTCACCGCCGTAACGTGTGGGGCGACCCATCATATGCGCAAGTTCTGGCACGATTTCATCGTTCATCGCGCCAACGGCAGCAACGCCTGCCATCACAAGATCAACACGTTC
>MAAC01018874.1_pt1 | contig 11172 bp, 12 predicted proteins | sample 1115981 | NCBI WGS metagenome assembly MAAC01 (sample SAMN04961126, study PRJNA320927) | seawater metagenome | isolation source: sample BD02T64 sea water enriched with oil for 64 days | place: USA:Gulf of Mexico | collected 2013-07-27 | reverse complement strand
CGCATGATTGCGCTGATAGAAAGCGCTGACACGAAAGCGAGCGCCCTTGACCGCATCGGATTCGATGGCAAAATTAAGCTCTTTTGTTTCACCGTACTCCACCCGCTGCTTGTCGTTCATAATACTTTCGACAAGTTCTAAGGACATGTCGCCACTGAGCTTAGCCTTACCGACGGGAATGACCTTGCCATTGACCTTGATGGACGGCGGCATACCCTCGGTGATAAACAGGTCAGAGGCCCCCTTATCGACCATTAATTTCAGCAGCGCATAAAAATCCATTACCTTGTCCTCACACTATATAAACAATACAAAATACAATTCACCCCAAAAGGAAACCGGGGTAACACCCTGCCCGCAAACCTTAGAAATCTTCGGGTACCTTGGCCTGCCCACGCGCCGCCTCGCCGGTAACAACCTTTTGTTGCACCATTTTTTTCAGGCATTGATCCATGGTAATCATGCCGTGGCCCGCGCCGGTCTGAATCGCGGAATACATTTGTGCCACCTTATCTTCGCGAATCAAATTTCGAATCGCCGGGGTACCGATCATGATTTCATTGGCGGCCACCCGCCCCCCGCCAATTTTTTTCAACAGCGCCTGGGATATCACCGCACGCAGTGATTCGGACAACATCGAGCGCACCATCGCCTTTTCGGCAGCGGGAAAAACATCGACGATACGGTCAATAGTTTTAGCCGCCGAGGTGGTGTGCAGAGTGCCAAACACCAAATGACCGGTTTCGGCCGCCGTCAGGGCCAGGCGAATGGTCTCCAAATCACGCATTTCACCGACCAAAATAATGTCTGGGTCTTCGCGCAGGGCCGAGCGCAGGGCCTCGCTAAAGCCGTGGGTATCTTTGTGTACCTCACGCTGGTTAACTAGGCATTTCTTACTTTCATGGACAAATTCAATGGGGTCTTCGATGGTCAGAATATGGTCGTAGCGGTTGTCGTTAACGAAGTCGATCATCGCCGCCAATGTGGTACTTTTACCGGAGCCGGTCGGCCCGGTGACCAGGACAAGGCCCCGAGGTAGAGAGGCGATATCGCGAAATATCTGCCCAAAGCCCAAATCTTCCAAAGTCAGAACTGTCGACGGAATCGTCCGAAATACCGCGCCGGCACCACGGTTCTGATTGAAGGCGTTGACCCGGAAGCGCGCGACCCCCGGCACTTCAAAGGAGAAGTCGGTCTCGAGGAATTCTTCGTAGTCCCGGCGCTGCTTATCGGTCATAATCTCATATATGAGACTATGTACATCTTTATGCTCCATCGCCGGCAAATTGATACGGCGTATGTCCCCATCCACCCGAATCATCGGTGGCAGGCCGGCCGATAGGTGTAAGTCCGATGCCCCTTGTTTAGCACTAAAGGCCAGTAGTTCCGTAATATCCATTACTCAATCCCACGGTTTCCGATAACTCGACTGAGGCGGTTCATTGCTCGCTTCCAGCCTATGTACAATATCCCCGACAACATAAAGCAGGTCTCGGCTTCACTGCAACAAAGCGCGCAGCAATTCCATAGAAGTGTCGACGCGATCATGCTTTTAGCCGTCAGCAAGGGACAAAGCAGTCACGCTCTGCGCACCGCATGGCAGGCCGGCCTCAGTAATTTTGGTGAAAATTATTTACAGGAAGCCCTGGAGAAAATGTCGGCGCTCAGTGACATAAAACCCTGCTGGCACTTTATCGGTCCCATTCAGTCCAACAAAACACAGGACATCGCCCAACACTTCAGCTGGGTACACTCCATTGAACGACTGAAAATCGCGCGTCGACTCAGCGCACAACGGCCCGAGCATCTACCTCCACTCAATGTTTGCATACAGGTCAATATTGATCGAGAAGACAGTAAGTCAGGCATCGCTGCCGAGCAGTGCCTCGAACTGGCTCTGGCCATCAATGACCTGCCACGGCTAAAATTGCGAGGTCTGATGGTCATGCCTCGACAGCGCGGCGACACCGACGAGCAACGCCAACCCTTCCGCCAGGCCGCCCAATTACTTGCCAGCTTGAAAAAGAGTTCCGCCACGCTCGCCAGTTTAGATACACTTTCCATGGGCATGTCGAGGGACATGCCAGCAGCCATTGCCGAGGGCGCAACCATTGTCCGCGTCGGCACGGCAATTTTCGGCGCCAGAACAGGGCCCCGACCTTAACCTCAAGACAGGAAATATTTGTGAGTACAGCCAACTTAGTTTTTATTGGCGGTGGCAATATGGCCACCAGTTTGATCGGCGGCCTGATAGAAAAAGGCTACCCCGCTAGTGCCATCGTCGCCTGCGACCCAGTCGCGGATAACGGCAAGCGCCTAGAGGCCAGTTTTGGCATCACCACGCAGACAGACAACCGCTCTGCAGCCGCCGGAGCCGACATCATCATTCTCGCCATCAAACCCCAGGTAATGAGGGCCGTGGCCAGCGATTTGGCGCCCGCCCTGACTCACAAACCCCTGGTTATTTCCATCGCCGCCGGTATTACCGCCGCCGCCCTGCAAAACTGGCTGGGTGCCGGAGTGCCCATCATTCGCTGCATGCCCAACACCCCGGCACTGTTGCAAAGTGGTGCCAGTGGACTATTTGCCACCCCCCTCGTTAAGCCAGCACAACGCCAGCAGGCCGGCGATATACTCGCCGCCGTGGGTACAATCAGCTGGCTCGGTAGTGAAGACGATATCGACAAGGTCACCGCCCTCTCCGGTAGTGGCCCGGCCTATTTCTTCCTGGTGATCGAGGCCATGACCGAAGCCGGTATTAACCTGGGCCTCGACCCAGAAACTGCCCGCCAGCTGACCCTGCAAACGGCCCTCGGTGCCGCGCGTATGGCCATGGCCAGTGATGTCGATGCCGGTGAGTTGCGCAAGCGAGTCACCTCTCCCGCAGGCACCACAGAAAAGGCCATCGATAGCCTGCTCGCCAACCACTTGCCCGAACATTTTCAGCAAGCCATTACCGCGGCCTATGAAAGAGCTCGTGAAATGGCCTCCGAACTCGCCGATTGATCGCCCCGTTCAGCAAACACATAGAACAACCCTTGGAACAAGCATGAATGCAATGACCGAAGTTAGTATTTACTTAATTCAGGCTCTATCCAGCCTCTACCTATTAATCGTGCTACTGCGTTTTTTACTGCAGCTCTGTAAGGCCAACTTTTACAATCCTGTGTCCCAGTTTATCGTCAAGGCCACCCAGCTACCCCTCGGCCCCCTCCGCAAGGTCATCCCTCCGCTCAATAATATCGACTTTGCCAGCCTGCTCGCCGCATTAGCAATACAACTGGCGGCCATGGAGTTGACCCTACTGGTCGCCGGCGGCGGACTTATCCCACTAATGACCGCCCTGGTATGGGCCTTAATTGGCATCGCCTCGATGCTATTGAATATCTTTTTTTACGGACTCTTTGCCGCCATCATTGTCAGCTGGATACTGCCCCAAAGTCACCATCCGGCCATCGCCCTCATCTGGCAATTAATGGAGCCGGTGATGGCACCCTTCCGCAAAATACTGCCCAACATGGGCGGCATCGACCTCTCACCCATCCTGATGTTTTTATTAATTAATGTTTTAAGAATTGTGATTGGCAATTTCGCAGAGACCACTCACCTGCCACCCGGCCTGGTACTCGGCATCTAAGCAGCGCCAAGGCAGGTAAGTGCCGCACTTTCTCTGGCAAGAGGCTGAGACCTTAGTGCTGCATTGCCACGTGCAGCCCAAGGCCAGCCGCGATGCCTTAGCGGGACTCTATGGCGAACGGCTAAAGGTGCAAATTACCGCACCACCTGTCGACGGCAAGGCCAACAAGCACCTTCTCAAATATATCGCCAAAGAGTTCGGCGTTGCCAAATCGCGGGTAGCTCTGGTGAGGGGTGAATCGAGTCGCCTGAAAACCCTGGAGATTGCCCGTCCACAAAAAATCCCCGCGGCGGCGCAAATCACTCAACCCTGAAAGCCGATAAATATCCAGCACTGCGGCCAACATGCCTTGCAGTGCCTCCCCAGCCTCTTTAGACTCCCGTTTTTATACCTGAAATTTAATCCATGCCCGAGGTTTTCCCCGCTGACTCTGTCGGCCTTGTCAGCCCCAAGCACTTTACCTTTGACGCGCCATTGGAACTCAGCTGTGGTCGCAGCCTGCCAAGCTACGAATTGGTGGTCGAAACCTACGGCGAACTCAATGCTGATAAGAGCAATGGCGTACTGATTTGCCACGCCCTTAGCGGTCACCACCACGCCGCCGGTTATCACTCCAGCGCCGATGCCAAGCCCGGCTGGTGGGACGCCTACATCGGCCCCGGCAAGCCCATCGACACCCGGCACTTCTTCGTCGTTTCACTGAACAATATTGGCGGCTGCCACGGCAGCACCGGGCCGCGATCCATCAACCCCGAAACAGGCCAGCCCTGGGGCAAGGACTTCCCCCCGCTGCGCGTTCGAGATTGGGTCACCAGCCAGGCAAAACTTGCCGATAGACTCGGCATCGAACAATGGGCCGCCATCGTTGGCGGCAGCCTCGGCGGCATGACCGCCATGCGCTGGGCCCTGGAATACCCCGAGCGCCTGCGCCACTGCGTGGTCATTGCCTCCGCCGCAGACCTGACGGCACAAAACATCGCCTTCAATGAACTGGCGCGTCGCGCTATTCGCAGTGATAGCAACTTTCACGATGGCGACTACATCGAACACGACACCATTCCCCGCGACGGCCTGGCGCTGGCGCGCATGATTGGCCACGTCACCTACCTTTCCGACGCCCTAATGGAGGAGCGCTTCGGCCGCGAATTGCGCTCAGGTACCTTTCAGCGCGGACTCGACGCCCCCATTGAATTCCAGGTTGAAAGCTACCTGCGCCATCAGGGCGATCGCTTCGCCCATAATTTTGATGCCAACACCTACCTATTGATGACCAAGATACTCGACTATTTTGACCTCGCCCGCGACTATGACGGCAACCCAGTCAAGGCCTTCAGTCATGCTCTTTGTAAGTTTTTGGTGGTGTCCTTTTCCAGCGACTGGCGCTTTGCCCCCGCGCGCTCACGGGAAATCGTCAAAGCCCTCGTTGCCGCCGACAAAGATGTCGCCTACGCCAAGATTCAGTCTGATATGGGCCACGACGCCTTCCTCCTGCCCAATGCTCGCTACGAAAGCGTTTTTCGTGCCTATATGAGTCGCATCGCCAGGGAAGTCGGAACACTGCGGACGGCGGAAGAAAAGGGGGGGGCATCCTGATGTTGCGCATCGACCTCGACATCCTTCAGCAGTGGATTCCCATTGGCGGAAGAGTTCTCGACCTCGGCTGTGGTGACGGTACGCTGATGCGTAGCCTCGCTGACAACCGTCAGGTCACCGGCTACGGCCTGGAAATTGACGCCGAGCAAATCACCACCTGCATTAGCCGCGGCGTCAATGTTATCGAAACGGACCTCAACCAGGGCCTCGATAACTTTCAAAACGACAGCTTCGACACCGTGATCATGACCTATTCCCTACAGGTCATGCGCCGACCCGACCAGCTGATCGACGAAATGCTGCGCGTCGGCAAGGAGTGCATCGTCACCTTCCCCAACTTTGGCAATATCCGCACCCGCAGCTACCTGATGCTGCGCGGCCGCATGCCGGTCACCAAGCAACTCAGCCACCAGTGGTATGACACACCCAATATCCACTTCTGCACGGTGCATGATTTTGACGCACTGTGTGAAGAAAAGAACATCCGCATTCTACACCGCGAAGTCGTCACGGAGCGCTTTCCCGATAAACAACTGAAAGGACTACTACCCAATTTATTTGGTGAAACGGCCATATATCATTTGGCCAAATAGCCCGCCAGAGCTATAGTCGGGCTACATAGACGGCAAAGTACCTGGAGAAATAGAATGAAAAAAATCTTACTAATTCCGGCATTTTTATTACTCGGCCTCAGTGCTAGCCTGCACTCCCTTGCCGCCGATCAATCCTTTAAAGCCTTTGGTGATCACAAGGTTTTTTACAGTGCCTTTAACAGCCGGTTTGTGACCCCCGAGGTAGCGGCTAGTTACAACATCACCCGTGGTAAGGACTGGGGGCTGGTCAATATCGCCGTAGTCAAAGACGGCGCCCAGGGCGGCTCCACGGCCCTGATCAAGGGCCACGTTTCAAATATTATCGCCCAGCAACAGGTGCTGGACTTCTTTGAAGTGCGCGAGGGCAAGGTCGTTTACTACCTCGCCCCCTTCCGCTTTGAAAACGAAGATTCCATGACCTTTAAAATCAGCATCAAACCCGACCCCGACAAGGCCGCACACAATATTAGCTTTCAACGACGCTTTTATCACGACGAATAAAGAACCCTAAATAACATCGATTCGGCCTTTATTTCCCGACCCTGTTTGCTGGGTGCTGCTAAAATAGTCGCCCAGTAAACATCATGAACCCAGGTCGAGCCAGCATGTCCTCTAAAGTCGTACTGGCCAGCAACAATGCTGGCAAACTCCAAGAATTCCAACAACTGCTCGCCGACCGAGACCTGGATGTCCTGCCCCAGGCACAATTTAATGTCTGCGAGGTGGAAGAAAATGGCCTCAGTTTCGTCGAAAATGCCATTATCAAGGCCCGCCACGCCTCGAGCATTGCAAAACTGCCAGCCATTGCCGATGACTCCGGACTGGAGGTCGACTTCCTCGATGGCGCCCCCGGTATTTACTCGGCGCGCTTTGCCGGTGCCGACGCGAACGACGTCAGTAACAACCAAAAACTGCTCGAACTGCTCGACGGAGTAGCCGACGAGCAGCGCAGCGCCCGCTTTCAGTGCGTACTGGTTTACCTGCGCCACCCGCTGGATCCCACACCCCTAATTTGCCAGGGCACATGGGAGGGCCGTATTCTGACAGCGCCTCGGGGCACTAACGGCTTCGGCTACGACCCCCTCTTCCTCGAGCCCACCAGCGGCCTCGCCTCCGCCGAACTGAGCAAGGCCGAAAAAAACACTCGTAGCCACCGCGCCAAAGCCCTGCAGTGTTTACTCGCCCAACTGAGTCAATAAGACCTAAACCCTGGCTGTAAACCGATGAGTCCTCTGCGCCTCCCCCCCCTGTCACTCTACGTACACATTCCCTGGTGTGTCAGAAAGTGTCCCTATTGCGACTTTAACTCCCACACCAACAACGGTGAACCCCTACCCGAAAGTGATTACGTAGAGGCGCTCCTGGAGGATCTCGCCTCGGATGCCAGCAGCGCACAACTGCAGGGCCGACAACTAAGCTCCATCTTTTTTGGCGGCGGCACACCGAGTCTTTTTTCCGCAGCGGCCATTGCCCGCATACTCGAAGGAGCCGAACGGCGCATCGGCTTTACTGCGGATATAGAAATTACACTAGAGGCAAACCCCGGCACCGTTGAACAGCAAAAATTTAAGGGTTTCCGCCAGGGCGGTATCAATCGTCTCTCCATTGGCATTCAAAGTTTTAACAATATTCACCTCGAGAGACTGGGCCGCATTCACAATGGTGTCGAGGCACTGACTGCCATTGGCATCGCCCGCGAGGCGGGTTTCGATAATATCAACCTCGACCTAATGCACGGCCTGCCCGAGCAAACACCCGAGCAGGCCATCGCCGATTTGCAACTAGCCATCGACCAACAACCCGAGCACCTGTCGTGGTATCAACTAACCATTGAACCCAATACCGCCTTTCACAGCCAGCCTCCCCTCTTGCCAGTAGAAACCACACTGGAACGCATCCAGACCCAGGGACATCAATTACTCGAAAACGCCGGCTTTGGTGCTTACGAGGTCAGTGCCTACGCTCGCCCCCAGCGCCAATCGCAACACAACTGTAATTACTGGCAATTTGGCGACTACCTGGGTATTGGCGCCGGTGCCCACGGTAAAGTCACCACTATTTGCGATGAAAAAATCATCCGCACCCAGAAGACCCGCCAACCCGGGGACTATCTATCGCGGCGAAGGAAGGGTGAAAACTATCTCGCCAAACACGCCCCCCTGGACGCCGCCGAACTCCCCCAGGAATTTTTTATGAATGCGCTGCGATTACAGCAGGGTGTGCCCACCTCTTTGTTTAGCGAACGTACCGGCCTGCCCTTAAACACCATCGAAAACCACTGGCAGGCACTCGAAACTAAACACTTAGTTGAGCCACTAGCATCTGGAAGACTGCGCTGCACCACCCTCGGCCGGCGTTTTCTCGACACTATCCTCGCCGAATTTTAAATCCAGTAAGGTTGCTTACTCGCGGTTTGTTCGCGCACAGGTCCCGGTGTTATGATGCCGAATTACAGCGACACGCTGCCGTCAAACACAACCAATAGGGAATTATTTATGGGCGACAAAATCGTTCACACCACCGATGACGCCTTTGAAGCAGATGTTATCGCCGCCGGAACACCGGTACTCGTCGACTTTTGGGCCAGCTGGTGTGGCCCCTGCAAGATGATTGCCCCTCTCCTCGACGAGCTGGCCGACGACTACGATAGCCAGATAAAAATTTGTAAGGTCGATGTCGATGCCAATCGCGAGGTGGCGGCAAAATACAATGTGCGCAGTATCCCCACGCTCATGATGTTTAAAGACGGCGCTCTGCACGACACCAAAATTGGCGCCCTATCAAAGGCACAACTGAAAGAATTTATTGACGCCAGCCTGTAAAACCCGGGGGCTACACCCCCACCACCGGCCTGTTATTGACATAACAAGTGCTTTCTACGCGCTTAGAAAGCACTTGTTATTTAACAGGCAGGTACTATAATCGCCACATCAGCGTCGACTCTTTCTAACACCCCTCTTAGCCAGACCATTTCCTGTGCGACCTTTTGGGGTGGTAGACATATAAAAACTCCAAACTACGTATTCGCCGGTCGGCGCGCCTGCTTCCCTATTCCATCCCATAGTCCCACGAGACTGAACCTCCCTATCTAATAAACCCAGAACAACTTTATGAATCTGACTGACCTTAAGACGAAACCTATTAATGAGCTGATTAAAATCGGCGAAGACAACGGCCTCGAAAACCTCGGCCGCTTGCGCAAGCAGGATATTATTTTTACCATCCTCAAGCGCCACGCCAAAAGCGGCGAAGATATTTACAGCGATGGTGTACTCGAAATTCTTCCCGACGGCTTCGGTTTTCTGCGCTCCTCAGACGGCTCCTATTTAGCAGGGCCGGATGATATCTACGTTTCTCCCAGTCAAATTCGTCGCTTTAACCTGCGCACCGGCGACAGTATTTCAGGCAAGATCAGGCCTCCGAAAGAGGGCGAGCGCTATTTTGCCCTACTTAAAGTCGACCAAATCAACTACGACCGCCCAGAAAACGCCCGCAATAAAATACTTTTTGAAAACCTGACACCGCTGTTTCCCGATGAGCGCATGGTACTCGAATCGGGCAACGGAAGCTCCGAAGATTTAACCGGTCGCATCATCGACCTGGTCGCTCCCATCGGCAAGGGCCAACGCGGTTTAATCGTGGCGCCACCAAAAGCCGGTAAAACTATCATGATGCAGCACATGGCACAGTCCATTGTGCGCAATAACCCCGAGGCCATCATCATCGTCCTATTGATCGATGAGCGCCCCGAGGAAGTCACCGAAATGCAGCGTACCGTGCGCGGTGAAGTCGTCGCATCAACCTTTGATGAACCACCCGCCCGCCATGTCCAGGTGGCAGAAATGGTGATTGAAAAAGCCAAGCGCCTAGTCGAGCACAAAAAGGATGTCGTCATCCTGCTCGACTCCATCACCCGCCTGGCTCGCGCCTACAACACCGTGGTGCCCTCTTCCGGTAAAGTCTTAACCGGTGGTGTCGATGCCCACGCTCTGGAAAAGCCCAAGCGCTTCTTCGGTGCGGCACGCAATATCGAACAGGGCGGCAGCTTGACCATCATTGCCACCGCTCTGGTCGATACCGGCTCAAAGATGGACGAAGTCATTTTTGAGGAGTTCAAGGGCACCGGCAATATGGAATTGCACCTCGATCGCAAGATCGCCGAAAGACGCGTCTATCCCGCCATTAACATTCGCCGCTCCGGCACGCGCCGTGAAGACCTGTTAATGAACGAAGCCGATCTGCAACGGGTGTGGATACTGCGCAAGCTGCTCAACGATATGGAAGATACCGCCGCCACCGAATTCATTATCGATAGACTGAAAAGCTTTGAAAGTAACGATGCCTTTTTTGCGGCGATGAAGCGTAAATAAAGCCGCCTTCGTTAGCGCTCACTTTTTAGCAAAGCAACAGCCCCATAAAAAACCCCGCCCATCTTGCAATAGGCGGGGTTTTTTATGGTCGACTCAAGAGCGGCCCACTACATCAAGACATGGCCCTGACTTAACCTAGCTCGCGGCCAACAATGGATATAAAGCTGACACAGCGCCCCGGTTGACCACCAAGGTTGTGGGTTAAACCCAGCTTCGGGTCTTTAATCTGACGCTCACCGGCTTCGCCACGCAGTTGCAGCCACATTTCGTACATCATCCGCAAGCCACTAGCACCGATGGGGTGACCAAAGCTTTTCAGGCCACCATCGGGATTAATGGGCTGGGCACCATCACCATCAAAGCGCCCCTCCATGACATCCTTCCAGCCTTCACCGCGCTCGGAAAAGCCCATGTCTTCCATCAGCACCAGTTCGGTTGCGGTAAAGCAATCGTGGACTTCCGCCATAGAAATTTCTTCACGGGGGTTGGTAATGCCCGCCTGCTTATAGGCATCCTGCGCCGAGACCACCACTTCCTGAAAAGTAGTGAAGTCGTAGTCCTCACTGATAAAGCCTTCATTCGGGCCCGCCGCAACAGACAGCGCCTTGAGGAAAATTGGCTTATCCGTGTATTTATAGGCATCTTCGGCGCGGCATAAAATCGCTGCGGCCGAGCCGTCGGAAACCCCGGAGCAGTCAAAGACCCCAAACATCCCCGCGATGCGCGGTGAGTTGCAGATCTTCTCCAGAGAAACCTCTTTACGGAACTGCGCCTTGGGGTTTTTTGCCCCGGCGACATGATTTTTCCAGGCGATGTGCGATATCACATTTTTCAGCTCATCTTCACCGACACCGTATTTCTCACAGTAGGCCGGTGCCAGCAGTGAAAACATCGCCGGTGCCGTCATGCTCGACTCGGTGCCATCGCCATCCGGGCCCGGCACGACCAGGCCTGAATAACCGCCATCTTTGAGCTTCTC
>MAAC01008021.1_pt1 | contig 11172 bp, 15 predicted proteins | sample 1115981 | NCBI WGS metagenome assembly MAAC01 (sample SAMN04961126, study PRJNA320927) | seawater metagenome | isolation source: sample BD02T64 sea water enriched with oil for 64 days | place: USA:Gulf of Mexico | collected 2013-07-27 | reverse complement strand
CAAATGGGCATATCTATTGCAGATGCAAATGGTAGGGCGCGCTCAACTCTTCAGATATTGCCCGAATTATCAAACGCATTTCAAAGCCTAAACCGTCAAGAATCCGCCGCTATTGGTAAGAAGCTCGGTCTTGATAATGCAACTATATTATTATTGCAAAACGGAAACAAAGAATTAGATAAGCTTTTAGCTAGGCAAAAAGAGCTAGGAGTTATAACCAAGGAAGACGCAGAAATAGCGGCACAATTCAATGATAGCCTTAGTGATATGACTAGATCATTGAACGCATTAGGGCGAATTCTTGTTATTGATGCCATACCGTTTATCAATATGTTTCTCGATGCGATAACGGGAACGATATTATTTTTAAAACAAAACGAAGCTTTCGCGGTGTCATTTTTTGGCGCAATCGGTACGGCTATAGGCGTTTTATTAATACCTAAATTAGTTGCGGCCATAGCCTTGATTGCTCCATTCCTAGGCATTGCGGCGGCGGCTATAGCTGTAGCGGGGGCTTTCGCTCTTGCGGCTGATGACGTTTATAACTTCCTACAGGGTAACAAGTCAGTAATAGGGGAGCTTTCTAAAAGTTGGCCTATTGTTGGCAAGATAATAAAAGCGGTCACTGATGCTATGGCGTTCGCTTTCTCTTCTCCCATTGAAAAACTTAAAACAATGAAGGAGATAGTAGAAGGCATTAGAACTGCATGGAAAGACCTTAAGGACAGCATAAGCAGCCAAGGCATAGAAAAGGTTTTTGATGATGCCGTATTAGCAGGAAAGGCGCTTATAGGCATTAGCTCAACATCCCCTATTAATACGCAGACACAAAACACTATATCCAACAGCGCAACCCGTGGAGGCGACCGTAATATAAAGTTTGGTGATGTGAAGGTTGATGCGAGGGGAGGCGGTAGCGAAACGTCTGGGCGCGTAATGGGGCGTGCAATGCAAAGAGAATTAAGGCGTGCAGTCGATAAATTTGACGATGGGGTCCAAGCATGACGACATTAAGTACACTAATCCCAACGGCAGCTAGTGACGTAATAGGGATTTTTGACCAGCAAGGCAATCAAGTATTAGCCGATGCAAGGCCAACGGGTGTCAATGTTATACGAGACTCTCTAAAGTTTACGCACCCATTAGAGGACAATACGTCAAGAGCAGACGGCAAAATAATATTGCCTGTTCTAATAACGTACAGTGTTGTTTTACAGGCTGGTGATTATGAGGCCACGTACTCAGAAATTAACCGATATTTCCTAAGCAGTGAGGAATTAATTGTACAAACAAAGGCCCGGTCATTTGGGCGAATGATTGTAAAAGCAATGCCTCACAGTGAAGATCCGCAATTGTTTGACGCCATTGTGGTCGATATTTCATTAGAAGAAACACAGATAGCTACGACGTTAACGGTTGCCAATAACGAGGCATTCTCTACGACCAATAGAGGCCAGGTACAACCGCAAACGCCCAGCACAGACCAGGGCAGCCAGGGCTCGGTTTTATTTCAATTGTTTGGAGGCTAGACGTGTCAGAAATTCTTGAATTAAGACGGATTAAAAGCCAGCAGGTATCTATTCGATTAGGTGCCAGCTTGTACGACTTTCGAGTATATAGCGTACCCGGGGGAATGGCGTTCGATATGATACGCGATGAAGTGCTAATGCTATCCGGCTTTCGTATCGTTCCAGGTACACCATTGATACCGTACCAGCATTTAGAATCAGGTAATTTTATGCTGATTATTCCTAACGATGAATTGCCAGATTATAACCAATTCGGACTAACCCAAAATTTAATCTATTTCAGTGATGCTGAATTGGTGGCAGCCCGTGGCGTTTGATGATCGTTTATTACGTGTTGGCATTGAGATAGACGGGAGGGTCAATATCTATGAAGGTTTGGCCATTACTTGCGTGGGCTCGAAATTTGCCAGCATAACGCAGAATGAAACGGTTATAACAATAGCCAATTTAAACAAAGAAGTACGCGATTATCTGCTAACAGAAGGGACACCATTCAGACGGTTAACTAATCGTAGGCGCATTAAAATATTCGTTGAGGCCGGTCGAGAATCATACGGATACGTGCGCGTGTTCGAAGGCGACATAACAACCACCACACCGTCACAACCACCAGACATAACCATAACAATTAACGCCCTAACGTCACAGCACAGCAAAGGCGACATTGTGAACGCGTCAGTTCCAACAGTTGCCAGCATTAAGCAGATAGCAGCACAGGCGGCTACCTCGTTAGGCGTAAACCTTGATTTTTTGGCAACAGATAAGAACATTTCAAACTATCGTTATGATGGATCAGCAGCCGGACAGCTTAGCAAGATAAACGACTTTGGCGGGCTTGATGTATTTGTCGATGACGATACGCTTGTAGTTAAAGATAAGAACGTGCCACGACCGGGAACGACAAGAGTTTTAAACCTCAATACCGGATTGATTGGGATCCCTGTATTTACAGAATTTGGTATCAAGGTGCTATTTCTATTCGATGGCTTTACCGGCCTTGGATCCAGATTGCAGATTGAGAGCGAAATATACCCAGCGGCCAACGGAACGTATACCATATATAGACTAGGATTCGATCTGGCGAACAGAGACGTTCCCTTTTACCTATTAGCAGAGGCGCGAAGAATTGGCTAACGTAGCACCCAGTATAGACCCGGCAGACAGCGAAGATTTTGCAGGCGCACTACGTCAGATAATGCAAAAATTCCTTGCTCAGTCTGTTGATGACATGATGCCGGTTATGGTCATATCGTTTGACGAAGACAAGAACGTAGCGCGTGTTAAGCCATTGATTCAAATTTTGGATACTGGCGGCAACTTAACAAGTCGCGGACAGTTCACCGTTCCCGTTTTCACCTTTGGGGGTGGTGGTGCGTTAATGCGGTTTAGATTAAAGCCTAACGATTTAGGTTGGATCAAGGCCAATGACAGGGACATATCTTTATTTTTGCAAACGCTGAAAGAGTCAGCACCGAACACATTACGCAAGCACCAATTCGAGGACGCCGTACTATTCCCTGATTCAATGCGAACATTTGCCGCGTCACAAGAAGACAAAGACGACGAAGCGCTTGCAGTTTTCCAAACGTCAGATGGTTCTATAAAATTGTCGATACTGGAAACAGGGTTTAAAATGCGGGGCGACTTCGAGCTAATCGGAGACTTCACGCACACAGGTGACACATTCAGAACGGGCGATACAGATCAAGTGGGCGACGTTAGAACAGAAGGTTTAATAACTGACATTGGAGACGTTACGCATACAGGTAACACGACGATGACGGGTAATTTTGTGCAAACAGGTAACGCGATCGTAACCGGGACAATATACGGAACAATAGACGTTACAGCGGGGCCAACAGCTATATCACTGGTAACGCACCAACATCTATACACTGATACGGGCAACCCTGTTAACCCACAATCAAGCCAGCCACCTACGCCATAAGGTACGAACATGCCGTTAACATTTCAAACAGATAGCAACAATGATTTGATGCTTGGAAACGATAGCAACCTGTCAATGATTTCCGGCCTTGATGCTGTTGTCCAGCAGTGTGAAGAATTAATGGAAACCGTATTAGGCGAATTAATTTATGATCAAACCAGGGGCATAGATTACGAAAACACAGCATGGGCGGGTAATCCTGATTTAGTAAAATTTGAACGTCAGGCACGAGCCCAGTTATTGAGTGTGGAAACCGTAGAAAACATTGGAACCTTTACTATAGAAATAGTAGGGGACGTTTTGACCTATCGCGCTATAATTGATTCAACTCTTGGCACTGGAACTATAACTAATGGCCTATAACTACCTAACCAATTCGGGCACCATCGTACCAGATGAGAGCGCCGTATTAGCCGAAGTACAGCAAGAATATAGAGACGTATTTGGGGCAAATCTTGACGTGTCCGAAACGGGGCCAGCGGGAAAATTCATAGCGTCAGAGGTCAAGTCACGAATAGGCGTAGCACAAAACAATGCCAATGTTGCCAACCAGATAAACCCTAACTTATCAGAAGGTACGTTTTTCGATGCTGTATGGGGCTTCCTTGGTGGTGCACGAATACCTGAATCAAACTCTACCTTCACTATTCCGCCAGTTTTAACGGGTGTTGCTGGAACGATTATACCAGCGGGGGCGATTGCAGAATCAGGCAACAATAGATTTGTTTCTATATCGGCGGTAACTCTTGACGCTTCCGGTAATGGATCGGTTGGTTTTCAGTCAGAATTAACGGGGGAAATTACCGCACCGGTTGGAACATTGACCAGCATAGTTACTTCTGTAATTGGATGGGAGACGATCAATAACACAGTCGCAGCAACGCCGGGAACAGTCAGAGAATCAGGCGCACCGGCAAGACAGCGACGACGTGACACAGTTGGATTGAATGCCAGAACAGGTGGTGAGGCTATTGTTGCAGCCCTTCGTAATGCGGGTGTTGCTTCATTGCAGTATCGACAGAACATTTTTCCTACAACGCAAACAATTGACACAATAGTAATGGTTAGAAATTCAATTTACGTTTGCGTCGATGGTGGTACTTCCGAGGATATTGGGCGTGCACTGCTTTCAAAATCTGGCGGTCAGGCTTTTAACGGTTCTCAATCGGTGACGGTCACAGACCCAAATAGCAGCGGCTCACAGCCCTACGTTATAAACTTTGATAGAACCACCGGGGATGAAGTTTTAATACGTGTTACCGCAAAGGTTCCAACGTCAGTTAACGACCCTATAGCAACAGTTAGGCAAGCGGTCCTTGATTATGCTAATGGCTTGATAGGCGACAATGGCGGTTTTATTACTGGCCAGGACGTAGCACCTTTTGAAATTGGCTCAGCAATAAACATGCAAAGCCCTTTGGTGTCTCTTCAAAATGTTGAAATATCAAACAAGGCTACAGTCTCTTATTCTAATGCGGTCTACCCAGTTGCCATAAATGTTAAAGCAACAGTACTACCGGAAGATATAGCGGTAACCCTCCTATGACAGGTATCAGGACGTTTGATTATTCTATTGATGTGTTGCGCCCGTTGCAGTGGAAAGAGAATGCAGCGGTAAAAATCCATGCATTACTACAAAACAAACAGGCATGGCTAGACCAGAATCATACTCAATTTTGGCAAAACTTCGAAACTGATATATTCGACATTCGTACAGCTAATGATTTCGGTCTTGCAGTGTGGTCTATTATTCTTGATTTTCCGGTATTCCTAAACCCAGGTGCTACGACGTTTACAAACAACTGGGGCTTTGGAAATTTCCGAAAAAACTTTAACAATGCAAACTTCAACCCGTCAGCAACGGCAAGCACAGAAGATCAGGCGCTATCAACCGAGCAATTAAGACTTGCTTTGCGGCTTTGGTTATATCGTCTACATATGGACGGTTCAATAACGCAGACAAACGCCATTCTAAAGGATCTGTTCGGGCATTTAGGGCCAGCGTACGTACAAGATAATTTAGATATGACCATTGTGTTTGTATTTGATTTTGCACTATCAGCGGAGTTTTTAACCGTTGTCGAGCAAGACGCTATAATGCCAATACCCCCCGGCGTGAATGCGTCAGTACAAGTGAATCCATAAGGTGAGAAAATGACAGCTCAATTTAGTTGGTATAGATACCGTTTTGGCGAGAATGGCAATGTTTCAGCCGTTCCAGATACAGCGCAAGGTGGTGGCGAACTCAGTCTACAGGAAGGCTGGGGTTCTGATTATGACCTTGATTTGGCAACCCAGACCAATGCTAAGGCAATATTGCGAACGCAGCACAACCAGCTATGGCAAGGCATAACCGGGAATATAAATTTTTGGCAGCAAAACCTATACCCATTGTATACACCAGCGGCAAGCAATGGCGGAACGGCGGTTGCCTATCCTTTTGGTACTCGCGTTCGGTATGATGCCGGGGCCGGGTTAAGTGTTTATGAAGTGATCAATGCAGCCGGTACGAATACAGTACCAATCAGCACATTCAATTGGGTGCTTGTAAGTACGGGCTATCCACGAAGCGGTACGTCGGGTGGACAGCAAAGAACCAACTCACAGAACGACTCAAGATTTTTGATTGCTGGTACTGGTGGTTCGCAAGTAAGAACCAATACGCAGAATGACGCTAGATTTCAGGACACAGGCGACCACGTACCTTCTGGTGATAGCGCCGGAATGTTGGCGCGTGGGTTTACTCTTGCGGGTATACCGGCGCTTGCTAGACCCGTTTATAGCTTCTCAGCCTTTGCCACCCTTGGCACTGGATACCCAGGAACCATACCATTAGCCGTTGCCGTTAATAGCTCGAATAATGATGTTTTTGCGTGCGACGGTAGCAACGATACGGTTTATAAATTAACCGGCGGGTCAGGTGCGTGGGCTGCAATAGGTTCTTACCCGGGATCATTGCCGGGTACCATAGCAGTCAACCCGAATAACGGTGACGTTTTTGTTGGTGATCTTGGAGGTACTTTGTACCGTCTACCTGGCGGATCAGGTTCGTTTATAGTTCACGGTTCATACCCAGAATCAAATATTGCAGATATGGCAATGAATGTTGCGACAGGGGATTTATGGATTATTAGCGGCACGTCAACCCCGGCAGATTCAGTGGTCTACAGGATGGACAGTGGAACGTCTGTATTTACGTCTGTAGGACGCTACCCAGGGTTAAGACCCAGTAGAATAGGCGTAGACTCCATTACCGGAACCGTATATGTTGCGGACAATGTGACAGACCAAAGCGGAAGCACGAACGCCAGGGACCAGATTTATGTATTGCAGAATGGCGCAGGTAATTTTAGACCTATCCTAGCTGTTCAATACACTGGTGAGGGTGTCGTGGGTATTTCTGTTGATCCTGGTAATAGCGATTTGTGGATTTCAGGATCAAGCGAAGGTAACAATTTAAGGTCACCGGGCGGCGTTGATTCATTCGTTGTGGGAGGCGCGCCGGGAAATAGCTTTGGCGGGCGTATAGCAGTAAACGGTAGCAGCGGCACTGTGATAATGGCCGACAATAACGGCAATAGAATCATAGCTTCAACGCGAACAGAAGTTACGCCAGCCGTGGAATGGTACATAAAAACATAATGTAAAAATAACAAAAAGAGTGTAGAAAATGGCTAATGTAAACGGATCAGCGGGGGAGGAATGGGTGCTTATACATTCATCCCCGTTTAATGGGATTGTTAGGCTAGTAAGCGGTGAAATTAAAGCAATAGGCTGTGTTGGTATCTCGATTCCATCTGTCGAAAGCCCTGGATTCTCTATAGGTGCGGCTGGGGTTTCTGTTGTTTTGTTGCCAGGAGAGCGGCTATATTTGCGATCATATACGGGTATAGTGGAGGTTGCACTCATACCGAAAGAATCCAACAAGGCTTTTGAAAGCTTCCAAAAGACAGCATTTGGCGAATTGTCAGTTGCTCAGCCTACCAGCATCACCCAAATAACAGCAACCTATGGGATTCTTGACACGACTAGACCAATATTAGGCCCAGGATCTTCGGCCACAACAGAGAACAATGTTTTTGTTGCTCAATCTGGATTACATCCATTTGGCGTCGTTTCTCTACACACAACAAGACAGCTAAGCTACAAGGCGGGACAGGGTGGACTCGTTAGAATTACGGCGTTATTTGATAACAGCTCAGCAGGTAATAGGTGCCTCGCTGGACTGCTAACCGCCGAGAACCGTATGGGTTTTGGCTACAACAACAACGAGTTCGGAATACTGCTGGCGCACGACGGGGTGGCAGAGTCACAAACATTAACTATATCAACGGCGGCAAATGGAATCGAAAACGCCACAATAACAGTCAACGGCACCCCTTTTACAGTGCCAATAACGGCCGGAAGTGTAGAGCATAACGCCTATGAGATAGCCTTATATTTAGAAGCAAACGACCCGCTCCATGACTTCGAAAGCGTAATGGATAAGGTTGTATGCACTGGCGTTTTAGACGGCCCCGAGGGGGCGTATAGCTTTAGCTCAGCAACATCTGTTGCGGCATGGAGTCAAGACGTTGAAGGCGTTTATATAACCGACGAATGGACGCCGCGCACCCAGTGGAACAGGAATACATGCGCCTGGTTAGATGTTACAAAAGGTAATGTTTACCAAATACAATTCCAATACTTAGGCTTTGGGGCGATAAGGTTTTATGTTGAAAGCCCTGAAAGCGGCTGTTTTGTACTTGTGCATGTTATCGAGTACGCAAACAAACACTTAGCCCCTAGCGTGTCAAATCCATCATTTAGAATAGGCTGGGCGTCGCAGAATTTAGGGGTAGGCGATAATGTTATTGTTCGCGGCGGCTCTGCTGCTGCATTTGTTGAGGGTGACCCTACGCAATCGGATGACACTAGGGGCATAGAAGTTGATGCCGAAAACATCGGCACCGAAGAAACGACTATTTTAGCAATCAGGAACCCGTATACATTCGCCGCAAGAATTAACAGGGTCGAAATATCTATTCTATTAATGTCTCTTGGCACGGATACCACAAAAAGGGCTAAATTTAAAATAAGGAAAAATCCAACAATAACAGGGGATTTTATATTTTCAGAAGTAGACCCAGCTTCACCGGTTCAGATTGCAACGGATAATAATCCGGTTTCAGGCGGGAAATTAATGTTTTCCTTTGTCATGACAAAGGAAGGTATACCGCCTATAGATCTAACCGGAAAACTGTTACTTTTGCCAAGAGACATACTTGTCATAAGTTCGAGTGTTTCTAGTGGTTCGCCCTCTGAAATGTCAGCGTCATTAAATTGGCGGGAGGATTTTTGATATTAACTAAAGAGGTATTACCATGCCCGAGAATGTAACCCTAAGTTTCCGAAGGCTTGCTATAATAACCATTGCGATTGCTTTTATTGTTTCGGTTGTACTAACTGTTACTATGGAAGAGAAAGCAAAAACTGATAAAAACATAGAGATAGAGGCGAGTGAATATGTTTCAGGAGGTAAAAAGTAGGCTTGATTTATACATTGATACGGCGGCTAAGGTGGGGACTGAGTTAATCAACAATCCAAAGTTTGGCCCAACAGCCGGGGCCGTTTCCTTTGGTGTATATTACGCTGAATTATCGGGGGCTCTTGGTGTTGTGGCCGGGGCTCTTGGTGCTATTGGCGCGGCTATTGCAATATATGTAAAGCTGGCTTCGTGGGGTTACGACAAGAGAATAAAGAGCCAGAAGTTGAAGCAAACAAAGCTGGAAATTAAAAGCTTAGAACAGGCAATGAAAAAGAGAGGGGGCAATTAGCCCCCTTTTTTACTCTCTTATTCGACAAATAAGATATTTATTTCTTTAACTCTACGTAGTGAGTGTCATCAGCGAACCCCGCAAGACCAGAGTCGATTAGCGAGTAGCTGGTATCCAATATGTCATCCACTCGCGGCCCATCCATACCGCTTTCATCAGTGTCAATGCAGGCGACTTTATCCCCATTGATAAAGTGTAATGTTTCGAGAACCGTGTAGAACATCACATTCGCTTCCTGGCACTTCTTGAAAGCACGTTCCATAGATTTAAACGCTTTAATTTGCTCTTCATTTAGCGTAATTATTTCTTGATCCAAAACTCTACCCTCCGACAGCAAAGCGTTTTAAAACGTATACCTAAGATTATTGGTTATAAGCGCCTTATCGAAAGCAATTGAAATACCCGTATCAATTTTAAATCGATCGTATCCAATGGTTAGCGTTGGAAGCAAGTACATTGACGCGCCCCCGCCTAACCACGCGCCTTCTGCTTGCTCTTCTGAATAGCCAGTAACAACGCCCAGTGTCACCGATGTGGAAACACTGTATTTACCGTGATTGTATTTAGACAATTCTTTGGTGTATCCAACAACGGCAGATTGTTTATAGAACGAGTTTTTGAACGTGATAAGCGTCAGGCCATTATCTAATATAACGCCAAACGCATAGTGCACTTCGTTTAACTTTTCGTATTCTGATTGTGACCCGTGGCTAGACCAGCCGCCCAGAATTAGATCAGTAGAATGCGCAGAAGGGGAAATAAGTATTAAAACTAACAAGAAGTATTTCATGATTTACCATCCATATATTTTTTAATTATGTTTATTGCTTGATCGATACCGGCAGCCCATTCAGCGCCGTATCCCATTTGCTTCATTAGTGCCAGGTGTTCGCGTTGATTTGTTTTTACAGAGCTATAAGTTTCACCCGTTTTTTTCATTTCCAACCATAAGCCGGATAGGTCGCCAACAGGGACAGCAATGAACAGGTCAGAGGCTCCAGGCTTCAACCCTTCGCGCTTCATCTTTGCCATTTGTTTAGCTCTATCGGTTGGCGTCTTGCCTGCTAGATGAGCCCCGTTTGGTATGGCTACAATGCATTCCTGGTAATCTTGATATTGCATTTTAAACCACCGTACAACCGCGCTTTGTTCTTTGCTTTCCTGTTGGCCTCTTGGCATTGGTTAACCCTCTTTTATTATGGCCATTGTAATGGATTGGCTTTGTCCACTTCGAATAATGCAATTAGCTTCTTGGTTCGATTCGTCGTGTCGTCCTTCAAAACCATTTAGCAGGGTTGTACATTTTCCAACGCCTCTTTCTTCGTGGTTCTCATATGTAAACGTGGCAAGCATGGGTATTTTATGTTCTTTGCAAATAGCAATGATTTTAGTCATTAGCGGACTAATTTCATTGTCGTACACGTCTTCTTTGTTGAATTGTTCCATTTGATAATTCCCTTTGTTCCTGTTTGGTTAGCGGCTGAAATATTCCCACTTCAGCCGCCCCCTGTTTTGTTTCTGTGAGCCGTTGCGCATATGCCTGACAATCTCTTAGGCCGCCATCCCCAAAGCCGGTGTGTGCGATTTCCGGCCCCAGGTCTGACGTTAAAAGGACTGCGTATGCTGGCTTATTCACCTTTCTTGCAGATTGTTTTATTGATTACAGAATCAACAAAATGCTCTCTTGCTAAATTGGCTTTGCCAGAACCTCTGCCCCCCATTCTTACCTTGTGCTTTAGTTCTGGCGGCGAAGGGATTTCCCGTATTTCTTCCCACTCTTTATCGGGTCTAAGTACAGCACCATAAGCAGTGTTGATAATGGTCGTTACGCCAGCCTCGTGACCTTTTTGAACATCTTCGGGTATGTGGTCAGCTACC
>MAAC01018614.1_pt1 | contig 11173 bp, 8 predicted proteins | sample 1115981 | NCBI WGS metagenome assembly MAAC01 (sample SAMN04961126, study PRJNA320927) | seawater metagenome | isolation source: sample BD02T64 sea water enriched with oil for 64 days | place: USA:Gulf of Mexico | collected 2013-07-27 | reverse complement strand
CTCTATCTAAACTTCCCCCTTCAGGATCCATTAATGCTTGCGCGATGAAAGATGGTGCTTTAGTTCCATTTTTCTTCAAATCGCCTCCCATAGGAACTCCTTTAGCGTATCCATTTGCAATATAATCTCCTTCTAGATCGGCATCTGAAAAATCGAAACCACCAAAGAATCGTACGGACATTCTAGGTCCAGTTGTTGCATAAGTCTCTTTACGTTTCATAGCGTCCCAAAGTGCTGTACGTGTATTTTCGCTTGCCCAAACTGCAGCATATCCAGATGCTACCGTTTGCCAAGTCATAATTACTCCTTGATCTGAAGTTACAAAAGGATGCTTCCAACGTTCTGGACTTGGTTCTACATTAGATGCTTTTCCAAAGAAATTATTATCATCCGCAGTAGCAAGTGTCGTATGAGAATCTGTACTACCAATTAATCCAAACTTGTAAGGGTTTGTACCTAATTCATTTTTTAATTTTAATCCTAATTTTAAAGCCGAACGAGTATATTCACCAACAAGCATATCATCAGTTTTAGAAACACTTAAGTCCAAATTACCAAAATCCCAATTTTCAAAATCTGCAAATTCATCGTTAGGAGATAAGTATGGATGAGCTTCGCCATCCCCTTTAATTTGTGTCGCTTCGTATAAGGGTTCCCATTTAATTCTGTTCTTTACATAGGTCTCATCAAAAGGTTCTCCGTTCATTCTAGTTTCGGCAAACATTATTCCATTACTTAGATTTCCGTTATGTGCAATTGCGAGTACTTGTCCACCTGTACTTTCTTCGTATGCCTCTAATTGTTTCCATAAGGTTTCAGGGTCTGGAGACAACTCGTTAGTAACCGCTGGAATTTCACCTAAAGTTTTATCTGCATTATCTCTATAAATTACTACTCTATGTAAATTATTTCCTTTGTCTAAGGAAGTCCATTCGTATCCAATAAATGCTGTAAATTTTCCTGGATCGTTGTATTTTTCTGCAGCTTCCACTGTTGCGGTCCAAACCGATTTTTGAAGTTCAGGGTTATTAGGATCCATTTCTAGTTTAGTTTGAGAAAAAGCCTTGATTAACTCAAGAGCGGCAACCCCTCCTTCACCAGACTCAATGAGTCCATTCCATCTTTTTCCTTGTTTGGTTTTCATAACCCATTCCTCTCCTGCATCAATGGCTTGAAAAAGTCCCATTCCATCAGAGTGATCTGCAACCACTAAAAAGTCTAGAGGTCTAGATAGTTTTGCCTTTATACCAATGGAAGCTGTTACTTCCTCGCCTTTTGCAAATTTATAAGCTTCATCAAGTCCAATTCGATTTCCAAAAAGACCCGCGTCCATGGATAAATTGGTATGAAGATGTGTATCTCCCCAAAATACTTGAGTTGGGTATTTATCCGTTTTACTTTCAGAAGATTCTGTTATTGCTTTTACCTCTTCTTTATCTGAAGTTGTATCTGGTGTTTTATCATTTTTACAACTAGTTAAAGTGATAATAAAACTTAATAGTAGAATTAATTTATTCATAATAATATTTATTAATTAGTTGAAACGAATTTACAAAAAAATAGGAACTAATTTATTTATATTTAGGAGTATACCAAATAGGGCTTGACCAACTTCTTTCTTGTACTGTTTTAGCTACTTGATCTGGAAACTTAACATTGTCTCTAATTTCATCCCATAAATTCCAACGCGCTGTAGGAATTTGCATAACTCTTGCATAATAAAATGCAGTTTGTGTTGGATCAAAATTAGGATCCGTCCAAGTGATCATAAATTGATTACTTCCTTTAGTAGTATCGTATGCAGCAGTATCTAAATTTACTTTAGCATCTGTAGGAGTTACAGTGCCATCTTCTTGCAAACGATTATCACTTGCAGCGACATTGTATATTTTTTCGTGTAACTCACCATTATCATACCATCCTTTAATAATTTGAACTCTATCAAGGTTCGCATTCATAGGATCTTTTAATGCCCATACTAATAATGAAGGTGACTCTCCTTCTTTTACTTCCAAATCTCCTCCCATTGGCACTCCTTTTTCATAACCGTCTTTTACAAAAGCATTATAACTATTGTATGTATCCTTATAGCCATAGCCTGCGAATAAACGAACTTTCATTCTTGGACCACTAGTTGCAAAAGTTTCACGGTTATACAAACCATCCCAAATATCCTCACGGGTATTTCTCGGTGCCCAAACACCAGTTATTCCACCAGGGTTGGTATCATATACTTGTGCCCAACCATCAACAGTATTGTTAACTCTATCTTCTGCAGTCATATCTGCCAAACCATGGCCACCTGTCCAATTATCTTCTTCTACATTTGCCATAAAACCGTTATGACTATCGGTACCTCCATTAAAACCTAACTTGTATGGATTTACACCAAGTTCATCTTGATATTGCAAGCCTTTTTTTAAGGCATATCTCACAAAATTCTTTTCCTCAAAAGAACGTCCACTAAAATTCTTAAGTGATTCAGCAGTTTCAAAATTCGCAAATTCATCATTTTTCCAAAATGCTGGATACACTTCCGATGCTCCTTTTATCTGCATCATTTCAACAGTGCGTTCATATTTATTACGTGCTTCAGCATATTCTTTAGTTAGTGGTTCTCCGTTTGGCATATTTTCATCAAACATCATCCCTTTACTTGCATTAGAATTATGTGGAATTGCTAAAACCGTAGAACCATAACCTGTAATCTCATCTAACCATTTCCACAATTCAGTTTCTCTATTTGCTTCAATATAACTTACCGGTAAGTTTGGAACAATGGTATCTCTAAATATAATGTTCCGATGTAAATTTCCGCCATTAGGTGCCCCTGACCATTCAAAAGCATGAAGTGTTGTGAATGTTCCTGGCTTGTAATTATTTTCAGTAGCATCATTCATAATTTTCCAAGCACTCATGGTAGAATTAACTCCTTGATAAAAATCTGGATGACTTGGGGTTGAACTACGGTTAACACTCACTACATATTTCACAAATAATTTCAAGCCTTCTTCTAAGTTCTCTACATCTCTAATCGATTTAGCAGCCTCATCATCATATCCTTTAGCTCCAGGAGTTGCGATGGTATAAGCTTCACCAATATATTCAGCATGATCTGTTATAGCAGCAAAATCTAAAGGTCGTTTTAGTTGCCATGTTTTTCCAAATTTCTCTAATTGAATCGCTTCTCCTTGCGCAAATCTTAAGGATTGATCTGGTGTAAATCTGTTCCCTCCAATATATGCGTCAAGTGAATACTGTGTATGCATATGTGTTTCTCCAAAATAGGCTTCTTTTAATGGATTATTTGGAATCTCTTGTGTTGCTGTAGTTTCAGATGCTGTTGTTACACTTTCCACTTGTACTTTATCATTTTTACAAGCACTCAATGCAAGAATTACAAAACTGGTAAGGATGATTTTTTTCATAATATTTTATTTTGATGGATTATACCAAATCGGACTTGACCAAGCTCTTTCTTGTATGGTAGCTGGAAAATCTTTTGGTGGTTCAATTCCTAATTCCTTAGCATCATAAGTTGACCAACGTGGAGTAGGAATCTCTAAGATTCGCAGATAATAATACGCTGGTAGAGAAGCATCAAAGCTTGGATCTGTCCAGACGGTTTTTAATTCGGCACTTCCAATGGTATTGGTGTAAGAAGCATCAGGAATATCAACTGTGTTTCCTACAGCAGGGAGTTTTCCATTTGCATCTAATTGTCTGTCACCAGACCAAGTTACATTATATATTTTTGTTTGACTTTCCCCATTGGAATCTACCCAACCTTTTACAACTTGAATCCGATCTAAGTTTCCACTGTTAGGTCCTTTACGGGCATATATCATTAATTGAACTGGTTTTCCTTCCGTGTTTTCTTTCATGTCGGCTCCCATCGGAACTCCTTTTTCATATCCTATTTCAGCCCAATTATTATCATCTGGTTGTGTTTTTCCAAAGTCATAACCTGCAAAAACACGAGTAATAATTCTAGGTCCACTGGTACCCCAAGTTTCTTTGCGTTCCATGGCATCATAAATAGATTCTCTGGTGTTTTCTTCTGCCCAAACGTTAGATAATCCTGCAGTACCTTGCTCAATTTTTGAAGGCTCATTGGGTGCATTGACTAAAAGTCTAGCTTTTGGAGAACTCGATTTTAAGTTGTGTTCTCCAGTATGTGCATATTCTTCATGAGAAATAATAGATGTGTGAATATCACCACCACCTACAATACCAAATTTAAATGGGTTTATGCCTATTTTCTTTTCTAAAGCCATCCCGTTGGAGAATGCATTTCTTACATAATTACCTTCTTCAATTTTCACGGTTCCAGGGCCAGCTACAGGTTTTGTCCAAATTTCAAACCCTGCAAACTCATCGTTTGGAGCCATTAATGGATGTGTCTCCGATTGGCCTTTGGTTTGAATGATTTCCGTTAGTTTTTCATTTCGCATTCTCGCTTTTGCATATTCATAAGTAATTGGATTTCCGAAGGAATCATCCATTGAAAACATCAAACCATTACTTAAATTTCCGTTGTGTGGAATTGCCAACAGTGTGTGACCGTTATCTCTCTGCGTATCCATCCATTTCCAAAGATCTTCCGGGTGTTGCGAATCGAAATAAGAATAGGGCACAGGTAGATCTTTACTAGATCTAAAAATCACATTTCTATGCTGATTACTCATATTTGGTTGCGAAGACCACTCGTATCCTACCAAAGTTGTGAATTTGCCAGGGTCGTTGTACTTGTCTGTAATCTTTATGTATTCATCCCAGATGGTTCTTTTTAATTCTGGATTATTTAAAATAGAATCTGGTTTTGTACTACCGTCAGATTGTATGGTTTGTTTCACCAAACTATAAAAAGCTTTGGTAGAAGCATCCAAATCATTTCCTGAACCCACTACAGCTTTAGCCATCGGATGTTTTGATAGTGGGTCGTTAGGGTCATACATTCTAACCAACACACCTAAATATTCTGAATGATCTGAAACAATCATAAAATCTAGAGGAAGTTTTAATTGAACCTCTTGACCACTAGGGTGCAATACTTTCTCTCCTCGTGCGTGTTTATAAGAATTTTCGGGACCTAATTTTACATTATAAATGGCTTCATCAAAAGACCAGCCTGTATGTAGGTGTGTTTCTCCAAAATAAGGGTTTTTAAATTTGTTATAGCCCTTGGTATGATCATTAGTAGCCTTTGTAACAGAATCCTCAGAACCAATGGTATCTTCACTTTTTTGTTTGTCATTTTTGCAAGCAACAAGTGCTAATAATACTAAACTAAATAAGATGATTTTTCTCATAACTATATTTTAATTGGTCTTTGCTTTTAGTTTTTTTAAGTTTACATAGGTAAACATCAGAACAACTCGAAACATATTAGATTTTGCTCCATTATCTCCAGTAATAATTCCGCCATATGAGGTATGGATTGCAAGCAGTGGCATTACCTGATAACCCACCGTTAAATCACTCCCTAAAATATTTAATTTGTTGTTTTGGTTTACTCCGTCCAATTCTAAAGCACCTCCGTATTGATAGCGCATAGTGGCCGCACCCCAAAGTTTATTGGTAAAATTATGTGAAAAGTGATTTTCCCAAACAAGTGATGGCAACTGTTGAGATTTGTCGGCAAATGTCCCTAATGATGGTGAATTGTTGGCGGTATAAAGATGTACACCTAAATAGGATTCTAATGTTGTTGGTCGTTTAGGGTTTTTACTAAATTGTACATTTGCTACTGGACCAAAATCGAAAGTAAATCGGTTTGTTCCTAAATTAAGCGGTTTGTTTTCATCGTAAGTTCCCGAGTACCATAAGCGGGTATAGAGAAACATAGAAAACTTTTGTTTATGTTGTGAAAATTCTATGGCATTTAAAGCAGGAGTATTTATTAATCCATATTTAAATCCGATAAATCCATCGGAAAAACCCGATGTAGTAGTCTCAGGAATTGGAACACCTTGACTATCATCAATACTTCCGCTTGCAGAACCAGGAATGGCACTTATCATTATTTGAGCAAAATTTCCTCCAATATTTATATTATGAACAAGTGTTAGTGGAAATACATCAATTGTAATATCAGCATCTGTGATTAACACATTGCCGGGAGTTATGTTTTGAGTCAAATGCATCCATTTTGGAATAAATGCAGATGCACCTTTTGGTCCCCAAAGTAAATTTCTTGGTCCATCTCCCTGTGCCATTACAATACTTGAACATATAAGTGCAATAACTAAAAGATGTTGTTTTTTCTTCATTATAAATTATTTGGTTGGGGCAAACATAGCATTGATGTTTAGGCGAATGGTAAAATCCCCTTTTCCTGGACCACTCACCACATATTCGGGTCCGATAAACATGGATAAATTTTTAGCAAATGCCCTTCCAACATTAAATCCAATAGGAATATTATAGGCATCGTTTTCCCAATCAAAAACCATAATAGGAGAGAAGTTGGCAAAATAACCTTTCTTAAATATTTTGGTAACCACAGGTTGAAATAGCATCTTATTAATATCCTGCCTATTGGAATCTCCAGCAAAAGAATTGAATTGTTGTGCCAATACCCCAAAGGTCCAACTCTTTTTCTTTTTGTAAAGTATAGTGGCAGCAAGTCCTGCACTCCATTTCCCTGAGCCCAAAAATTCTGAACTAGCAGTTGGCAATATCAATGCAGGCCCAACACCCAAAAGGCCCCATTTTTTTTTAAAAGCAATCACATCTATAAAAACAAAATCGGTTAGTCCTGTAGCATCACCAACATTATTAGGGAATGTTTGACTGCCAACCGGCATTTCCATTCTATAAATAGTATATATTTTACTTGGGTCTTTACTTTTAATAAAAGGCAAACCAATGGTTTTAGACGGCTGCATAATTCTAGTTATCAATACAAATTGATCCCCTCCATTTTCTTTAAAGGTATAGTTAGGTTGAAACTGTAATTTGGTAACGAAAGCTAAAGGGTTTGTAGCATTGTCTGCTGCTTTTGATGCTTCGGCATGTTTGTCTTCATCCTGGGCAAATAGGGATAATGTCAAGAATAAAAATGGGAAGCATTTAATAAATTTCATATAAAATTGCTAAAATATAAAGCAGCTAGCACCAGTATATCGGGATAACTGCTTTTAAAATTTAATTTTAATTAAATCGGTATTTACTCTTCAATAGCAACCATTTCCACTACTTGATACATGTCTTTTCCATTTTGAGAAAAAGGAAGGTAATAAGTTTCATGATAGACTACATACTTTTTATCTTCAATTTCTAATTCTTCACCACCTTCAGGAATATTAGTGATAACAGCACCATCTGGAGCATCGATTACTTTATATTTCCCATTCTCTTTTACATAGAAGGCCCCACCAAAATAATAGTAAGTATCATCATTAAGCTGTATCGTTTCCATACCTTCTGGTAAGGTGTTTACTATAATATTAGTGGGAGCGTTTACTACAGTATATCCTCCCGAGGACTGAGTATAATACACTCCACTATCATAATAATATGGGGTACTATTAACAGATACAATTATTGCGGTAACTGCCATTGTAGCTACAAAAAAGCCCCATGGATGCCATGAGGGTCCATAATGGTAACCATGATACCCGTGGTAATGATATCCATGATAACCACGATGACCATTATAATAATGACGGCTTGAGCTAACATGAACATTTCTATTCACATTCACATTTACGTTTCTATTTACATTGGTGTTTCTGTTGGTATTTCTATTGGTATTACTGTTTCCTCTATTGTTGGAGGCATTATTCCTGTTATTAGAGTTGTTTCTAGTATTTGTATTGTTACTTCTATTGCCAGTACTCGCTTTGTTATTTCTATTACCAGTACTTGCTCTATTATTAGAGTTCTTAGGAGTTACATTAGATTTACTTCTATTTTTGTCGAAAGATGATTTACTAGAACTTCTATTGCTTGAACTTCTATGACTTGAAGATGAAGGACGAGTAGATTTATTATAATTACTGGTGCTAGGTCTAGAGCTAGATTTTCTAGAACCTCCATTAATAGAACTGCTACTTCTATTTCCCCCACTATAACTTCTACTAGCGCTAGAACTTCTGCTGGAACTGCCACCTCTACTCATACTGCTTCCGCCACCTCTACTTCCACCACCACCTCGCGCACGTTGTGCCAATAAATCTGTTGCAGATGAACCTAGGAGTAACATAATAAAGAATACTATATATTTATATTTTTTCATATCGCTTTTTTTAATTTTTTGCTACAAATTTTTTCCTTTCAGATCCAGTTGGTGCTTTAAACTCAAACATTATATCTGGTAATTTTGGATTTATTCTCCAATTAGAATATACTGCTTCATAATATTTATTTTCATTTGTTTTAGACTCAACAATCATTTTATAGGGAAGGTTTGTGTCTTTTTCAATCCAAATTTGTAAAATAGTTTCTTTATTGGCTGCTTCCAATGCAATACAAACCACATCATCCACTTTTTCATCTCCAAAATATAATAGCTCATCATAATTGTCTATTAAATCATCTGTTAATGTTGGATATAGGAAATCTGCTGCAGGAAAATAGATTCCATATTTACTGTGAATACTATCTATTAGCTTTAAGGTATGATCTGGCGCATCTAAAATGTCGTATTCATTTTTGTTAAATAAAAAGTAAGCAAATTGTTCTCCATTGTACCAATAGCTTTTATTGCCATTACTACTTTCGTTTTGAACAAACATTTTATTCGAATCTCGAAGATAGACATCACTTTCTTTAAAAACTTCTTCTCCTTTTTCATTTGTCACTTGACTTTCAACCGTATAGCTTAAAGAGGTTAAGTCACCAATAGTTTCTGTTAATTTATCTAAACTTTCTACAGCACGTGTGTCGTATTCTCCACTTCCTGAATTACAGGAAACAAAAAACAAAGCAGATAAAAGTGAATAAAGAATTACTTTTTTTTTCATAGGGTTAGTTTTATTAAATAATTTGATAGCACAAGTTATTATAAATAAATCAAACTTAATTATATAATATAAAAAAAAAGAACCTCATTTCTGAAGTTCCTATTTTTTGATTGTTTAGATGAAACTTAATCTGCCGATTCCATCTCCACTACTTGATACATATCTTTTCCATTTTGAGAAAAAGGCATGTAGTATGTTTTGTTATAGACTACATATAAATCGCCATCAACATCTACTTCTTCACCACCTTCAGGAATATAGGTTATTACCGCTCCATCGGGAGCTTCAATTACTCGATAATCACCGTTTTCTTTTACATAAAAGGCTCCTCCGAAATAATAGTAGGTAGCATCATTTAATTGAATTGTTTCAAAGCCATCGGGTAAAGTTTGTACCACAATATTTGTAGGCGCATCTACCACCGTATAACTTCCACCAGATTGAACATAATATACGCCATGGTCATAATGATAATGACTGTTATTAATGGAAACTATTACTGCTGTTACAGCCATAGTTGTTATAACAAATCCTAAAGGATGCCAGTGTCGTCCCCAACTATGTCCACGGTATCTATGATGGCGATGGGAATGATATCCACGGCGACCATTATAGTGGCGACTTCCTCCTCTACTACTAACTCTAACGTTATTATTTACGTTTACATTTACATTAGTATTTCCTCTATTATTTGAGTTTTTTGCTTTATTGTTACTATTTTTATTGTTGGAAGCGTTGCTTTTATTTTTTGAAGAAGCATTGCTATTTCTATTATTGGAGGTATTGCTTTTATTTTTTGAAGAAGCATTGCTTTTATTCCTACTCGTGGAACTTTTATTATTTGAAGAAGAAGAAGGTCGTGAAGACTTATTATAACTACTAGTACTAGGTCTAGAGCTACTATGGCTTCTGCTTGATCCACCACCGCCTCGACTTCCGCCGCCACCTCGACTCATACGCTGTGCCATAAGGTCTGTAGCTGATGAACCTAAAATAAGCATAATAACAAATAATATATGGGTGTATTTTTTCATTTCAAATATTTTAATTTGTTGGTACTATTTTTTTTCTTTTTGATCCTTCTGGTGGTAGGAATTCAAACATTATATCTGGTAATTTTGGATTTAATGTCCAATTTGTATAGACAGCTTCATAATACTTATTTTCATTAATTTTTGATTGAATTACCATTTTATATGGGAGATAGGTGTCTTTTTCAATCCAAACCTGTAGTATATGTTTTTCATTGGTTGCTTCTATAGAAATGCAATTAATAGAATCTACCTCTTCTTCTCCAAAGTATAATAATTGATCGTAATTATCTAATATATCATCTGTTAAATACGGGTTTAGAAAATCGGCAGCTGGAAAATTGATTCCAAATTTACTATGAATACTGTCAATTAATTTTTGTGTATTATCTGGAGCATCAATGATATCGTATTCATCCTTGTCAAATAAGAAATATGCAAATTTTTCGCCATTATACCAAAAGCTTTTAGCTCCTTTAGTTCCTGTATTTTCAATAAACATTTTATTGGAATCTCGAAGATACACATCACTTTCTTTAGTGGATACATCTCCTTTTTCGTTAACTATATAACCGTTTACAGTATAACTTTTAGAAGTTAGGTCACTTATTGTTTTTGTTACTTTATCTAAGCTTTCTACAGCTCTTGTATCGTATTCTCCACTTCCAGAATTACAGGATACAAAAAATAATACAGAAAGTAGAGTAACTAAAAATATACCTTTTTTCATTCTATTCATTTTTAAATTAGGATTACAAGTTAGATTAAAATATTGAATTAAATAAATTTCAAATAAAAAAAGGAACCCCATTTCTGAGATTCCTTTATATTTTATCAATAAAAATTCTTTTATTCTACCAGTACCCATTCTCCTTTATTTAATAAAGGAATAGCCTGTTTGTATTTTATTGTTTTGTTTTCACCACTCATCACGTGTTTAATGGTTACTTTATCGTTGCGGCCAATTTTTGGTTGCTCTCTAACAATAGTTTCGGTTACTTGTTGTTGCTGACCTTGTGTTCGTCCAGCAGCTCTAGATACAGAAGAGCGTTCATCTAAATTTTGAATTTCGTCCTTTTGCTCTTTTAAATTTTTATTCGATTTAACTTGTTGTGCCTCTCTAATTTGTTGCTGGTTTTCTTGAGGTAATTCTCCTTTAAATAAGAAAGATAT
>MAAC01010994.1_pt1 | contig 11176 bp, 6 predicted proteins | sample 1115981 | NCBI WGS metagenome assembly MAAC01 (sample SAMN04961126, study PRJNA320927) | seawater metagenome | isolation source: sample BD02T64 sea water enriched with oil for 64 days | place: USA:Gulf of Mexico | collected 2013-07-27 | reverse complement strand
GAGCGCATCTTGTATGAAAAGGACATCCAATCGGCCGTTCCAACGGGCTTGGAATATCTCCCCCAATAGGCGTTAAGCGACGTGAAAAATCTTCAACATTGGGGAGCGCATTGAGCAAGCCAATGGTATAGGGATGGCGCGGATTCTTTATAATATCTCGGGCAGATCCGCTTTCGACGATGTGCCCGAGATACATCACAGCGACTTCATCAGCGATTTGTGCAACAACTCCGAGGTCATGGGTAATGAAGATAATCGACATACCAATTTCTTTTTGAAGTCCCCGCATAAGGTCAAGAACCTGAGCTTGAATAGTTACATCCAATGCGGTTGTAGGCTCGTCTGCAATCAACAAAGCAGGATTGGTCGAAAGTGCCAACGCAATCATGGCACGCTGGCGCATACCGCCAGACAGCTCACTTGGATATTGATCGACCCGGGTATCCGGGTTTGATATTCCAACCTTTTCCAACATTTCAATGGCCAGAGATCGTGCCTCCTTCTTGGACATATCCCGATGGAGACGGATGGCCTCAATCATCTGGTTTCCAATCGTGTAAACTGGCGAGAAAGAGGCCATTGGCTCTTGGAAAATCATACCAATTTCGCCTCCCCTAATATCCCTCATGTGTCGGCTATTCGATTTGAGCGAGAGAATATCAACCCGTTCGCCATCTCTCTCTTTCAGGATAATTTCTGAACCTTCCGAGATAATCGCGTTTTTGGGATTGAGCTGCATAATCGATTTGGTCGAAACACTTTTACCTGATCCGGACTCTCCGACAATCCCTAAGGTTTTACCCTTGGGGACATTAAATGAAATACCGTCGAGTACTTTGATAATTCCTTCATCTGTTCGAAAGGAAACATCCAGGTTTTTAACCTCCAGTAAATTTTCACTCTCTATTTGCGATGTATTGACAGGAGCTTTATCTGGATTTTGCATTTTCTGCTCCTATTTATCTGCGACTTGATAAGGATCTGCAGCATCACGCAGTCCATCACCCAGAATTGTAAAGGCAATCACAGCCCCTACCACGAAAATGGCTGGAATAAAGAGCCAGGGCGCTTGTTCAATCGCCCGCACATTCTGCGCGTCCTGCAGTAATATTCCCCAACTTACACTTGGGGGACGTAATCCCAGACCAATAAAGCTAAGTGCCGTCTCGCTTAAGATTACGTACGGAAAGGAAATCACCAGATCGACAATGATATAACTGGTGAAAGAGGGCAGCATATGTTTGCCAATAATTCTCGCGGGCGAAGCACCTGAGAGCTCTGCCGCCAGAACATAGTCTTCATTTCGTTGCGACAAAAGATGACTTCGAACACGCCTCGCCAGTGTCGGCCAACCCAGAAGTCCGAAAATCATGGTCATGGCGAAATAAACCTGAAGATTCGTCCAATGTGTCGGAAAAGCCGCAGATATTCCCATATAAAGTGGAATAATCGGAACAACCCTGACAATTTCAGAAAAACGCTGAATGATCGAATCAACCCAACCTCCAGCATATCCTGCAGTTCCACCAATTACCAAGGCCAGAACAAAAGCGAGCAACACACCGAGAAACCCAACGGAAAGCGACGTTCTCGTGGCGTAGAGAACACGGGAAAAAACATCTCGTCCCAAATCATCGGTGCCAAATAAATGAACTTTTACTTTTTTATCTACAGTTCCAAACAAGTGGTAATTAGCGTTAAACAAACCAAAGAAACGATAGCTCTCCCCTTCAACAAAGAATTTCAGATAAACCCGGTTTTCTGGATCTACGGTTGCTATTTTGCGCAAGGTCACGGGATCTCTTTTCGTCGTAACACCATGAATAAATGGCCTGAACGAAAACCCATTTTGGTCCCAAACCTGAACCATTTGTGGGGGACCATACACAAATTCCCGATCCCTGCTTGTTGCAACATAGGGACCAAAGAATTCGGCAAAAATGCTCATGAAGGACATGACAATCAAAACCGTGGCACCAATCATTGCCATCTTGTGTCGGCGAAAACGCCACCAGATCAACTGCCACTGGGAAGCGGTATAATATTTCAGGTTATCTTTATTTGTCTTGCTCGCTGTTTGCTCTGTCGTTGTACTCATGACCAATCAGCCTCCCTGCAACTTAATGCGCGGATCGAGTACCGCGAGTAAAATATCTGATACAAAATTCATGACGACGATAAAGAAGGTAAGCATCAGAAGGATCGCTCCTGCTACATACATATCAAGGTCAAGATAGGATCTAATCAAAAGCTCACCGAGTTCGGGTAAACTAAGTACAAGCGCCACAATTGGCAGTTCGGAAAAAATTCTGTTTACATCGAAGCCTATTGTTGAGATCACCGGATTAATCGCAAGCCGTGCAGGGTATTTCAGTAACAGCTTTGTTTCTGGTAAACCACGGGCTCTCGCAGCCGTCACAGAAAGCTTGTTCAACTCATCAAGCATTGTCGACCTGACAGTTTGTAGTTGGAGAGCCGTCGCGGACCAGGCCAACACCACAGCAGGCACAATCAGATGCTGGATCAAATCGACAAATCTAGCCCAACTCCAAAGGGCTTCTTCATAGGCAGGGGAGAATAATCCGCCGACAGAAGTTCCAAAATATTTCACACCGAGATAAAGCATGATCAAGGCGAGAAGGAAGTTAGGTAACGCCAACCCGAGATAGCTGACCACGGTCAAAGAATAATCTGCAAGTGAATGCCGGTGAACTGCTGCATAAATTGCGATGGGAATTGATATAATGTAAGTCAATATCAGGGTAGAATACAAAATCGCCAGAGTTAGCCAGAGGCGATCCCCAATTACCTTGTTTACCGAGGTTTCATAGGCAAAAGCCTGACCAAAATCAAAATGAACCACAATATTCCAGATCCAGCTGAAATAACGCTCCAGCAAAGACCTGTTCAGTCCAAATTTGATTCTGATATTCTCGATATCTCCGGGCGTAATTGTTGCCCCTGAACCAGAGAACTTTCTAAAAAGATATCGCTCGGCGTAATCACCCGGCGGTAATTCCATGATGATAAAAACGATCATCGACACAACCAGCATCGTGATCATCATCCCGATAAAACGATGAGAAATAAACCTCAGCACGTTATTCTCTCCCATTGATAAAGCAGCTTCTTGTGACTGCTTTTACAGGCATTTTCACATGCCCTTCTTAACCTAAAGATATCCCGGTACAACCTGTACAAGACGACAGGTGCACCAGGATATTTTTTTAGTAACGACTAAAGCCTGGTTTATTCTTCAATGTACCACTGGGCAGGACCGAAAGAATAAGCCCGGTAATAGTCATAAGTCGCCGCTGTAAACTTACGGAAGTTTTTTACCCGGTTGTGATGCACAACTGGCGCCAGAACATTGCCAATCACACCAATTTTGATCAGGTTATCAGAGTGAATTTCTATAATCTCTTTAGCAAGAGTATCACTTTCATCTGATCCCGGAAGTTTCTGGAAAAACACAGCCGTTAGTTCATAAAGCTTTTTGATATCTGCTGGCGGTTCGATACCTTCTGCACCATTCGACTGCTTCCAAGCCGCCCAGCCAAAGCCATTAACAGGCTCAAACGGGTCACCAAATGGGGGTAAAATCCGGTCTTTATCCTGATAAAGAACCGGCGCAACTCTGTTCGCACCATTCCAGGTCGTTACGTCAAGGCTATTTGTATTACCCTGCTCACGATACTCATCAGAAGTAACCTCCTTGAGGTCAACACGAACCCCGATGTCTGCCCAGTGACCCGCAGCAAGTTCGTGCATCCGAACCGGAGCCCCCTGATTGGAATAAGTCAAACGAATGATAAAATGATCTCCGCTTGGTAGATCCCGGATACCATCACCATCCTTATCAACCAGACCAATCTCATCCAGTAACCCTTTGGCTTGCTCTGGATTAAACTCGACAAATCGCTTAGTCAGTTCGTCAGAAACAAAATCAACAGTTAAGGGTTCAAAGAGAGTTTGTTGCATCGGCTCACCCTGTCCGAGATAAACAATATCATTGATCTCGTCCCGATCAAGCGCGACTGACATCGCCTGACTAAAGCGCTTATCTGACATAATCGCACGCTTTTGTTCGTCTTTATGTGTCAGGTTAAAAGCGTAGTACGCCATCGTCCCAAAACCAGGTGACAAGTCGACAACATACTCGCCATTACCTTCATTTTCCTTATAGTAAGAAAAATCTTCAAGGAATAAAGATTGAGATTTATAGTCAACTTCACCATTGGCGATCTTCAGGTTACGAACTTCCTTATCGGCAACATAACGTTCGTTAATCTTGTCGATATAAGGCAGTTGATTACCAGCTGTATCAACCATATGGAAATAAGGGTTTGCGACCAGTTTGCGACCCTCTGCTGTTTCAGCAACCAGAATATGTGATTCAAGGGTTGGCGCAACAACAGTATCTGTGCCTTTTAACAATGGAGAAGGAATATCTTTCCAATCAGAAGCCCCGTAATAGTTATTAAAGAGCTCTGCCCAACCTTTAAATCCCCGTTCTTTGGCAAGCTTGTCTGCATCAGGATTGTAATTTGCGTGGAATTGCTTCAAAAAATGTTTGGGTTGGAACGGTTGAGCGTAATCAATAGCAAATCGTGCAAGAATACCGGGCGCGGGGACCGGGAATGTCATGACCACAGTCACATCATCCCGAGCTTCCACTTTCATCGGCTTGCCAGCAAATAACCATCTCCCAGGCGTCTGGGGGAAGATATCTGTATTCAGAACAATATCATTGTACCAAAAGGCAACATCTTCAGCGGTAAAATCAGCACCATCAGACCATTTATGCCCTTTGCGTAACTTAAAAGTCAGCACTGTAAAGTCGTTATTCCACTCCCAGGATTTTGCAACATTGGGTGCCGTTGTCAGTAAGTCATCAGCATATCGCACGAAATTGACGTGACGAACGCTAAGTAGATCAGAAGTACCCGCCTCAGTAGCATTAGAAAGCCCGCGTAGTGTACCGCCAAATTTTCCACAGTTATCATATGGAAAAATGACGAGAGGTTCAGCAGGCAATCTGTCCGAAACAGACTCTAATTTTTGTGCGTCAAAAAGAGGGTTACCAACAAATGATAAATCACCCTTTTGCTCTTGAAAGTTTGCGAGTTCTGATTGATTTGGGAAAATGCTATCAACATCTTGACTATTAGATACCGTCACACATTCTGCGGCTTGAACTTCAGACGTTGATAAAAAACCAGAAAGAGCAAGTGACGATACTCCCGCAAGAAAAGCAAATTTCCCCATTGTAAGTGATCGCTTCCCGCTAAGTTCAAATTTAGATAATTTTGTATTCATAATCAGCCTCCTGCTGCTATTTGTTAATTTTATGTATGAATTTTTTCTAGAACTTCACTGTGCTCTTTACGGCACTTTTATTTTTCAAGCTTAGGCTAAGTTAGCCCACATACATGCCTTCATCCGTGGCTGACATCATGTCCAGAGCTCCATATTCATGCCGCATACGCCACGATAATAATTTCTGGGCATATTCCAGAATTAATGGGGCATACTCTTCTTTATTAGCTAAATTTTTCTGCTCATCAGGGTCCTTCTCCAGATCGTAAAAAACTGGAGGTAATCCATTGAAATGAACATATTTGTACTTTTCATCTCTCAAAAACATGAGAGCACATTGATCGGATGGTAAATCAAACCGGGTTTCTGCCTTACGTTCGGCGACCCCGCGAAAGTCAAAAAGCGCGCAGACCTCTTTCCGCCAATTTTTAACCTGCTCATCTCTTAAAAATGGCATCAGAGACGCGCCATCACACTGGTGCGGAATTCCAAGACCGCATGCATCTAAAATACTTGGCATGATGTCGATCGTTTCCGTAAACTCATCAACGACCTTCCCAGATTCAGTGTTCCCCACGTTCTTGATAATCAACGGAATATGAAAACTTTTCTCGAAAAAAGTTTGCTTACCCAACAGGTAGTGATCCCCCATCTGTTCTCCGTGATCCGAAGTGAGAATGATCAAAGTATCATCGTAAATATTTTTATCTTTGAGAGACTGGATCAGGCGGCCAATTTGATCGTCGACCTCACTGATCAGACCATAATAAGTTGCACGAATATGGTGAATATCTTCATCGCTCAAATCTTTTAACGCTTGATCTTGTCTTCCCTTAACGAATGACAGCAATGACGTATCATCGTGGAAGAAGCCAATGGCGGGATGCTGTTCCAGTTCTTTTTCATAACTCGATGCCTTAACTGGTTTTGGAATATCCTTGTTTCGGTACATCTCGTTGTAAGGTTCCGGTGCGATAAACGGCGGATGTGGCCGGATAAAGCTCGCATGAATAAAAAATGGTTCATCACCACAAAATTCAATGTGGTCAATAACCCGATCTGTCATCCATGCCGTATCACTATGTTCGGCTTTATAAACGGCAGGCTCCGATGAAAGCCCTCCCTCCGGGTTTAAATTTTCCGGAACATAAATTTCCTTGCCCGTCCCTTTTATTTCGTAACCAAGACGCTTGAGGGCTGCCAACCACGGCTTGTTGTCTTCAGTCAGGGACTGGCCTACCGTAAATCCGGGTAAAATACCTTCATAACTTCGCAAGACAGGATCAGCGGCGGGTAAATATCTCGGATCAGGTGTCACATCGGTGTAACCAAAGAGAACTGGGTCAAACCCACCCTTACGCATTTCCAAAGCAATATTCGTCAATGTCCCGTTCAAAGGGGTGCCATTCGTAACCATACGGTGATTGGTTGGATACATTCCTGTCAGCATGGTCGCTCGCGATGGCCCGCAAGGGACAGAACAGGTATAGTGTCGTTTGAACAAGACACCATCTCGTGCCAGCCCATCGACATTTGGTGTCTTGATAATCTTGTGCCCAACACACCCCAGACTATCACCGCGCCATTGATCTGCTGTTATCAGCAAAACTCTTTGAACCGTCATCCTACCCACTATCCTGTATCCGCCCCAATATTCCTTCGGGTGCGATTGCAAACTTGACAGTGGTGATACTAATGATGATCTAATGGAATACTAAAGGGCCAGAATTGAACTAATTCACCAGTCCAGAATAAACTTTTATTCCACATATCTCTCATATAATTGAAACAATTAGTCTAAATAGCGATGGCACGTAAATCTTCCGGCATACCACTTAGTGGCATAAAACTCGACGAATCTTCAGGAATACCGCTTTATAACCAGTTATATAGAGGTATCAGCGAAATGATCCTCAATGGTATGCTGAAGATTGGTGACCGCATCCCCTCCAGTCGAGAGATTTCAAAAGAACTAAACCTGTCACGTTCGACTGTCTCCTATGCAATCGACTTGCTCCTGTCAGAGGGATTTCTTGAATCTCACACTCGATCCGGAACTTTCGTCAGTCGCGAAATAGCCGCAGAAATAGAAGCGTTCAAACAAAACCGTCAGGGAGAGAACAAACATTCGTCCACACCAGGAATGGATATTTCCGAACGGGGTAAAATTGTCACTTCAGCAGAAATAAATACGACATTACCCAGTGGTAATATACTTCATCTTTCTCTTCCGGAAATTCGTGAATTTCCACATGAAATCTGGCAAAAAATATATCGTAAGCATCTTAAAAACATGACACCTTTCTCTGTGTCATACGCAGATGATTCCGGACATAAACTCCTTCGTGAAAATATTGCCAAATACCTGAATACTGCCCGGGGCATCCCCTGTTCGCCTGACCAGGTTCTTATTACATCTGGTTCGCAACAATCTTTCAGCCTGATTAATTTTATGTTGACCAATTCAGGCGACAAAATCTGGGTTGAGGAGCCTGGCCCCCGGATTATCAGCAGCTCAGTCAAAGCGAACAATAATGTTATTGTACCGGTTCCCGTTGACCATTCAGGGCTAATCCCTGATCTGGCAGCAGATAAAGATGCACGTCTGGCTTATGTCACCCCTTCAGTACAGCACCCCATGACCGTACGAATGACATTGGAAAGACGAATGCAATTACTAAACTGGGCGAACAAAAATAACGCCTGGATCATAGAAGACGATTATACAAGCGAGTTCCGCTATAACGAAAAACCGATTGCTCCGCTTGCTTCGCTCAATGGCTTAAACAGGGTGATTTATGCGGGGTCTTTTGCTAAAAGTCTTTTACCATCGTTACGCATCGGCTTTCTTGTTCTCCCCCCTCATCTCATTCCGCCTTTTCAACAAGCAATGAACGTTCTCTTTCGGTCGGTGTCGGTGCTCACCCAACAGGTAATCGCCGATTTTATGGAAGAAGGTCACTTCGCCAGACACATCCGAAAAATGCGGTCGCTTTATGCACATCGACTGCAATATCTCGTTCACAAAATTAAGCGTGAGCTGTCTGAGTTTGTTGATATTGAGTACTCAAGCGGCGGGTTTCATGTTGTCATTTTCTTTAAAAATGCCCGGAGCGACGAAAAACTGATTTTTGAGACTTGTAACAAATTAAACATTACCGTCGAACAACTGAGTTATTATTACCATTCCAATCGTGACAAAGCCCGCAAAGGTCTTGTTCTCGGATTTGCGTCGAGTACAGAAAAGGAAATGGATTACGGACTTTGTGAATTAAAAAAAGCCTTTCATCAACATACGCCAACACTCAGGATAAAATAAAGTTCGTAAAAAATACTGCCCGTACACCCTGTTGAACGGTAAAATTTAGATCTATTGTTTATCTTGTACTGTGCGTATTGATGTGAATAAGTAATCTATACGGCCTGCAGGTGAAAAATTTATTCCATAATATGTAAAAGAGTAAAATATGGCGCGCCAGTCGTCGGGCATCCCCCTTAGCGGTATTGAGTTAGACACTCGCTCAGAAATCCCTCTGTATATTCAGCTATACAAAGGAATTAGCGAGATGATTTTCTGTAAAACTCTAAAAATCGGGGATCGCTTACCTTCCAGCAGAGAGATTGCTTCGGATCTCGATATATCCAGATCCACCGTCTCTTACGCCCTAGATTTGCTTATTTCCGAAGGTTTTATTGAAACACATGACCGATCTGGCGCCTATGTAAGTAACGCTATTCATACAGAACTGGATGAATTCAATAAAAACCGTCTCACCGCTGAAGATGACCAAATTGCTTCTCCACCCAAGTTATCCAGTCGGGGCGAAAGATTACGCATCGCACCAGATCCAGATCTTCACATAGAAGATCATATTTTTGATATGGGAGTGCCCGATTTCAAAAGCTTTCCAATCAAGCTATGGAGTTCTTTGTATCAAAAACGCTTACGATCACTTGATATGTCCTCAGTTACGTACGGTGATCCTGCAGGGTATCTCCCTTTGCGTAAAAATATATCCAGGCACCTGCTCACAACCAGGGGCATTAAATGTCATCCCGACCAAATTCTTATAACCTCAGGAGTTCAACAGGCTACAAATCTTATTTCATCAATATTACTCGATAAAGATGACGCGGTGTGGGTTGAAAACCCCGGCCCTTGGGTAGCTGAATCAACATTTACAGCTCATGGATGTAAAGTCATTCCTGTACCTGTTGATCAGTATGGACTTGTCCCCGACGACGCAAAGGATATCAAAGCACGATTGGCCTTTGTAACGCCGACTAAACATCATCCTCTTAACATGCCGATGTCTTTAGACCGAAGAATGAAACTCTTGAACTGGGCAAATCAAGAAAATTCCTGGATAGTTGAAGACGATTACTCCAGTGAATTTCGCTATGAAGGCCCTCCATTAACGCCATTATATACTCTCGATACTACATCGCGGGTTATCTATCTTGGTACATTCAGTAAAGGTTTAATGCCATCTCTACGGATTGGTTACATGGTACTGCCTGTGCAACTCGCGCCAATAATGGTTAAAGGGATGTCCATCCTTTACAGATCAGTCCCAACTCTGGAACAACAAGTACTGTCTGATTTCATTGAATTTGGGCATTTCGCCAAACACACCCGAAGATTACGTAAACTTTACGGCTCTCGCCAAAAGCATCTCGTCAAAGAGCTTCGAACACACCTTTCTGATCACCTCTCTGTTGAATACTCGCCTTCAGGATTTCATATCGTCGCCTTCTTCAAAGACCAATCCATCAATGAACAAGATTATAAATTATATTGCGAAAGCAGAAAGCTCGCACCACAAGTCATGGGATACTACCACAGTGGTAACACTCCTTATCAAAAGGGTTTATTGCTTGGTTTTGCAGGAACCAATTCCGAAGAAGTAAGCTATGGCATTTCGGTTCTAAAAGATGCATTCAAACACATAAACTCGTATTGCCAAGTAGTGACATAAATCTGTGAGTAGAACTGGCGAACCTTAAATCAAATTACCCTAATAGGAGAACACCCAACTCTCATATTTTGATGCCCGGCTCCACACAATGGAATCTACGTTTTCTAAAGACAGCTTTCTCCCCAGATACAAAAAAACGCCCTACCGCTTTCGCAGTAGGGCGTTTTTTTATGGTTGCGGGGGCACGCAACCACCGAGGTTTCATTCATCGTTTAATATCAATACCATAGGAAATCTCGGGGTAAGTTCTAGATTATTGACACCGCTATCTATGCTTTACCTTTCCAAGGAACGAGAATTTTTTCGGCCATGCGCATCAGTATATCAATCCCAAATCCGATGATACCGATCAGTATAATTCCCATGATAACAATGTCAGTTTGCTGAAATTTTGAAGCCGCAATAATCATTTTACCAGCACCCTTTTCTGCAGCCACCAACTCGGCGGCAACAACCGTACCCCAACAAACTCCCATCGCGACGCGTGCGCCGGTAAAGATTTCAGGTAAGGAGTTTGGTATAATGACATGGATTAGTATCTGTAGCTTTGATGCGCCGAGAGAATAAGCCGCGTGAACTTTAGAAATGTTTACGCCAGATACACCAGCACGCGCAGATATGGTCATGATCCAAAGTGCTGCCAAAAAGAGCAGGCTTATTTTTCCCTGTTCCCAGATGCCAAACCAAATGATGACCAATGGAATAAGAGCCAGTGGTGGAATAGGACGCATAAACTCAACTATTGGATCAAACCATCCCCGAAACCAATCGTTCAGCCCCATCGCGTACCCGAGGGGGACACCAACAAGGCTTCCAAGTAAAAATCCTACGACCACACGGAAAAGAGACCAGCCTATATTGTCTGAAAGTGAGACCCC
>MAAC01013263.1_pt1 | contig 11179 bp, 11 predicted proteins | sample 1115981 | NCBI WGS metagenome assembly MAAC01 (sample SAMN04961126, study PRJNA320927) | seawater metagenome | isolation source: sample BD02T64 sea water enriched with oil for 64 days | place: USA:Gulf of Mexico | collected 2013-07-27 | reverse complement strand
GGCGAGTTGGGCTGGGAGCTGCACCTGCCGGTCGAATATGCCAGCACCGTCTATGCGGCGCTGATGGAAGCGGGCGCCGGCCACGGGCTGATCAATGCGGGTTACCGGGCGATCGAAAGCTGCCGGCTGGAAAAAGGCTATCGGGCGTGGGGCTCTGACATCGGTGCCGACCACACACCGCTGGAATCCGGGCTGGGCTGGGCGGTGAAACTGAAATCAGCCACGCCGTTCAAAGGCCGCGCGGCGATGGAGGCGCAGAAACAGCAGGGGGTGAAGAAAATGATGGCCGGGTTCACCGTTGAGGATCCGGATGTCATTCTGCTGGGCCGGGAAACGATTTACCGCAACGGCGAACGTGTTGGCTGGCTGAGCTCAGGTGGATTTGGCTATACCGTGGGGAAATCAATCGGTTATGGCTATGTGCGCCACAGTGACGGTGTTGATCAGGACTATATTACATCAGGCAGCTATGAGCTTGAGGTTGCCAATACGCGGGTGCCCTGCACCGTGCATATGACGCCGCTGATTGACCCAAAAATGCAGCGGGTGAAATCATGATACCGCAAGATGATCTGATACTGGCCACCGCTCAGGAGATCGCAGCGGCGGCGGCTAAAACTGCGATGGGGTATTTCCGGCACAACCCGGAGATTGAGCTGAAAGCCGATGAAAGCCCGGTGACGGTCGCGGATCTTCACATTGAAAAAGACGCGCGCGCGGTGTTGGCCCGGGTGTTTCCGGAGCACAGTATTCTGGGCGAGGAATTTGGCGCCGGCGATCTCAGCAACAGTGATCTCTGGGTGATTGATCCGATCGACGGCACCCGCTCGTTTCTGGCCGGGCATCCGTTGTTCGGCTTCCTGCTGGCGTATCTGAAAGACGGCGAAAACAGTATGTCGATCGTTGGCATGCCAGCATTGAATGAAGTGTTTCTGAGCCGGCGCGGCCAGGGGGCAAGCCTCAACGGCAAGCCGATAAAGGTCTCCGCCAGGACGGAGCTGTCCAAAGCGATCCTCTTTATCAACGAGGGCGAAAAGATTTTTGCGGCGGAGCCGGAGGTGCATAAAAGGCTGGTGGTCAGCGGCCAGACCCGCCGTTTTGCTTATGATTGTTACCCGCATGCGCTGCTGGCCGCGGGGCTGGTGGATGTGGTGGTGGATTACGACTTAAAACCGTTTGATTACCTGCCCTTGACCGGGCTGGTGGAAGAGGCTGGCGGTCTGATGACCGACTGGGCTGGCCGGCCGCTTGATTTTGCATCAGACGGCCGCGTCGTCTCAGCGGCAACCCCGGACTTGCACCAGCAGATGCTGCACCTGTTGTCTGCGTGAGTGACTCCGCAAGGCAGACAACAGCCCGCTTTAACTTTCCGCCAACAGACCTCGCCCGGCAGTCACTTTGCCTGCAATGCCGGGAACTTTCCAACGTCAGGAAAAAAGCCGGCGCGCGGCCTGACCTGCGCAGGATAAACCTGACTGCGCTGTCCGCAAATCAGCGCGCGTCCAGCGCGTCCTGCAACACCGCGCGCACCACTTTGTAGTCCACATCTGAGGTGATAAACGCATCGCCGATCGCGCGCGCCATTATGAAACGCAGCTTGCCGTCCAGAACTTTTTTATCCTGCGACATCAACGCAAGAAGTGCATCGGCATCCGGCAGTTCACCCTCGATATCCGCCAGATCAACCTTCATGCCCATATCGCGCAGATGCGCGCGTACGCGGCTGGGGCTTTCCTGCGAACAGAGCCCGAGCCGGGCGGAAGTTTCGAATGCCAGCGCGCAACCAATCGCGACGCCTTCGCCATGCAGCAGACGCGAGGAATATTCCGTCGCCGCTTCCAGCGCATGGCAGAAGGTGTGGCCCAGATTAAGCAGCGCACGATCGCCCTGCTCGGTCTCATCCCGCACCACAATATCCGCTTTCATCTCAACGGAGCGACGCACCGCATACTGGCGCGCAGCAATGTCGCCATCCGCCATCGCCGGGCCATTCTGCTCAAGCCAGTCAAAGAACTCCGCATCGCCCAGCATGCCGTACTTCACTACTTCGCCATATCCAGCGAGAAAATCACGCCGGGTGAGTGTCTCCAGCACTGTCGTATCCGCCAACACCAGAGAGGGCTGGTGAAACGCCCCGATCAAGTTCTTGCCATGCGGGCTGTTGATGCCGGTTTTGCCGCCGACGGAACTGTCCACCTGGGCCAGTAGCGTGGTTGGGATCTGCACAAATCGGACGCCGCGGCGCAGCACCGCAGCGGCGAAACCACCGAGGTCGCCGATCACACCGCCACCAAAGGCGACAACAACATCCCGGCGTTCAATTTTCTGCTCCAGCAGCCATTCCACCGCACGGGAAAACTGCGGCCAGCCCTTGGTCGCCTCGCCCGCCGGCAGCGCCAGCGACACCATGGAAATCCCTTGTTCGGCCAATCCCGCCCGCAAGGTTTCAAGATGCAGCGGCGCTACGGTTTCATCGGTCAGAACCGCAACCCGCGGCTGATGCAGGAACGGCGCGATTTCCAGCCCTGCCTGTGCGACCAGCCCTTCGCCGATCCGCACATCATAGGCGCGGTCCCCAAGCGGAACGTGGACGGTAATACTCATGATGTTTTCTCCAGTACATCCGGGTGCTCAAGCAGAGCGTCGATGACTTTTTGGGCCATCTGCTCAATGCTCAGTTCAGGTTTGGCATCGACAACAATCCGCGCATTTGCATAGGACGGCTCGCGGATATCGCAAAGCTGGCGCAGCGTTTCATGGGGATCATCTGTCATCAGCAGAGGGCGGGTGGTTTTGTGCCGCACCCGCATCCACAGGATATCAAGATCAGCCTTAAGCCAGACCGCCACCCCCGTTTGTGCGATGAATTCCCGGTTGCGCGGCGCCAGAAACGCGCCACCACCGGTCGAAAGAATGCAGCGTTTCTCTTGCAGCAGACGGGCAATCACCTGGGATTCCTTTTCCCGGAAAAACGCTTCCCCGTCGCGCTCAAAGATCTCAGCAATGGTCCGGTCTGCAGCCAGTTCAATCTCAGCATCCGAATCCAGAAAGGGCACATCAAGCTGGCGCGCCAGCGCGGTTCCCACCGCAGTTTTACCGGCGCCCATCATACCAACCAGTGCAACAGTTTTTTTCAGTTTAAAGTCCAACCGGCACCATCCCGCGCAAAAAAATCCTTATCCCTTCAATGGCGTGATCTTATGAAAAATGCCATATATAAAATCGAATAACGGCTGACGATATAAATGAGCAGCCAACACAGGCAGGCGAAAGGCCCTCGAAAATGCGAACTCTTATTAAATGGCTCTTCAAATTAGTACTGATACTGGTGGTGCTGGGCGCAATCGCGCTGGTTGGTTACGCTTATCTGGGCGATCTGAGCCCACTGTCAAGCGACCAGCGAATCCCGGTCTCCTTAGAGGTTGACTGACATGCGCCACCTGCTGCTGGGCCTGGCTCTCGCAACCCTGCCGCTTGGGGCCGCAGCACAACAGGGCAGCACCCCCTTGTCCGCAATTGACTGGCTGTCGGACAGCCTGGCGCGGCCGGTTGTCCGGCCGCCTGTCCGGGATCCGGGTATGTACCTCGGCGTGGACGTTGACAAAGTGGTGGCAACGGCACTGCCTGGCCCGGTTTCCGTCGCACCGCTGGATGGCCCGCTTTCGGATGCGGTCGGCTTGTTGCCACCGTCAGTAACAGGCCTGCCGGCCGGATTGTGGGGCCAGTCCGACTCTGCGACCATTGCCCGGCTGATTGCCGACCCCGGTGCCAGCGCCAGCGGGTTTTTACCGGCCACTCGGGATCTGTACCGGATGTTGTTGCTGGCAGAATTAAACCCGCCAGCCGACAGCAGCCGTCAGATGACGCTGTTTCTCGCCCGGATTGATGCGTTGCTCGCAATGGGGGCTCTGGAAGAAGCCAAAGCCCTGATGGAACGTCAGGGGGCGCAACAGCCGCGGGTGTTCCGACGCCTGTTTGACACCGGCCTGTTGCTTGGCACCGAAAACCAGGTCTGTGATCAGCTGCGCGACGGGTCCGGCCTGGCGCCGACCTATCCGGCGCGCATTTTCTGCTTAGCGCGCGGTGGTGACTGGGACGCGGCAGCTCTCACCCTTGGCACGGCCAGGGCGCTTGGATTTCTGGATCCGGATGAAGAAGCTCTGATGACCCGTTTCCTCGACCCGATCCTGTTTGAGGGCGATTTCCTGCTGCCTCCGCCCGGCAAACCCAGCCCACTTGAATTCCGCATCTATGAAGCCGTGGGCTATTCCCTGCCCTCAGCGCCGCTGCCGCTGGCCTATTCTCAGGCAGATTTGCGCTCAAACACCGGCTGGAAAGCCCGGCTCGAAGCCTCAGAACGGCTGGCGCGCGCCGGCGCCATCAGCCCAAATCAGCTTTATGGTATCTATACGGCCTATGTCCCTGCCGCATCCGGTGGCGTCTGGGACCGCGTGGCGGCAGTGCAGGAATTTGACGCAGCACTGATATCCGGCGATGCCCAAGCCGTTTCAGACACGTTGCGCCCGGCCTGGCAAGCGATGATCAGCGTGAATCTCGAGCGCCCCTTTGCAGACATTTACGGCGCCCGGCTTTCCTTGTTTACGCTGGAAGATACCAGCGCCGCACTTGCCTTTGAGATTGGCCTGCTGTCCGCGTCTTATGAAAGCGTCGCCGCCCGCTATATTGCCAGCACAAACCGCGAGGATTTTCTGGCCGGTCTCGCCTCTGGTCAACCTGTCGCGCCTCTTCGGCTGGATCCGGTGTCCCAGGCCATCGCGGACGGGTTTTCGCGAAGTGAAGTGCCCGCCAGGTTGCAAGGCCTGGTGGACAACGACCAGTTGGGAGAAGCGATCTTGCGGGCCATTAAGCTGCTCAATACCGGTGCGGCCGGTGATTTCAACAAAATCGCCGACAGCCTGTCGTTTTTCCGCGCGGTCGGGCTTGAAGACACCGCCAGACGCGCGGCGCTTGAGCTTATGATCCTGGACCTGCGCGGATGAACGACCACGACTGGATTTCCGCGTTTCTGGCGGCCATTGCTGCGGAACTTGGCGCCGCGAAAAACACGCTCGAGGCTTACGGCCGGGATCTGCGCCATTTCTGTGACTGGATGGCACCTCGTCAGGTTGATTTTGAAAGCGCGGCCCGGGGGGACATTGAGGCCTATCTGATCGCCTGTGAGGCCGAAGGTCTGGGCCGCGCCACCCGGGCGCGCCGGCTGTCCTCAGTGCGGCAACTGTATCGTTTTGCTTTTGAAGAGGGGCTGCGCGACGACAATCCGGCGATTCAGATCAAAGGTCCGGGCCGCAGCAAAAGCCTGCCCAAAACCCTGAGCGAAGACGAAGTGGATCTGCTGCTTGCAGCGGCGCGCACCGCCGCCGGCACTGAAGTAAAACGACTGCGGGAGATCTGCCTGATGGAACTGCTCTACGCGACGGGCATGCGGGTCAGTGAGCTGGTTTCTCTGCCGGTCGCTGCGGTGCGCGGCGATCCTGAAATGCTCTTGATCCGGGGCAAAGGCGATAAAGAACGTATGGTACCGCTTTCCACGCCAGCCCGCGCAGCTTGCTATGCCTGGCTGCAGGTGCGGGACCGGGACGAAGAGCTGGCGCGGCAGGAAAATCAGACACCTTTGTCGCGTTTTTTGTTTCCGGCACGCGGCAAAGCCGGCCATGTCAGCCGGGTCTGGTTTCACACCCGGCTGAAAGCGCTGGCCGGTGTGGCAGGGGTTCCTGCCGACAGTGTAACGCCACATAAGTTGCGCCACGCTTTTGCAACCCATCTGCTGGCCCGCGGCGCCGATCTGCGCTCGATCCAGGCCATGCTGGGCCACGCGGACCTTTCAACAACAGAAATTTACACCCATGTGCTGGAAAACCGCCTTAAGGATCTGGTGTTGAGCCATCATCCTCTGGCCGGCGAAGGCAGTTGAAATCTGCGGCTCGCACCCCCATAACCTATGGGATGCAACAGGATTTTTTACATGACCGAGACCAGCACTATGTTTGATACCGCCTTCTGGGTCACCGCAGGCGCCATTGTCGTATTGCTGATCCTGTCAGCGTTTTTCTCCGGGTCTGAGACCGCGTTGACCGCCGCATCTCGCGGCAAGTTGCGCGCCCAGGCTGACAAGGGCTCCCGCGGGGCGAAACGCGCGCTTGGCATAACTGAGGACAATGAACGGCTGATCGGCTCGGTTCTGCTGGGCAACAACCTTGTCAATATCCTGGCGACCTCGCTGGCCACCGCCCTGTTCACCCGCGCCTTTGGAGAGAGCGGCGTTGCGCTTGCCACCCTGGTGATGACGCTGCTGGTGCTGATCTTTGCCGAAGTGCTTCCCAAAACCTATGCGATCACCAATCCGGAAACCGCCGCGTCCCGGGTCGCAAGTACCATTGGCGTGGTGGTCCTGGTGTTTTCGCCCGTTGTCGCTTCGGTGCGCACGCTGGTGCGCGGCATTTTGTGGCTGTTTGGCGTGCGCACTGATCCTACCAGTCAGATCCTGGCTGTGCGCGAAGAAATTGCCGGCGCGATTTCGCTTGGACATGCTGAGGGTGCGGTCGAGAAAGAAGACCGCGACCGGCTACTTGGCGCGCTGGACCTAGGGGAACGCACAGTTGAAGAAATCATGCTTCACCGCAGTCAGATCGAAATGGTTGACGCGGACCTGCCGGCCCGCAGCATCCTGCAGCAATGCCTGAATTCACCGCATACCAGACTGCCGATCTACCGCGATAATGTGGAAAACATCATTGGCGTGATCCATGCCAAAGACCTGTCCCGCGCAATGTATGAGGCCCAGTCCAGCGGCCCGGACGGCATTGACAGTTTTAATCTGCTGGACGTGGCGATGTCGCCTTATTTTGTCCCCGAAACCACCACGCTTGACGACCAGATGCGCCAGTTTCTGCGCCGCCACACCCATTTTGCCCTGGTTGTCGATGAATATGGCGCTTTGCAGGGGTTGATCACCCTGGAGGACATTCTGGAAGAGATCGTCGGAGAAATCACCGATGAAATGGATCAGGAGCCGGAGGCGCAATTGCGTCGCGACGAGGCGGGCGACTGGATCGTCGAGGGTGGCATGACGATCCGGGATCTGAACCGGTCCATGGACTGGTCGTTGCCCGATGAGGAGGCAAACACCGTTGCCGGTCTGGTGATCCACGAAGCCCAGATGATACCGACCTCGGGTCAGGTGTTTTCCTTCCATGGCTTTCGTTTTGAAGTCTCGGGGCGCATCGACAACCGGATCACCCTGCTCAAAATCCGGCCACTGTAACGGTATTTTCCGGTGCCAGCGCGGCGCGGGGGCGTTCTGCTCCCGGCCAGTCAGGCACAGAACGCCCGCAGAAACGCGCCATAAACAGCCGTCGACGCGTATTTATTCTGGAGTCGCTGGCCTGAGTTCCGGCGAAGTCTGCGGATTTGCGGCCACAAAGTTGACGCCGGGGCAAATAAAATCCAGGGCAGATTCTGCACTGAATGCGCAGGCGACAATCATGAATTTTGCCGCAAACATGCAAAACAATGCAGACAGTCTCCGTCGCAGGCCTGTGCAGCAAGAAGTTGATATCCCGGCATATTTCCTGCCGTATGTGGTCAGCAGTCTGCTCCGGAAATTCTGTTTTCGCGCGGATCTTCAAGCGCACAAGGGTCGCAATCATGCAGCCGCCGGTGTGCAGCAAAGAGCCGGGATCGGGCTGGACACCCTTAATTTACTGGGCCAAATCGCCACAACAACACAATATTAACGTGCATATGTAAGGATGAGACTAATCCGCCCCGGGATTTCCCGGGCTGGATTGACTTCCTCCCTGTCAGACTGGCCGCGCCCCTGGCGCGGTCTTTTTTGCTCTGCGCCCAGGCCGTGCATGCGCCGCGTCCCGCTGAGGGTTTCAGCTGACATCACATTAATTTCATTGAGACTGTTGACGGATCCATATTGGTGACTTAGCCTCCTCAACAATAATAAGTCGGCCCGTCCGACGGGGAGAAACGAATGGAAAAGGGTTCTGGTTTCAGGACCCTTTTTCTATTTTCAGCTCCCGCTTTGCGCGCGGCGAAGCATCGGCAGAAGCCCGCTTTGCTTTCACTTTCCAACTGACAGTCCCGGGGCCGCGTGATAAAGCTGAGCCAATTGATTTCATGGCAACAAATGGACCCAGCATGACCCATATCCGGACTTCCCTGACCGCCGCAGTATTTGCATTTGGCTTCGCTGCCGCGGCATCTGCGCAGGTTTCTTCCGTAGACACCCAGCTGTCACCTGGTACAGAGGTCGCCAGCGCTGGTGCAGTTGGGCAGCCTTATATTGCCTCTCTGCAAGGCGATTGGGCGGTACGTTGTATCAAGACCGACAATGGCACCGATCCTTGCAACCTGTTTCAGACACTGCAGGACGGGGACGGGAATAATGTCGCCGAAATTTCGCTGTATAAACTGCCCCAGGGTGGCCAGGCCGAAGCCGGCGCCACAGTGGTGACTCCGCTCGAGACCCTGCTGAATCAGCAGATCACTATTTCGTTCGATCTGGGTACAGCCAAACGTTACCCGTTCACCTATTGTGATCCGAACAGCTGTTACGCCCGTATCGCGCTGAGCGGTGCGGATATTGCGTCAATGAAAGCCGGCGCCAGCGGCGAGTTGACCCTGGTGCCATTGCGGGCCCCCGACAAGCGCATTGGCCTGAACATTTCGCTCAAAGGATTCACTGCCGGGTATGACGCCGTAACCGAGGCCAACCATGCGCGGGACGCCAGACTGAAAGAACTCGCGGCGCAATAATCAGCGCTGTCTTGTCTTTGAAACGCCGCCTTCACCGGGCGGCGTTTTTATTTGCAAATCAAACTACACCCGGCGCAGTGCAATCACCGCATTCAAGCCACCAAAGGCAAACGCATTGGACAGACACACCTCGACATCTGCTTCGCGTGCCTCGTTGGGCACAACGTCCAGCGCGCATTCGGGGTCGGGTTCCCGATAACCGATTGTGGGCGCGATCACCCCGTCTTTCAGCGCCATAATACAGGCCAGCAGCTCAACCGCCCCGGTGCCGCCGATCAGGTGTCCGTGCATTGATTTGGTCGAGGAGATCAACAGCTGATCGGCGCCCGCGCCAAACACATCCGAAATTGCCGCACATTCTGTTTTGTCATTTGCGGCCGTGCCGGTGCCATGCGCGTTGATATAGGCCACATCATCCGGACCCAGCCCGGCGTCTTGTATCGCGCCGGCAATCGCCCGCGCCGCGCCCTGTTTGGACGGCATCACAATGTCGGAGGCGTCAGAGGTCATCGCGAATCCGACCACTTCGGCGAGAATTTCAGCCCCACGTGCCCTGGCATGCTCATATTCTTCAAAGACAAACACCGCCGCGCCCTCGCCCTGCACCATACCATTGCGGTCGGCGCTAAACGGACGGCAGGCGTCTTTTGACATCACCCGCAGACCTTCCCAGGCTTTCACCCCGCCAAAACACAACATCGCTTCAGAGCCACCGCTTAGCATGCAGGTCGCCATGCCGGAGCGGATCATATAGAACGCCTGCCCCATCGCGTGATTGGAAGAGGCACAGGCGGTGGAAACGGTAAAACTCGGGCCTTTGAGATTATAAGCCATCGAGACATGGCTGGCTGCGGCATTGTTCATCAGCTTGGGCACCACGAAAGGGTGCACCCGGTTTTTGCCGTCCTCATAGACCGAGCGGTAATTATCATCGAGCGTGTTCATACCGCCGCCGGAATTGCCCAGGATCACGCCGGATCTCGCCGCAAGTTCACCGGTGAAGACCAGCCCGGATTGCGCCACGGCCTGTTTGGCCGCCACCAGGGCGAACTGGGTAAACCGGTCATAAAGGGCGATCTGCTGGCGATTGAACGTTGTTTCCGCGTCCCAGCCATGCACCTGACCGCCGATACTGATCGACAGCCGGTCGACATCGCGAAAATCGAGCTGAGAAATACCGCAGCGGCCTTCTGCCATCGCTTCAAAGGTCGCGGCAACATCCCCTCCCAGCGCGTTGATGGTACCAGCCCCGGTGATGACAACCCGTTTCATTGCGCCTGCCCGGCCACCAGCTTGCCGACGGCCTCAACGATGGTGGCAACAGTGGAGATATCAAAGCCCCCCTGGCCAGGATCATTGGCGTTAAACGGGATTTGGATGTCAAAGGCCTCTTCAATGGCAAAAATGCTTTCGACCAGCCCCATAGAGTCGATGCCCAGATCCTCCAGAGTCTGCTCCAGCGAAATGTCAGAAACATCCAGAACGGCCTGCTCCGCGATGATTTCAAAAATTTTTATTCTTATTGCTTCCGACATGATACGCCCCTCGCCTCATCTTAAAGCAGATTTACTCTGTGTCGCGGTGCTTTGAAACTGATTTCTGCAACCGCTCCACTTCGCGGAACAAACGCGGCAGCCGGCGCAGCGCTTTGTAACTCTCAATGTGGCTGTTCATTTTCACCGCGGGATAGCCCATCAGCACCCGCCCTGCCGGCGCGTTGGACAGGATCATGGTGCCCGCGCCTGCAATCACACAATTGCCAACAGAGATATTGTCAACAACACCGACCTGACCGCCCAGAACCACATGGTCTCCGATCCGGGTCGAACCGGCGATGCCGACCTGACCACAAAGCAGGCAATCCCGTCCGATCTGCACGTTGTGCGCAACCTGAACCAGGTTGTCGAGCTTGGTGCCGGAGCCGATCCGGGTGGCTTTGACCGTGCCCCGGTCGATGGTGCTGTTGGCGCCAATCTCAACGTCATCGCCGACCTCAACAGTGCCGATGGAATGAATCCGGATCCAGGACTGCGCGCTGGCGTCTTTGGTATCGCCCAGCGTTTCGCGGGCGGTTTCAACCGTCGACTTTTCCGCTGTCACAAATGAAAACCCGTCGGCGCCGATGACACATCCCGGCTGCGCAATAAAGCGGTCGCCAATACGGACAGACGCGCCGATGCGCACCCCGGACAGGATCAGCGCATCATCCCCGATCACCGTATCTGCCGCAATGGAGACATGGCTGTCGATCCTGGCATTGCGCCCGATGCGCACATTGCGGCCAATGGTGACAAAGGCGGCGATCGCGGTGCCCTCAGCAATTCTGGCGCTGTCATCAACGACGGCCATCGCATGCACGCCAGGTGCGATTTCGGGGCCCGCGTCCAGCATC
>MAAC01018873.1_pt1 | contig 11185 bp, 11 predicted proteins | sample 1115981 | NCBI WGS metagenome assembly MAAC01 (sample SAMN04961126, study PRJNA320927) | seawater metagenome | isolation source: sample BD02T64 sea water enriched with oil for 64 days | place: USA:Gulf of Mexico | collected 2013-07-27 | reverse complement strand
TGCCTCGTTACGCCAGCCTGATCTACAACGGCTACTGGTGGGCACCGGAGCGGCAAATGCTGCAAACCATGATCGACGAGTCCCAGCAATATGTGAACGGAGTCGTACGCCTTAAGCTTTACAAGGGCAATGTTACGGTCATCGGGCGCAAGTCTGAGGACAGCCTGTTTGATGAGCGCATCGCCACCTTTGACGACGATGCCGGTGCCTACAATCAGCAGGATGCCGAGGGCTTTATTAAGCTCAATGCACTGCGCCTGCGCATTGCCGCCAATAAAAACCGTTAGGGAGTCTCTTTAACCAGCCATCAGTTCGTATCTGATGGCTAAAATATTTAGCTTCTTCCTTCCTAAAGCACTTAGAGCCTGCCCCATGAGCACAGCGAGTGCTTTGGGTAGAGCCTGCCCCATGAGCACAGCGAGTGCTTTGGGTAGAGCCTGCCCCATGAGCGCAGCGAGTGCTTTGGGTAGAGCCTGCCCCATGAGCGTAGCGAGTGCCTTGGGTAGAGCCTGCCCCGTGAGCGTAGCGAGTGCCTTGGGTAATGTTGGTGAGGCTAAATTTTTGCTCGCCCTCTATTCCCCATAGCTTGTTCAGTGGCTCCTTAGGGAGCTGCTGAATAAGCCATTCACTCGTCTCTGTCAGATAAAACATTCATCTTCTTCCTTGCCTAAAGTGCTTAGAGCCGGCCCCATGAAGGCAGTGATTGCTTTGGGTCGAGCCTACCCAATAAGCGCAGCGAGTACTTTGGGCTGCTGTTGGTAATTCTCAACATTTTCGCTCGCCCTCTACTTTTCTCAGACTTAACCACAGGCCTCCTGGTTATGTGAGCTATTTTTAAAAGTCATCCGTCGGGCCTTTCCGGGTCGTAGTGAATTGATATACGTCATGTTGTAGCCGTGTTTTATAAATAATAATTGCGCCGCATACGACATATCACGATCAGTTTGTTATCAAGGAAATAGCCCATGAGTGATGCTCGCCCCGCGGATTCTCTACCCACCTATAACATCAAGGTGGTGAAGCAGTTTGCTGTTATGACCATAGTCTGGGGCATCGTCGGCATGTTGGTTGGGGTCGTCCTGGCCGCCGAAATGATCTGGCCCGACCTGAACCGGGGGATACCCTGGCTGCACTTTGGTCGTTTGCGGCCACTGCACACCAATGCCGTGATTTTCGCCTTTGGTGGCTGCGCTCTGTTTTCGAGTGCCTACTACATCGTGCAGAAAACCTGCCAGGCCACCCTGTTTATGCCGCGTCTGGCTGCCTTTACGTTTTGGGGTTGGCAGTTAGTGATTGTCGCTGCGGCAATCACCTTGCCCATGGGGCTGACCAGTACTAAAGAATATGCCGAGCTGGAATGGCCCATCGATATTTTGATCACCGTGGTGTGGTTGTCCTATGCCGTGGTTTTCTTCGGCACCATAGTGAAACGGCAAACCTCACATATCTATGTCGCCAACTGGTTTTTTGGCGCCTTTATTCTCGCCGTTGCCATGCTCCACGTGGTGAACAGCGCCGCGATTCCGGTGTCGTTATTTAAGTCCTATTCGGTGTATGCCGGCACCATAGATGCGATGGTGCAGTGGTGGTACGGACACAATGCCGTGGGTTTCTTTTTGACAGCGGGTTTTCTCGGCATGATGTATTACTTCGTGCCCAAGCAGGCGGGGCGGCCGGTGTATTCCTATCGGCTGTCTATCGTGCATTTCTGGGCACTGGTGGCGATCTACATTTGGGCCGGGCCCCACCACCTGCACTATTCGGCCCTACCGGATTGGGCGCAAAGCCTGGGCATGGTGATGTCGTTGATCCTACTGGCGCCATCGTGGGGCGGCATGATCAACGGCATTATGACCCTCTCCGGGGCCTGGGATAAATTGCGCACCGATCCCACCCTGCGTTTTTTAGTGGTGTCACTGTCTTTCTACGGCATGTCGACCTTTGAGGGGCCGATGATGGCCATTAAAACGGTGAACGCGCTATCGCACAATACCGACTGGACCATTGGCCACGTCCACTCAGGTGCCCTGGGCTGGGTGGCGATGATTTCCATCGGCAGCATGTACCACCTTATTCCGGTTTTATTCGAAAAGCCGAAGATGTACAGCATCAAATTGATCAACAGTCACTTTTGGCTAGCGACCATGGGTACGGTGCTCTATATCGCCTCGATGTGGGTCAACGGCATCGCCCAGGGCTTGATGTGGCGTGCCTTCAACACCGATGGCACCTTGACCTATACCTTTGCCGAATCCATTGAAGCCAGCATGCCGGGCTACTACGTGCGCCTCCTGGGTGGCGGCATGTTCTTTCTCGGCATGTTGATCATGGCCTTTAATGTCTGGAAAACCTGTCGCGGGCCGGGCATTTCGGCGCCCCTCAACGGTCAGGCTGTAAGCGCAACATAGGGGCTCGACGATGAAACATGACATAGTTGAAAAGAACGTTGCGGTATTAATCGTGCTGACGCTGGTGGCAATGAGCTTTGGGGGTTTAGCACAGGTGGTGCCGCTGTTTTTTATTGAGTCGACTACCACCCCCATCGAGGGCTTGCAGCCCCTACCGGCGCTGGAGCTGGAGGGCCGCGATATTTATATTCGCGAGGGCTGTCATGTTTGCCACACGCAAATGATACGGCCCTTTCGCTCTGAAACCGAACGCTACGGTCACTACAGCGTCGCGGGCGAGCACGTTTACGAGCATCCCTTTCTGTGGGGCTCGAAGCGCACCGGCCCCGATTTAGCGCGCGTCGGCGCTCGCTACAGTGACGAGTGGCATCGCGCCCACCTCTATAACCCCCGCGATGTGGTGCCCATTTCGAATATGCCGGCCTTTCCCTGGTTGTTTAAAAATATTGTCAGCGGCGCAGACACCGCCGCAAAAATGCGCGCACTGCGGATTGTTGGTGTGCCCTATAGCGATGCCGATATCGACAATGCGGCCACGGCATTTGCCGACGGCAAGGTTAAAGAGGTCGATGCCCTGGTGGCCTACCTACAGCAATTGGGCACATTAATTACACGCAAGCGCTAGAGCGCACCGGAGGATTTATGGATCAGGGTACCTTGCAGGGGATTGGTACATTGTTGGCGATGCTAGCCTTTAGTGCGGTTTGTGTGTGGGCCTACAGTGCTCGCAACAAGGCGCGTTTTGAGGAGGCCGCGCAATTGCCTTTTGTCGATGAGTTGCCGAGGGCAAAGCCGCAGATGACGGCCGATGCGGGTTCGGAGGCCAGTGAGAGCCGGGTAGACCTTGGGTCGCAAACAGTTGAGAGCCGTCTATGAGTACGTTTTGGAGTCTGTGGATAGGCATTATCACACTAGTCACCATCATCGGTGTCAGCTGGGTGCTGGTGTCGAATAGACGGGTGAGCGTCAAGGAGAAACTTAAAGATGACGAAGTGCCGACGACGGGGCATGTCTACGATGGCATCGAGGAGTACGACAATCCACTGCCGGGTTGGTGGTTCAATATGTTCGTTATTTCGGTGGTGTTCGCCATTGTCTACCTGGTGCTGTATCCGGGCATGGGCAATTTTCCCGGTGTCCTCGGTTGGACCTCGCATGGTCAATGGCAGGCTCAGGAAAAGAAGGCCGAAGATCGATTCGACGTGGTGTATTCGACCTTTGCAGGGCTTTCCATAGAGGAGCTTGCCGTCAACCCCGAGGCTTTTAAAATTGGTCGACGTTTATTCGGTAACAACTGCGCGGTGTGCCACGGTAGCGATGGGCGCGGAAGTTATGGTTTTCCTAATTTGACCGACGATGATTGGTTGTACGGAGGCAGCCCGGAGGCAATTCAGCACTCCATTAGCCATGGGCGCAAGGGCATGATGCCGGCCTGGTCTGGGGTGATCGGTGAAGATGGTGTGAATCAGGTGAGCGAATATTTGTTCAAACTGGGCGCTAGAGACCACGATGCCAGCCTGGCCGAGGATGGCGCAAAGGTTTTTGCAACTTTTTGTGCCGCTTGCCACGGTGCGGATGGCAGCGGTAACCAGGCTCTGGGTGCGCCGAATTTGCGCGATGATATTTGGCTTTACGGACGTTCACCGCTACTGATTAAGACCACGATTCGATCCGGACGTCAGGGTTTAATGCCGTCGCAAAACCAACAATTGCAGGCCAGTAAAATTCGTTTATTGAGCGCCTATGTCTACAGCCAGGCACACCAATAATGTCGATGTGCCTGGTTGATTGTGCACAGTAGCTGCAAACGGGGCGACCATGAGTTGCGAAGATGAGAGCAAATCGAGTCCTGATGAAGAGGTTCATGTTCTCTATCTCTATGAGACCGGGAAAAAAATCTATCAGCGGCGCTTTGTGGGGTTTTTCCGCAAACTAAAAAAATACAGTGGCGTGCCTTTATTAATGGGGTATTTACTCTTGCCCTGGCTACAAATTGATGGTCGACAGGCCGTGTGGTTCGACCTGCCGGCGCGCAAATTCCATATTTTTTCGATCACCTTTTGGCCCCAGGATTTCATGATGCTGGCCTGGCTATTGATCATTGCCGCCTTCGCTCTTTTCGCCGTGACCGTTGTGGTGGGCCGTGTGTGGTGTGGCTTTAGCTGCCCACAAACGGTGTGGACCATGATGTACGTGGGTGTGGAGCGTTTTTTTGAGGGCGGTCGCAACAAGCGTATCAAGTTGGATCTCGCGCCCTGGAACTTCAATAAAGTGTGGCGCAAGGTGGGCAAACACGCCGTCTGGTTGCTGATTGCTTTTATCACCGGTTTTACCTTTGTCGCCTATTTCAATCCGGTGCGTCAACTCGCCCTCGATTTTTTTAGTTTTACGGTACCCGCTGACGCGCTTTTCTGGACCTTATTTTTTACGCTAATGAGCTATATGAATGCGGGTTACCTGCGTGAACAGGTGTGTAAATATATGTGTCCCTACGCACGCTTTCAGTCGGTGATGTTCGATGCCGATACGCTGCTTGTCTGCTACGACAAGGCGCGGGGCGAAGCCCGGGGGCAGCGCAAGAGGGATAGTGACTACCGTGCCAGGGGCCTGGGTGATTGTGTCGATTGCGGCCTCTGCGTGCAGGTTTGCCCGGTTGGCATCGATATCAGAGATGGCCTGCAGTCTGACTGTATTAGTTGTGGTCTGTGTATCGACGCCTGCAATGCGATTATGGAAAAAGTGGCCTATCCCGAGGGCTTGATCAGCTTTACCACCGAAAATAAATTGGCAAACGGTGACACTCACCTTTTTCGACCCCGCCTGATTGGCTACATAGTGGCTCTGTTCATTATGATCAGCGTATTCGCCTACACGCTGATGACCCGGGTGCCCCTGGAGCTTGATGTCATCCGCGATCGCTCCCTGCTTTACCGGGAAACACCCCGTGGTTTGATTGAGAATATTTATACGCTGCGGATTAACAATATGGACAATAACGCCCACACCTATGCCCTAAAGATAGAGCCGGAGGAATATTTTCGTTTTATCGGCGAGCGTGTAATTACTGTGTCGGGGGGCGAGGTGTTTACCCATTTAGTGCGCCTGGAGCTGGATCCGGCATTATTAAAGCGGGGTAATACCGACATTATTTTTGTCCTTACTGCGCAAGATAATACCAAGATACACGACAGTGAAGAGAGCCGATTTATTGGACCTTTTATGCGCTAAGAGCGACCGCAATTTATGAATTTTTACTTATTAAGCGCTGAGACAGCAGGGGATTTGATGCTAGAAATAAGTAGCATGGGACAGAGCAATTTACCGGTACCGCCCTGGTACCGACAATTTTGGCCCTGGTTTCTCATTGCCTTGCCTGCAGCTGTGGTGGTGGCGGGGTTTTTTACCCTCTATCTGGCCATTAAATACAGCGACGATTTGGTGAGTGACAATTATTACCGGGATGGCTTGGCGATTAACCGGCGGCTGTCACAGGATGTCCGTGCCACGGAGTTGGCCCTGTCGGCGACATTTAATTTTGCTGCGCATGGAGATGGCCCCGAGGGGGTTTTGGCACTAGAGCTGAGTAGTGGCCGAGAAAATTTCGTTAAGCCTGCCGCTTTGATCTTGTCTTTACTTCACCCCACCGACGCCGCTGCCGACCGAGCGGTGAAGCTGATTGGTGCGGGTAACGGTCGCTATCGGGGGCGTTTACCCAGGCTAGCTAAACTCCGCTTTTATCTACGCCTTGTGCCAGCGCTCGGCACCGAGTTAGAGACGGTGGCGCGTGCCGGGCCAGCGAGTTTGACCACTGCGCCCTGGCGCTTGGCCGGTGCGATTGACCTGGCTAGCACTCGGCTCGTCAAACTACAGGCCGAGCCCGGGGTGAATCAAGGGGACAGCCCCGACTCCAATCCCGAACCAAACGCTATCAATAACACACTTGCTGGCCAGAAAAATTCGGCCTTGGCAGACGATGGTCTCTGATACCTGCTTCCATTGCGCACTACCTTTAAATGGTAGCGATGAGTTCAGTGTGCTGATTGATGGTGAAGCCCGTGACATGTGTTGTCTTGGCTGTCAGGCCGTCGCCAGTGCGATTGTTGATGGTGGTCTGGAAAACTTCTATCGCTACCGCTCGGTTAACTCTGCGCGCAACAGCGACGCTGACAATAGGGATTTCAGTGCCTATGACTTACCTGAGGTACAGGCTGATTTATTGACTGTCGACGCGCAGGGTATGGCCAATATTGAGCTGGGTATTGCGGGTATTAGCTGTGCGGCCTGTGCCTGGTTGATCGAACACCATCTGCAAAAACTTGAGGGATTAAGCAAGGTGGTGGTGAATGTCAGTCGCCAGCGCTGTCGACTGCAGTGGCAGCGGGAACAACTGCCCTTGAGCCAAATATTTGCGGCATTTAGCGATATCGGCTATCGGGCCCACCCGCTAGGGGATTCCCATAAGCTTGCGCATATTGAAAGTGACCAAAAGGGCTACCTATTGCGCCTCGGTGTGGCGGGTATTGGCATGATGCAGACGGGCATGCTGGCTATCGCCCTCTATGCCGGGTTTTTTCAGGGCATGTCTGAGCACTGGCAAAACATCTTGCGCTGGGTCAGCCTGCTGATCGCAACACCGGTGGTGTTATACGCAGCGCAACCTTTCTTTAAGGGTGCCTGGCGAAGTTTGCAGAGCTTACAGTTAAGCCTGCCCTGGCATAGGTGTTTGACCATGGATGTGCCGATTGCCTTGGCGATTGGCCTGGCCTATGGCGCCAGCGCCTGGGGCACGCTGACGGCCAGTGGCGAGGTGTATTTTGATGCGCTGTCGATGTTGACGTTTTTTCTTCTGTTGGGGCGCTTTCTCGAAATACGGGTGCGCTATCGCAATGAGCTTATCGCCGGGGAGGCCACTGATTTAATCCCTCTATCTGTACAACGTTTTGTTAATCGTCGCGAGGGAGCTTTACTCGAGCAGGTGCCGCTGAGTTTGCTTAGTGTTGGCGATGTCATTCAGGTGGGCGAGGGCGAGTGCTTAGCCGTGGACGGTGTGGTGTTGGCGGGGCGTAGCCCTATCGTCGAGGCCGTACTCAGCGGTGAACAGGAGCCTGTCAGCAAAGGCCCCGGTGACATCGTCAGTGCCGGAACGCTCAATACCTGTAACTCCTTGAGTATTGAGGTGAGCGCCATTGGCCGGGGCACCCGCCTGGCGACGATTTTAGACATGCTGGAGGAGGGGGCCACGGGAAAACCTCGCCAGTTGGCACTTGCCGATGGGCTCGCGGCCGGGTTTATTGCCTTTGTTTTACTGCTGGCCGCGGTGGTGTTCTCCCTGTGGTGGCGACACGATGCGAGTAGAGCACTGTGGGTGACGCTGTCTGTATTGGTGGTGACATGCCCTTGTGCCTTGTCGCTGGCGACCCCGGTGGTATTAACCGCCGCAACGGGGCGCCTACAGCGTCAGGGTTTTTTAGTGCGCGGCCCCCATGTGCTGCAAGCCTTGAGTAAGGTGACACGAGTAGCGCTGGATAAAACCGGTACTTTGACTACGGGCAAACTCATCATCGACCGTATTGATCGGTGTACGGGGGCTGCTGGGCCGCAAGCTCAACTTGATAGCGAAGCCCTATTGTCGATTGCCGCAGCTCTCGAACAAGGTTGTCGTCATCCCATTGCCAGTGCCTTTAACCAGCAAAACCCAGGTGTCCTGGCCGAGCAGCTTGATTATCGGCTGGGCGCTGGCGTTAGCGGTGTCATAGAGGGTCGACGCTATGCCCTGGGTAAGCCGGCTTTTATTGAGGCCTGTTTTGGCCTGCAGGTGTCGCCTACTTCGGAGGGGCCCCCCTCACTTGTGGATACAGCGTGTGTAAAGCATTGTGTCGAAGTGGTACTGGCCAGCGAGCACGCGCTATTGGCGCGTATTGTCTTGGTCGATGAGTTGCGCCCCGGTGCACGGCAGCTGGTGAGGGTGCTACAAGAACAGGGCCTTGAGCTGGAATTGCTGAGTGGTGATCAGGAAAGAAATACGGCTGCCCTGGCCGCTGACTTGGGTATTCGTCAGTGGCAGGCCAACAACAGTCCGGCGGACAAATTGGCGATCATTCGCAGGCGCCAACGCGATGGTGATGTTGTGTTGATGGTGGGCGATGGCATTAACGATGTGCCGGTGCTCAGTGCTGCCGACATTTCGGTGGCCATGGCCGAGGCGACAGACTTCACGCGTACGGCTGCCGATGGCGTGTTGCTGTCGGCCAACTTGATGACCTTGGCAGATACCCTGGCCGTGGCTCGTACTACTTCTCGAGTACTACGCCAGAATATTGCCTGGGCGCTGGTTTACAACGTGTGCGCCCTGCCAGTAGCGGCGATGGGCTGGGTGCCACCCTGGGCCGCGGCCATCGGCATGTCGGCGAGTTCCTTGGTGGTGGTCTTGAATGCCCTGCGACTTCAAGGCAAGCATGTCGAGACAATGGCGCAATCCGAAGGTGTGGTGCGGCAGCGGCATGGCTCTGCCTTAGAGAATGTACCAATAGCTGCTCGGTCCGAGGCCTGATGGAAAGCCTGTATTTTTTAATTCCGATCTCACTGGTGGTGGTGGTTGGTGGCCTGTGGCTGTTTTTTTGGGCGGTCAATAATGGCCAGTACGATGATCTTGACGGTGAAGCCGAGCGGATTTTATTTGAGCAAGGAGGTGGCGACATTAAGCCTGCAGGGGCATTTCAGAACGAGCACAAGGCAGAAGTAGCGTCGCAAAATGTGAGGCAAGATGACTGAGGGTTTATTGAGCATATTCGCACCCCTGGGTGCGATGTTTGGTATCGGCTTACTGGGTACAGGGCATTGTTTTGCCATGTGTGGGGGCATCACATCGGCCCTGGGTTTTGCCAGTGATAGGGGTGGTCGCCGTTTTATTCTGGCCTATAACCTGGGGCGGATTTGTAGCTATGCCTGCGCTGGCGTAGTTGTCGCCAGCCTGGGTTATGCCAGCGCTCACTATTTGGCCTTAGCACCATGGCTGCGCGCCATGGCCGGCTTTTTATTAATCGCTTTGGCTTTGAACATGCTTGGTTGGTGGCGCGGACTGAGTTACCTGGAAAAAGCGGGCGGCCTACTGTGGCGACGCATTATGCCCATGGCTCAGAGTCTATTGCCGGTGCGCTCCTTGCGTTCGGCAATACTTCTTGGCCTGGTATGGGGCTGGTTGCCCTGCGGCCTGGTGTATACGGCACTGGCTTACGCGGTCACAGCAGAAACGCCATTGCAGGGGATGGCGCAAATGGCAGCCTTTGGCTTTGGAACTCTTCCGGCGGTGTTATTGGGGGGGCTGTCTTTGGGCAAGTTGGCGGAGCTCTTGCGCAGTAGGAAATTGCGTCTTATTTTCGCTTTGCTATTGTTGGCCTACGGTATTTGGACCCTTTGGTTTGCCGTTTTCCCCCATCATCCGCATTAGCCCATTATTGGCTGGGACTCTTATAAAAGCGTACACAGAAGTTGCTTGATATCTATCAATACATCGCCATGATTTTCACGGTATAAGTAGCATAAATTGGGCGCAATGCCAGGAGTTTACATGTTCGGATATATACCGGGATTAATGTTTAATCCGCGCAAGCAATGGCGAAATATTGCCGCATTGAGCGATGAAAATATCAAGCGCCTCTTACCCTATCCCATCGTCATGACCTTATTGCCGGTCCTGGCTTTTTTTATTGGTGCGACGAAAGTTGGCTGGTCGGTGAGCGGGGACGGCATTGTGCGCATCACCGAGGCCAGTGCCATTCCTTTAATCGTGCTGTTTTATGTCGCGCTATTGGGGGCGATAGTTTTTATTGGCTTGATGATTAACTGGATATCGCAGACCTATCAGACGGCTTCGTTTCCGATCAAGGGCGTGGTGCTAATGGGTTATGCCTGTACACCGGTGTTCTTGGCCGGAGCGTTTGCGGTGTACCCGATCTGGTGGCTCGATGTCATGGTCGGTACGGTGGCGGCGATTTATACCATTTATCTGATTTACGCGGCCATACCGATCATGATGCACGTGCCCTGGGACAGGGGTTTCCTCTATGCCAGCGCGGTCTTTATGATTGCCCTGGTCTATGTGGTCGTTGTCCTGGTCGGCATCACCATTGTCTGGGAGTATGTTGCCACGCCGGTATTCACAGATTAGCTATTTGCAGGCTAGGGCCGCGGCGATTAGTGGCTATTGCTGGGGTCTTGCGTAGCAGACTTTAACTTGAGAAAAAATGCGCCCAGGCAGGCGACGACAAGGGCCGGGGCGAGATGGAATTTCAACATGTGGTCGGGGGCGTACATGCAGGCTATTTGCATATACCAGGCAGGTATTAGTCCCGCTGCCAGGCCTAGAGCGAAGCCTGTACTACCGGTCTTCAGTACGAAGCGCTGCCGGGCGCATAGGCCGGCAAAGAATAGGGGCGGCAGGGCGTAAATAAGGGTCTCATACACACAGTAGTGACGCGAGCCCTCTGTCGAGGGTTCTAGTGCCGGATCGATAAGCCCGTAAACGTTCAATGCTACCCACAACAGAACCGTCAGCGATGCCGCTGCTTTCAGCGCCGGCCTGAGCGCACCGGGTATTGTTTGTTGAAAGGCGGTGAAAGTCGTCAACACAATAGCCGCGAACCCCAGTAGCATTTCCAACAGAAAGCGGGGTTCTGTCATTAGTTGGCTGAAGGCGGTGGCGCGAATGGGCGCGAGCCAGTGAATTACCGCCAGGCAATAAATAACGCTACTTAGTAGCCACAGTAGGGCGAGTAGGT
>MAAC01004546.1_pt1 | contig 11185 bp, 11 predicted proteins | sample 1115981 | NCBI WGS metagenome assembly MAAC01 (sample SAMN04961126, study PRJNA320927) | seawater metagenome | isolation source: sample BD02T64 sea water enriched with oil for 64 days | place: USA:Gulf of Mexico | collected 2013-07-27 | reverse complement strand
TACCGGGATATATAAATGAATCCACTTACGCTATGTGCTGGCGCTCACAATCATCCGCGACTATAAAACGGGCGATGATTTTGGCCGTAAATAAAGAAGATTTTTAACCGAAACCGAGCCTTAAATTAGCCATTCCAACGGTATACCGTCTTCTTCTACAGAACAAAGGATAGCTGGTTTAAAGTAAGTGGCGCGATCGCGTCAGATGCGTCTAGATGCCAGAAACGGACACTCAGTGTTATTCTTTATCTAGCCGCTTTCGTCTTACGACTGAGTCTTACGAATAAAATGTAAATTTAATAAAAATATGACGGAAGTGGATTTTCTGTAACAAGGCCTCAAAAAGCCCTCGTTTTCCTTCGAAAATACTTGTGATCGGACGTTACGGGCACTGTGTATCTATTCACAATACGCAACAGGGAAATATACTGGATCAGCAATCCTGTTCGAGTGTGGCTCGCACCTACCAGCTGTTTTCCGCTTTCACAAAGTCGCCAGACCCATTAAACATCCCTATCTTCACTATTCAGGGATAAATCATGGCACAGAAAGCCACCATTTATAAAGTTGAACTTTCCGTTGCCGATATGGATCGTCACTATTACGAGACCCATAATCTGACCGTTGCCAAACATCCTTCAGAGAAGGATGAACGGTTAATGGTGCGCCTTCTTAGCTTTGCGCTGAATGCCCATGAGCAATTGGAATTTACCAGGGGCATTTCAACAGATGACGAGCCGGACATTTGGCAAAAAAGCCTGAGTGGCGAGATTGAGTTGTGGGTGACGTTGGGGCTGCCGGGAGAGAAGATTGTTCGCCAATCCTGCAAGGCCAACAAGGTGATTGTCTATTGTTACGGCGGCAGTACGGCTGAGATGTGGTGGGAGAAAATCAAAAACAAAACCACCCGATTTGATAATCTTCAGGTGACAAATTTTTCAAAGAAGGACACCAGCGAACTGGAAAAACTGGCCAGTCGCTCGATGAAGCTGCAGGTTAACATTCAGGACGGCGATGTGATGGTCAGTGTTGATGACACGACCGTTCATATTACCCCAGAAAAATGGAAAATTTAGCCAGATGGAAAAACGCTGATCCCTGAGAGTAAAAATTTATCCGCGTAATATTATGTCATTTTAAACCTTGGTGGTGATGAGTTTTTGATCGGTTTTCCGGACTGTACGGCAACTCTGGCAAAGACCAGAACAAAAGGGGTGAGGTCCGCTTTGGGGCGTTTCCAGCCGTTATGTGCCAGAAGCAGAACCATAAGAGGCATTCTCTATATGTGGCCTTCAAGTAAATAAGTTGCCCTAGGCTGGTGTCCCTTGAACTGGATTTGATCTGGAATACCCTCAGATTCCATCCAGTTCGCCATATTAACAGTAATGCCCCGCAAGTTGTAAGAGACCTTCTGTTTGCCGATGACCCCAGTGATGACCCCGGCGACGACACCGCCGGAATGCACACCAATCCGCATTTTCAAGTCGATCTGATTGTCCGCGCGAAATTCGCCAAAACCCTTTTGAAATAATAGTTCATAACTTGCCAAATTATGCTACACAGGCGTCAGAAACAATCAGGTCTCATACCATCCCATAGTTTCAACACTGATGAGGCTTTCTAACCTTATTGCTATTACTGTTCACGTTATTCTAGCAACACCTTCACAAAACAGGATTTCACAAATTGTCAAAACTTACACCAGACCAAATGGATGATATTATTTTTGGAATGGGAATGACCCACCGGGAGGCCGCCGGAGTTCTCAGGGTCCAAGCAAAAGATCTTTTTAGCTGGATACAAGGAAAGTCCGAAATCCCTGATAGCAAGGCCGCAGAATTGCTCAAACTCGAAGAAACCGTCGAGGATTATGTGGATGACATCCTGGCTACCATCGACGATATAGTCGAAGCGAAAGGTAAGCCTAAAAGCGTTCCCATTATACGATACCTCGGTAATAAATTGTTTAAAGAATGGAAGCCGGATTTATACCAAATATTTCGCTATCACAAGGTGTACAGCACAGTTATCACCCGCGCACGGATAGAGCTTCATAGAGAGGACATCACGTTGGTGCCCGTCACCTTCGATCCTGAGAGTTATCAGAATTTCCTTGGGTCAAATGAAGATAGCGAAGCCAACCGTACCGCCTGGGCCGAGACTGTTGGGGCAAAGACTGTCAGTTCATAGATTGTGAGGGGAATTAGGGGAGATTAGATTGCCAGATACAAACCCAATTCAGTATCCTGCCCCACAAGCCGATATTTCCTGTTTCCCTCAGGCCTATTCGGCAGATGAAAGCGCAGAGATTTTCGAACGGCTGAAAACCGATCTGGATTGGGAACAAGCCCAGATCTCCTTACATGGCCGGACCGTGCCGATCCCCCGTTTGCAGCAATGGTATGGAGATTCGCCCTATACCTATTCGCGTCTGCACATGCCAGCGAGACCGATGACGCCTTTGCTGTCACGCCTCAAGCACCGGGTTGAACACTTAACCGGATTTACCTATAACAGCGCGCTCTGCAATCTCTACCGTCATGAGCGAGACAGCGTCGCCTGGCATGCGGACGATGAGGCAGAGCTGGGAATAAATCCGGCCATCGCCTCTCTCAGCTTCGGCGGTGATCGGATTTTTCAATTCAAGCCAAAGTCAGGTGTGACCCTGCCGTTCAATATCAACCTGCAGGCGGGCAATCTGTTATTGATGAAGGGCGAAACCCAGCACTACTGGCTACACCAGATCCCCAAGACCAACAAACCAACAGGCGAGCGCATCTGCCTGACCTTCCGGATGACTTATTCCTGATCTAAGTAAACGTCTCAAACCTTAAGATAATGTCTCATGCTTGCGCGCTTCTTACGCGTTGAAAAATGCCTGTAGAAAAATTGCCTGTGGGTGAGGTCGCCGTGCGTGTTGGCTACTACTCAGAAATGTCTTTCCAGCCGTGCTTTCAAGAGATCACTTGAGATAACGCCTGCAGAATATCGTAGGGCTCACTAGGTATAACGAACGGCAATTATTAGCAGGGTGTTAATCCGAATTAGCTGCGAATGAAACCAGATTAAATGCAAATATAAATCTGGATATGGATTTTACCTGTAAGTGCCAGAAGTGGTCATTAGTTGAATTTGAAGCGGACAACAGCTCCGAACCTAGATAATCTAAACACGTCTGTTGTTAAAATTATTCTTTCTTTCGCAAAGTTGGTATTTTTAGCCCTGCTTCAGATGAAGCTATCAATATACCCAGCCTTTTTAATCGTGTTTCTTCTTTCTTGGCACTCATTACCCACCAGATTGAATCTCGTTTATAGGATGGTGCTAAGTTTGAAAAAAATAACCAAGCTGGTTGGTTTGCCTTGATTTGCTCTTCATACGCGCTGGCAAGTGCCACGTTTCTGTGCTCAGAGGTATAGCCTTGTGCGTCGGTTCTGTTGTTAAAGACGTGCATTCCTGCTGGTTTCATCTTTCCAAGCGGTATTAGTTCTTTTACCTTCTTTACGTTCACAGCACTCCACACGCTCTTTATTTTGCGCGGCGTAAATCGGATCTTATAGCTCTGGTCGTCAATGGTTTTTCGGATCCCGTCGATCCACCCAAAACAAAGAGCAACATCTACTGATGTAGACCACGTAAGGCTTGCACGCCCTGTACTTTTCCTGAAATAGCCTACCCAAAGTTCACTAGCTTCAGCATGTTCTTCCAACCAATCGTTAAACTCTTCTTGTTTGGTGAAAAATATTACATCACCCATCCTCTAGTCTCCAAATATTTCCGGATCGTGAACCGTTCGTTGCCTTTGGCGTCACTTTACACCCTCCGGCCAAGCCAGAGGCATGCTTAACCTTGAAACGCTTTTGGGACGAGGTGGCACCCTGTTGTTCCAGCCATTTTAAAATCGCTTGGTTTGTTTCTTCTCTATAGCTGATGCCATATTTACAATACCAACGAACGGCCCAAACCTGTGCACGGCAGTGGTTTGCTTGCAAACCCTGAAAGTGGGATGATCTCTCCCTGAAAATGATGGCATTTAAAATCATTCATCTTATAAATCCGGAAAAAGTAGGTGATTTACAATAATTGAGAATGAGATCATTTATTTGCAACAGCGCCAAATTTGAATAAGAATCTCTGAAATGAATCACTTGGAACCTAACAACCCCTCGTTCCTCATCAATGTTTCCAATTTTATACCATCAAAACCAAAAGATTTTTTGTAGTTTTCGTATTCATTCACGTGCTCACGCGAAGGCTTACTTTTTCTTGTCGCTGCAATAAGTGTGTTCTTTTGTGTGTGCTCTGTTGAGACGAAATCAATAACGTCCACCTGATACCCTTGTGATCGAAGAAGCATCACGCGGCTATTGTCCGTGATAATGTCGGCTTGCTTTTGTAGGAATAACCCGTGCGAAATAAATTTCCTGTTTTGTGCGTCGCTTTTTTGAAGATCCTTTAAAACTTCATTTTGACAGCAAGGCGCGCAGACTATCAACTTGGATTTCGATTTAATTCCGTAAAACAGCGCATCATCTGTAGCTGTGTCACAGGCGTGTAAAGCAACGATTGCATCATAGTAGCCTTCAAAAAAATCTTCTGCTTTCAGGTTGTGAAATGCAAGGTTCCCAAAACCACTCAATTCTGCTGCATCGTTGCAGAGATTTACCATCTCTGACCTTGTGTCGACGCCATCGATTTTTGGATTGAGGCCTGCCTCCGTAAGCTGATCGTAGATTGCGAAAGTTAGGTAACCTTTGCCCGATCCAATGTCTAAGATCTTTACCCTCTTTTGCTTTATGGCTTGTGTCCGCTCAATCCTTTCCATGAAGATTTCTATAAACCTACAGATCTGCCTATACTTGTTGTACATGCTCGGTTTAATTTCTCCGGCGTCGTTAGAAACACCTAAGGCTTTTAAAAACGAACTTTCCTTGCGGATTCTGTAATTTTTATCACGGTTATGGGGTGTCTGCTCTGTCATTTGCCTTGTCCATCATTTCGGCGTGTCATCTTTAAAACTTTCTATTCTAGGATAAGTTTTAATTACATAAATTTTCGATGCTGAATTACCTCACACCGATTATCTGTTTTGTTATTCCAATATTCTTTGTATGCCTTGGTCGAAGTCAAAAATGCCCGATGTTGTTCAGCGTAAACTCTATACACTGAGATCTGGCCCTGTTGCAAAAAATTGTATGAATCTTATTATTTAGAATATTTTCATTCTCTTCTCAGATTTTTCAACTCAAGCCAAAGTGAGGCGTGACCGTTCGATATTAACCTGCAGGCGAGCAATCTGTTATTGATGAAGGGCGAAACCCAGCACTACTGGCTACACCAGATCCCCAAGACCAACAAACCAACAGGCGAGCGCATCTGCTTGACCTTCGGGATGACTTATTCCTGATCTAAGTAAACGTCTCAGACCTTAAGGTAATGGCTAATATCGGCTATTCACCTTAACAGGCAGGAAGGTCATCTCTGCTTCAAATTTTTATTTCCATTTGAATAGCAGATTTGTATTCAGCTCATATCGACGGGCTACTTCTAATCAGGATGCATCTGACTGGTTGGCTTTTGCCACAACTCGTTTCTTGAATTCATCGCTGAACCGGCGACGTTAGATCTTCTTCTTGGATATCATTGTTGACCGATTGAGATGACAGCCAGAAGCAGGCGTTAATAGAGGTCCTGGAGTGGTTTAAGGAAAGCGCCGTATCATGACGCATCCCTTGTCAAATCCTCAGCGAGCATAAGTGCATTGTTGTCAGGATCGTAGAACGTCGCAGTTTTTACCATGCCATCGATTACATCGGTTGGGCCATCAAATTGAACGCCAACATCTTCCATCTTAGTCCTAGCGGCATCAAGATCCGCGATTCCGAACACTGGGACACAATTTCCAGGAGCCGGTTCTGTGTGCTCGCCGAGACCAATAGTCACGCCTTGTGTGTTGGTTTTAATCTCTGACCAGCCCGCTTCATCCATATGGTAAATAGCTTCAAAACCAAGCATTTCCTTGTACCAATCAGCGCTTTCGTGGCGGTCTTTTACCGACATCGCAATTGTGATCGTTTCATTCAGTTTTATTAGCGCCATCTGCTTTCCTTTGTATATTAAATATAGTAACTATACTTTATGAACATTAATCTTTTTGTCAACATCACTTCAAGAGCTTGGGCATTACCCATTTTGGCGAAACTCCACTCAGGCATACCGGGGCGGCAAGCTACATTGTTGACAGCAACCGGAGCAAGCAGATCGGCCTTCATTCAAAGTATGGAACATCTGATCAAGATTGGCATGTTGGAGCGCAATCCTGGCTACGGTCACCCTTTGCGCCCAGAATTTCGACTAACGCCTGTTGGCAAAACGGCAGCAATAATTGCGAATAAGATTCTAGACGTTTCGGAAGAAGATGAGCAGGACTTGCTTCGTAAATCTTGGACTTTGCCCGTGTTGGCAACTCTGCAAAAGCCAAGTCAATTTAGTGAAATCAAGCGGAGTTTGTTGAGGGTTCATAGGTGCGTTGAAAATGCAACTCGTCCGCCGATGCCACTTTATAACGCAATCAACACTGGTGCGATGATCAGCAACGTTACAAGCGCTGTAACTTTAGACTGCTGAGTGCCAGAAGCGGAAGTTTGTCATCATGCTTCTTAGCAGCCAAATATATCAAATATTAGTATTTTTTTACTTTGAGAATTTTGTAAATTCATCATTAGTAAGCTCGTCTTCGGTGTTTGGCTCAGTAACAAGCTTCATAAATTCTTGGTCTAATTCATTTCCAACCATTTTATTTATATTTTCTATAGCATCTGTTCCTGTTCTGATTATTGTTGATAAGTTAGTTTGATACTCATCGATTACAGGTATGATATCGCCCTTTGCTATGTAATTTATATTCTGTTTTATTTTATTCTCACTTAACATAATTCGTATTTTTTTTCTTAAACGTTTATTTTTTTCTGTGGTATTTATCAGAGCGTTTTCTAGTGATGTTTTTTCAATAATTATATTGTTTTTAAAGATGTCATAGGCTTGTTTATTTTTAATTAAGTCATTTTTTACACGTACTTCTTCTTTTTCAGCGGCGTTTAATTGTTTATGTAAATTAGCCTCTCCAGAAATCTTTTTTTCTAATTCTTTAATAGTTGAGTTTAGGTCCTCAATGGTTTTTACACCTTCCTCTTCCAATCTATTTTCTCTTTTTTCTTTTATTAAATCGCGTTGCCCAATTAACTCATTGATCATTCGTTTATTATTTCTTTTGATGCGATTGGATCTAGGAGTAGAAACTAGCATCTCTTGGCCCATTTCTATCAATTCTGTTAATAATGGCCAAAATAGCGCAATAATAACAGGGGGAATGATAACGTAGGTTGTCCACGCATCCCATGTTGTTACGTGCATGTTGGATTTAATTATATTTATTTTTTTTTCGATTATTTCACTCGAAAACATTAAGTATAAAACTCTATCCCAGTTCCAAACCAAAATTGAAAAAATAATCGGTCCCATAACTGGGTGATTTAATCGTGAATTGATAAAATCCATTCCTTTATCAAACATTTTTACACCCAGTAATAGCGTTTACACTATGAACAAAAGCAACAAGCACTTGTTCCTCAGTTAGATCGTTGAATATAGGAAAATCCGTTGAATTTCCTGCTGGATTACGGTCGTTATGACATCTCACAACATTTATGTATCTTCCAGTACTAGCCCAATCCTTTTCACCTGTGGCGTGGCGAACCCATGCCCGTTTCCAAATATTTGGTACTTGTTCACACTGAATATAAGGATTGCCGTTTCCATCTTTATTAATCTCCATCAGAAGATCTCCTAAATATACGATATCTACAATTTGTGGGTATATGGCTAAAAGAAAAGACATGATAAATTTTTGAATTCAAAAGGACCTTTCAAACTGTATATTTATTCGTTAGTCATCTTCTGATAAGTGCCATTAGCTGTAGTGGCTTGAGATCATCCAGGCCAGGACTTGCGACTATCGCCAGTTTGGGCTCAGGTTAAATGAGACTATAAATCAGCCCCGGCTCACATTATTTGAGAATGGGCTCAAATTAACTGAGACAGGCTCACTCGATTGAGACTGTAATTTTTCCAATAATATTTGATCATCCCGGGTTTTTTATTTTTTCGACAAAATCACTGATTTCTTTAAGTAAAGTAGCCGCCGGATGCACGTCCCATGGCTTTTCGTGTTCGACGTTATCATCGAGCTTATTTCCAAATAATTTTGCTGTTATTTGTTTTTTCATTTCAGCTCGATCTACTTCATTTAGGGTAGCTATAAATGGGTCAAGTGAATTGATCTCCAAGGAAAACTGATGGGACATTCTTTGTGCTTTACGATGTTTTGTTGATTGTTGAGCAGAATAACCTGCACCAAACAAGAGTACACCAGTTAGAGAAATTGTTCCAAATAAAGCGCCCAAATTAAAACTAGAATTTACTTCGAAAGCATAAAATAACCAGCCAACGGCGAGCGCTATAAACACTATTGAAGACCAACGCCAAAAATTTGCTTGCTGCTTCTCTTCGTTTGCATGGATAACATAGGAGGCAGCTACATTCTCACCTGCAATCAACCCAAAGACTTCCATTACATCCTTATGTCGATTTTTTGCATCAACTTCGAGAGTTATGATTTCAGCAGTTAACTGCTCCGTTTTATTCTGTACCTCAGCAGATTTTTTCTCGTAAAAATCATCAAACTTCTTGGATATATCTTTAGTGATGCGATTAAGGGTTGTTCCAAACTCAGATAATCTGGATGCTTGATCATCTGAAAATTGCTTTTGCCAGTCACTTAATAGATTTGTTCCACTTTCCTTATGTGCAACCAGATCACGTGCTTGTATATCCAAACGTTCTTCCCCATTCGAAACACCACGCTCCAACACAGTTATTTCATCTTTTAGATCACTTATTTTACTAGAAAGTTGATTTATATAAGTTTTTACTAATTTTTCTACCTGCTTCAGGGGCATATATGGTTTTGATTTTTTCGACGAAACAGTGATATTTGACAATAATTCTAATTGACTAGAAATCTGATTGTTAGCGTTTACGAGATGCACATGGTTACCATTTCCACTATATGCCTGTACTTGGTTCCAGGTATTTTGATTTCTCAAAAAACTATTTAATTGGTCCAGTTGTGGGAAGGGGAAAATATCTGCATCCACGTGCTTAAGCTGTTCTTCAAATAAATTTAATATTTTAAGGTAGCGTAGTTGTTCTGAAACACCGTCAGAGTCAGGAGGCTCTAGGTCTCTAGAGCCCCACTCCTTCAATTGGCTTATTGTTTCATGGATTGCATGATTTTTAAGCTGCTCATCCCAACGGCTCATAAAAGTACTCCTACACGAATAGACTAGCGGTGATCAGTAAATGGTTATTCTTACGTCAAAGGGGGGATACTGCTGAGAATAAAGCTGTTTGTTGATTTGCTAAGTGCTGACCATGCTTTTAGGTCGATGTATTCATCCCAGAATGAAGTCATAAAGCATCATACTGGAGATCTAATATTTAGCTCCTATCTGCTTTTGAAACTCGCGATAGTTAATCAGCATAATTTCTCTACAAATCATAAGAAAAGATAAACTATAGGGTGCAATCTTGTTTAGTTTTTAGCAATGGCTTTTTTTGTGGTTTTAGAAGGAAATATTTGCGAAATAGCGGACCACCAGAAAAACCCTCGTTTTTCTTGCGCATCAACAAAATCATCCCGGAAAAATTACAGTCTCATTCGAGTGAGCCTGTCTCAGTTAATTTGAGCCCATTCTCAAATAATGTGAGCCGGGGCTGATTTACAGTCTCAATTAATTTGAGCCCAAATTGGCGATAGTCTCAAGTCCTAGCCCCGATGATCTCAAGCCGCTACAATTAGCAGACATTGAGATGGTGTAGGTAGCAAAAGGGAATATCGTAGTATATTAATTTAAGTGCTAAATAGATAGGTATAAATTGAGCCTACAACTGTAGATTAAAATGTCACACACGACATAAGAATCAGAAATTGATTAAGGCGTGTGAAGTCAATGGTTGATCAAATTTATTAGGTTTTTCACAACCTTTTTTCATAATTAGATACGTAGTTATAAATTATTTGGCCAATCCCAATCCTCATAAGAATCAAATGCAGTTGCAATCTCAATAGGAGCGTTATTGTTCTTAATTCCACGATTATAAGAGTAGTCCGATTTTGTAAATGAACAATTTGTGTAAGGCTTCAGGTGGTTATTGATGTTTGGGGTTATTGATGTTAGCGCTTGGTAATCATTGTTCCCTGGTGTTTTTAGCCAAGTAATGCATATAACATGTGCACCTTTACTTTCAAAGAAGGCTCTGGCCGCTTCTAATGAGAAGCCTTGTGTGCAGATATCATCAATGACTAATACAGTCTTACCTCTAATGGATGGAAATTTCTTATAACGTTTATGAAGTGGGCCAGTCTTTAAAGGGTCTCTCCTAAGATGAATAGTGTTTAATTGATTTGTATGATCAATAGGTTGATTACTTTGACGTGCAGTTTGGGACTTTTGTGCATTTGTATGTCTTACTATGAAATCGTGTAAATATTGGGCTGATAGAGAGCCGCTAACAATTTTGATAGAATCAGTGAGTATCATTTTATTAGAATCTGTCTTATGTCCGGGATAAGGGCAAACGTAACTTGATTCTTGGCCGATACCTGAGAAATGTATTCGAGCTGCCATAAGCCTTCCCCAGAATGAAAGATTACCTCTATCAAATTTAACGGCTTTCTTTGCATCTGCAGAGTACATGGCGGCTTCAGGATACCTTCTAGAATACTCTGCTAACGGGCCAATTGAATACACTCTTAACGATTGTTGTTCTAAGCTCCAAAACCAATCACCAACTCCTAAGCAGCAACAATCAATAAATCGCGCTATGTCTTTTGGATTTTCAAAATGAAATCCATATTCGCTATTTTCCGCGTGCCAATCAGCGTTTAAAAAAAGTAATTTTCCGTTTCTAGCTGACCGCATATCATCTGTTGTCGATCCTACATAGACTGCTTCTTGAGGAATACAATCGTGTTTACTTAAGATAGCTTCAATGGCTGAAGAGTGCTGTTTAAAAGGTATATCTTTTCCACCCTGATAATAAGGTAAATCAACACCTACTAATT
>MAAC01013484.1_pt1 | contig 11186 bp, 9 predicted proteins | sample 1115981 | NCBI WGS metagenome assembly MAAC01 (sample SAMN04961126, study PRJNA320927) | seawater metagenome | isolation source: sample BD02T64 sea water enriched with oil for 64 days | place: USA:Gulf of Mexico | collected 2013-07-27 | reverse complement strand
CATATACGCAGGGGTGGTAACAATATTTTTTTCTTCATCAATATAAAATGTATCCACGCCACAATCTTGGTGCTTCCCTCCCATGGCATTAATTGCAGCGGCTGTATCGGCATCAGTACCAATAGTACACTTCACGCCTTCACCAAAGATCTTAGGTGCCAAAGCAGGTGCGATACAAATAAGGCCTACCACTTTCTTTTGTTGATGAATCGCTTGTGCAAATGTTGCAACGTCTGTATTTACTGCCATCTCAGCGCCAGCAACGGCAAAGTTGGATAAATTTTTCGCTGCGCCAAATCCACCTGGAAATATCAAGCCTGCGTAATCGTCAGGGTTAGCATCGGCAAGATCAATAATCTCTCCACGGGCCAGTCGAGCGGATTCAACCAACACGTTGCGTGTCTCTTGCATTTCTTCGCCTGTCATATGATTTAACACATGCATTTGATCAATGTTTGGAGCCATACACTGATAAGCCACATTGGCTTGATCAAGCGCCAACATCACAAGGGTTGCTTCGTAAATTTCTGAGCCGTCATAAACACCACAGCCGGACAAAATAATTGCGACTTTTTTATCACTCATTGCATTCTCCTTTTTGCTATTGCTGATTAACAACAACCTGAATCTGTATTGTTAGCAGCGTTATTTATTGCGGTGTTGTGTGATCCACCTTTTGTCTCTTTTGCTGAACGCAATGATCCAGATGGTTTACAGAAACCGACTTTATCTGCAGGTTCTTCTGCAGGCTGTACAGCAATAAAATGCTCTTGATACGCACCTTCCGTTAAATTGGCAAAAAACCGTTCACTCACTGCAATACGATCACCCCGACCATAACGTCGACCATATTCATCAGTTACTTCTTTAAAGGGGCCTTTGTATATAACCGCTTGTCCACCATCAACCGCAGGCACATCAGAAGGTTTATACGCCGTTAATGTTACAGAACGAAACTCAATCTCTTCAACCGTCTGCCAAGGATCGCCATCCCACTTATCGTATTCAACACCAATAAAGCCAGTAGCCAAAAATGCTTCCGAAAATTGCTTTTCTTGAAACGCGCCCGAGATACAACCACTCCAAAGGTGAGGGTCATTACGTAAATGCTCAGGTACAAACTCATCACTCACAATATCAGAGATTGCGACACGACCACCCGGCTTTAAAACACGAAAGATTTCGCTAATCATTTGTGTACGGTCTTCTTCTGCCACAAGATTTAACACACAGTTGGATACAACCAAATCAACTGATGCGCTATCAACCATGGGATTATCTCGACGCTCTTGACGTTTCCATAGCTCAAATGCTTCTAGATCATCCAAATTTGCAAGTGGGTGTCCAGCAATGTACTCACTGACCTTGTCCAAGCTTAACGCCAAATCTTGAATATGGCCTTTTCGAAAATCCACACGATCGCTACCGAGTTTTTCTGCCATGGTTTGTTGATGGCTTCGTGCAAGCTCTAACATGTCATCGGTCATATCAACACCGATAACATAACCATCATTACCCACTAGCTGTGCAGCCATGTAACAGATCTTTCCGCCACCACTGCCCAGATCTAAAATCGTATCACCGTTTTTCGCGTAGCGTGACGGATCACCACAACCATAGTCACGATCAACGATTTCTTTGGGTAATATTTTTAACAACTCTCGATCATAATCTACTGGGCAACATAAGCTCTCTTCTCGTGCTTTGGCCCCTTCGGAGTAACGCTCTACAACACTGCTTTTAACATCCATTATTACTTCTTACCTTTTTTACGTTTTTTACTGTTTTTGTTCGCTGAAAATCGTTTATCTTCCTTAGCTTTTAATCGCTTTGCGATTCGCTCTTCCCTAGTAAGCTTAGGTTGCTTTCCCAATCGCCAGCGGTGGAATCTTTCTGACCAGTTAAGTAGTTTTTCAGGCGCATGATTTCGTTTCCATTCCCCTGCAACATATTTATTTGCCTCATTTAGAGTGGGGTAAATATGAATGGTTCCAAGCACTTTACTCAACCCTAAACCATGACGCATGGCTAATACAAATTCTGCAATTAATTCGCCCGCATGATGACCAACAATCGTAACACCTAATATCGTATCTTTTCCGGGTTTTGTTAAGACTTTCACAAAACCCGCAGTCTCCTCATCAGCAATTGATCTGTCCAATTCATTAAAGGTGTACCCTGTCATTTCATAGTCAATATCTTGCTCTTTAGCTTCCTGCTCATTCAAACCAACCCGTGCCACTTCAGGATCGGTGAAAGTAGCCCAAGGGATTACGCGATAATCCACTTTGAACTTTTTAAACATGCCAAACAAACTATTCACCGCCACATACCAAGCTTGGTGCGCTGCGGTGTGAGTAAATTGATAAGGTCCAGCCACATCACCACAGGCCATAATATGTTTGTACGCTGGAGTTCGAAGATATTGATCCACCATCACGGTACCCTGGGCAGTTAATTCAATACCTAGCGCATCCAATCCCAAACCGTCAGTATTCGCCGCTCTCCCGACGGCTACCAAAATCTCATCACAATGAATACGCACACCACGACCGTCTTGCTCACACACCACAACTTTATCGCGAGCCAACTGTTCAACTTCAAGTACTTTACACCCAGTTAATACTTGTACCCCGTCACGAGTAAACGAACGCTCTACCCAAGCGCTTACCTCTTCATCTTCTTTAATCAATAAACGCGGTAGCATTTCAACTTGAATAACCTCCACTCCCAAGCGGGCAAAACTTTGGCTAAGCTCACATCCAATAGCCCCCCCCCCCATCACCACCATGCGTTTGGGCTTTTCACGCAACTGCCATATCGTATCCGAGGTTAAACAACCAATATCTCGTAACCCGGGAATAGGTGGTATGAAAGGTCGGGCGCCCGTTGCAATGACAATGTTTCGAGCTGTTAACTTTTTTGTAGTAGGGAGGCCACCTTTTACTGGTATGCTGATTTCCACTTCCCAAGGGGATGTTAGTTTTGCACGACCTTGGATAACATCGACACCAAGCCCTTCATAACGTTCAACCGAATCATGAGGTTCTACAGCCTTGACCGTTCTCTGCACCCGCTCCATCACATCAGCAAACTCAAATTCTGGGGTGCCGCCTTTTAGGCCAAACTCTCGACCTCGTTCGGCGTAGGTTATTATTCGTGCCGATCGAATTAGGCTTTTACTGGGAACGCAGCCGGTGTTTAAACAATCACCTCCCATTTTATTGGCTTCGATGAGGGTAACATTCGCTTTGACCGCAGCAGCAATATAAGAGGTCACCAAACCCGCGGCACCCGCCCCAATAACGATCATATTTCGATCAAACTTTTTAGGTTTGATAAATTGAATCACACTCATGTAACAATCATTCCTCACTGTATACCATGCATTGCAGGGCGCAAAACCAAGATAGTTGACCCAAAACATTCTCTATTTGATCATAAAACGATATGCTTGTAGCCTGTTGATGGCAGTAATCATAGCGTAAGCAGGCAAGGTTAAAATACTGTTTTTGAACCAAATTACTCTCATAACACGAATACTGTCCTAGCTCTTTTTTATAAAGGCGACTTCTATGTCCATTATGACCCTAAACCGCGGCTCTTTTCCTACCACGCGATTGCGACGCATGCGCAAAGATGACTTTTCTCGTCGCTTAATGCGAGAGACCGTTCTCACTCCTGCGGACCTTATTTATCCAGTGTTTGTGATCGAGGGGTCTAACAAACGTGAAACCATCGATTCTATGCCAGGCATTGAACGCTTAACACTGGATGAGCTCGCAAAAGAGGCGAAGATACTGGTGTATTTGGGCATTCCTGCAATAGCAATTTTCCCCGTTACCCCTCAAGACGCTAAGTCTCTGGATGCAAAAGAGGCTTACAACCCTGACGGTCTTGCCCAACGAGCAATTAAAACAGTTAAAGACGCCGCTCCAGAACTGGGGGTTATCACTGATGTAGCATTAGATCCATTCACTACTCATGGGCAGGACGGTATTATTGATGAAGAAGGTTACGTATTAAACGATGTCACCAAGGATACGTTAATTCTACAAGCTCAATCTCATGCGCAAGCAGGAGCCGACATAGTTGCTCCATCAGACATGATGGACGGTCGAATAGGGGCTATTCGAGCACATTTAGAGTCCTCCGGGTTTATCAATACTCGAATTTTGGCCTATTCTGCTAAGTATGCCTCTAGTTATTACGGCCCGTTTCGTGATGCTGTGGGTTCCGCATCAAATTTGAAAGGTGGAAACAAATCCACCTATCAAATGGACCCTGCTAACCGAAATGAAGCATTACATGAAGTCGCTCTTGATCTAGAAGAAGGTGCCGACATGGTGATGATCAAACCTGGTATGCCCTATTTGGACATTGTTAGGGATGTGAAGGAGCAATTTGGTGCACCGACCTTTGTTTACCAAGTGAGCGGTGAATACGCCATGCATGTGGCAGCATTTCAAAATGGCTGGTTAGATCGAAAATCTGTCATACTAGAGTCACTAACCTGCATTAAACGAGCAGGGGCTGACGGGGTATTAACCTACTTCGCAAAAGAAGCCGCGCAGTTATTGTAATGGTTGCTGTAGCAATGCTAGAAGCAGTCATTCGTAATCGATTAAGCAAGACACAGCGGGAGTCGTTCATTGAACGCCAAAAGTTCTACACCAAAAATTCTCGACCCAACAGCAGCACAAAATGAGTCAGCCGATATTATCGTACAAGGGAGCGAGAAAAACCCCGCGCCAACTGATGCTGTCAATGAGTCAACGATAGACCTATCCAATCCCGACCTCTACATCAACCGTCACTTAAGCCTTTTGGAATTTAACCTTCGCGTGCTGGCTCAGGCAGAAGATACAGAACTCCCGCTGTTAGAACGACTTAAATTCTTACTAATTTTCAGTTCGAATATGGATGAATTTTTTGAAATTCGTCTTGCAGGCTTACAGCAAGATATTGCCTTTAACCAAGCGCGCCCTGAAGCTGATGGCATGCACCCTTCTGAAGTGCTCAAAATCATTGGGGAACGTTGCCACGCGGCAATCGACAGACAATACAATCTGCTCAACAATGATGTGTTTCCAGCACTTGCAGAAGAAAACATTCACTTTCTATCCCGAAGCGCCTGGAACCCTGAACAAGTGCAATGGATAAAGACCTATTTTCGCCAACAAGTAGCGCCCGTACTAACGCCCATCGGCTTAGATTTAGCACACCCCTTTCCAAAACTGGTCAACAAAAGCCTTAATTTTTTGGTGAGTTTAGAAGGAAAGGATGCTTTTGGGCGACAATTAGGTCTAGCGGTAGTACCTGCACCCAGATCGCTACCGCGCTTTGTGGCTTTACCCGACGAGCTATGCCCGGAAGGCGGAGAGAACTACGTTTTCTTATCCTCCATCATTCATTATCATGCAAGCTCACTATTTCCTGGCATGAAATCCTCCGGTTGCTATCAGTTCCGAATCACTCGAAACTCCGATTTATTTCTGGATGAAGACAAGGTTGAAGATTTAAGTGCTGCGCTAAAAGGTGAGTTATTTTCCAGAGGCTATGGCGAAGAGGTTCGCTTAGAAGTTGCCGATAACATGCCAGACCACATGAAGGAGTTCTTATTGGGTAAATTTGGGCTATCTCAAACCCAATTATACCGCGTTAAAGGCCCCGTCAACTTATCACGCATGATGTCATTGCTTGATATTGACCGACCTAATTTGAAATTCACCCCCTTCAAGCCACGTCTACCTACTCCGGTAAAACGTAAAGACAACGTATTTGAAGCTATCGCAGCCCAAGACGTGCTGATCAACCACCCTTATGAATCTTTTGCTCCCGTCGTTAACTTTCTACGTCAGGCAGCACAAGACCCAGACGTAGTGGCAATCAAACAGACCTTATACCGCTCCGGCGCAAAGTCTGAAATCATGGATTCGTTAATTGATGCTGCCCGAAACGGCAAAGAAGTTACCGTAGTGGTAGAACTTCGCGCTCGCTTTGACGAAGCCAGTAATATTGAAATCGCCAACCGCTTACAAGAAGCCGGGGCAATCGTTGTGTACGGTATCGTGGGTTACAAAACTCACAGTAAAATGATTCTAGTAGTACGTCGGGAAGGTCACAAACTTAAGCGCTATGTGCATTTGGGGACCGGTAACTACCATGCTGGCAACGCACGGTTATATTCTGATTACAGCTTATTAACGGCGCAAGACGGCATCACTGAAGACGTCCATAAGATATTCCAAGAACTTACTGGAATGGGACGAGCGGCAAAGCTGCGTGAGATACATCATGCGCCTTTTACACTTCATCCGAAATTCATCTACCTGATTGAACGCGAGAGAACTCATGCTTTAGCCGGAAAACCCGCAAAAATTTATCTGAAGGCAAACTCGCTAACCGATGAGCAAATTATCAAAGCGCTTTATGAAGCCTCTCAAGCTGGTGTGGAAATAAAGCTGGTTATTCGAGGCATGTGCTGCTTGCGACCAGGAATCCCCGGGGTTTCAGAAAATATTGAAGTACGTTCCGTTGTTGGCCGTTTCCTAGAACACTCCCGCGTGTACTACTTCCATAACAATGAAAACAGCGAGCTATTCTGTGCAAGTGCAGACCTAATGGAACGTAACTTATTTCGCCGCGTAGAAACGTGCTTCCCTATTTTGGATGAAAAACTAAAGAAACGTGCACTAAAAGAAGGCCTAGAAGTTTTTCTGGAAGATAATACGCAATCATGGATTCTTCAATCTGACGGGTCTTATGAAAAAACCGTCCGTAACGAAGATGAAGAGCCGTATCATGCACAAGATATTTTATTAGAAGCATTAACGAAATAAGCCTCAAAGCAAGCGCTTTACATAGTCAGATTACCTGATGTTTTTTCCTAATATTTTTGTCTGATATTTTTACCGAAGCATTTTATAAAGGCGCTTGCTTATTCCCTTAGGTTTTTAATTTGCTGTACACCTTTTATCCAGATAAATTGCGTGCTAGATTTCTTATTGTAACTGTATGTATCTATTTGGAAATAAATAGCGAGATACCGTTTCAATTTCAACAACTGCAAACAACTCACTTAATAATTTTAATAAAGTTTTTATAAATAGCAGCGGAACGCAATTTTATAAAATAATGAGGTATTGCCAAATGAATGCTGATTCAAAACTCAGTGTAAAATGTCCTTCCTGTGGAAACACAGAACAGAAACCCCTATCCTTCATCAAGGCACAAACGTCTTTTGATTGCGAGTGTGGGTATCACGCAAACCTTCAACCCCAGAATTTATTAAAACCCCGTGATGTAACATCCTCGCCGCAACCTATTACGGCGACGTCCCGCCCCTCCGAAAAAGACGATGCTCTAGCCATCTCCGCTTAACGAAACCACCTCCTTCGGTGGTTTTTTTTCGTTTTGTGGTTTCACGTTAGCGTGAAATCACAAAACGAACACTTCAATGCATGTAGCTCTAGAGCATGTACGGTACGGCTCCCCCTAAATTTACATATTTCCAGCTCATAATTGACGTTAACTCATGAATTGTTGTAACGCACATGGATCATTAATTTCACAAAATCCATTCTGGCTTGCTTTTGTATCGCATTAATATACAAACCTACCCCGCGAGCAGTAACCCGTATAACACGAACATCACCAACAATTTCCAGCTGGTGACCATCGACGTGTGATATCAGCTTCATCTCGCCATTACTATCAACGCAGGTATCAGGCGGCGGGGTTCCCATACGCACAAACACTCCGCTATCACTAACATCCTTTAACTGCCCCTGATAAAGAACCTCACCACCGTTTAAAGATAACGTGAGCTCACCTTGCGCAGGGTACCGAGTTGCACCTCGCTGATCCGCTCTATGTATTTTTTCCGGCGTTGTTTCCGGTTCACCTTGGCTCATGGATTCGTCATCGTTTTCGGGCATATCACTCAAACTTTTCGTTAGGAATACTAAAGGGAATACTCTAAGTCTAGTACACATTCCATAGCTTATGCCGCATACCCAACACAAAAACAAGACCCTTCAAGAAAATCCAATAAAATCATTATTTTCAATAGGTTAGAAACAAAAAATCCTTTTCAACATGAAATGGATCAATACCCATAAGAATATAAGGCACGCTTAAAATTTAACATAAATTTGATGAAAGCAGCTTGGTAAATACAGCACTGTCAACTTAACGCATTCATGTATACTCCGCACCCCATGAATACATACAAACGCTTCCGCTATCCTCAACAGATCATCAGCCACGCCATCTGGCTGTATCACCGATTCACACTAAGCTTCCGAGATATTGAGGAAATTCTAGCATGCAGGGGGGTTGTAGTATCTTACGAATCAATCAGGCAATGGTGCCTCAAATTCACACCTACATTCGCCAAATCACTAAAAAAGAAGCAAGGTGCCCTTGGTGACGAATGGTATTTAGACGAAGTCTTTATCAAGATAAACGGTAAACTCCGATACCTATGGCGGGCTGTTGACCAAGAAGGTAACGAACTTGATGTGCTTGTTACTAAGCGGCGCGATAAGAAGGCGGCCATCAAATTTTTCAAGAAACTCTTTAAGAGCCAGGTTCAACAACCTCGCAAGATCATGACAGATAAGCTGGGAAGCTACAAAGCTGCATTGCGTGGTTTGGGTTCAAAAACACCACATATTACCGATCAATACAAAAACAACATTGCTGAAGTTTCCCACCAAAAAACACGTCAACAACAAAGACAAATGCGACAATTTAAATCTATTGGGCAAGCCCAACGATTTTTATCAAACCACGGCGTGATCAACAATCACTTCCGACAACAGCGTCATTTACTCAAAGCCAAGCATTATCGTGAAATCAGAAACCGTGCATTTGAGCAATGGACACAGATTACCTGCGCCCAAAATTTGGTGATGAACAACTAAGCCAAATACACCCAGGACTTTTACGCTTAGACCAAGTTAAGTTGACAGTATCCAAATGAGACCCCCGCTTCGATTAAACTCATATTCCCACTTGGATCAGTGTACATCACAGGGTTCGCGTTACCATAAAGATACTTGTGCAGACTCGCAGGTTCATTATCCCTACCCATGTAAGTATCTTGCTGAGTAAACCTACCTATAGACGGATCAAGGTATCTTGCTCTCAGGTAGTAATTACCAGTCTCTGCATCTTCTTGTTCACCCGTGTACTTATAAGCATTAACACTCTCACCAGTACTATTCAGAACCTCCCCAAACGCCTCATAATCATACGTATCAGTGACTTCACCAGCCCCATTAGTCAACGCTCTTGTGCTACCTAAACCATCATAAGAGTAAAACCTAAAGTCCCCTCCTCTATCCTGATTCAGCAAGTCATGCCCATACGTATACACAACACTCGCCGCAGCTGTACCAATATCCCCTACAACCTCTTCAAGCACCTGCGCATAGGCTCTATTCAAGTCCACTACAAACTGAGTAGTGACGCCCGCTTCAGTCTTAGAAGTCCGGATACCGTTAGAGTCATATGCATACCCTGTGACAACTCCACCCTTATCAACAGATGTCATCTTGTTCTTGGCATCATAGAAGTAAGTGGTAACAACAGCATCCAACGTTTCAGTCTTGGTATTACCGTTATCATCATGCGTATAAACGGTTCCACCTTGAGACGTTAAACGATCATTCAAATCATACGCATAAGCAGTCTCAACCGTTGAGCCATCAGTAACCGTTTCATACTTCCGGTTACCAACCCAATCATAAATGTAATTCGCGTTGTAGACTTCAAGTCCACTTTCACTAACCACTTCATCCGTTAAGCGATACAAATTGTCATACGTGTAATCCGTAAAGCGACCATCAGCCTCGGTGATGTCATCACGTCTACCCGTGTCATCCAGACCATAGGTGTAGCTGCTTAATACAACCCCGTCTTTATCCTTGGTGGTTAACACTTCAAGCTGATTCACATCGTTGTAGAAGTACTCACTCACGACACCATTAGGGAACGTTACAGTCCATAGGCTGCCATTGTCATAATAGGTGTACTTAGTTTCACCACTTGCATCGGTAACAGTATCCAAACGATTCAAAGCGTCAAATGTGTAGTCCGTTACAGTGATGATTGTTCCGCGAGTAACTTTGACTTGCTCACGGTTACCTACATCATCATATGCATAATCAAGACGTGTTCCATCAGGTTTGATTTCATAATCTAAACGGTCTCTTACATCGAAGACTGTTTCAGTGGTGCCATGCTGATCTGTGACGGTGTGTACCTGTCCGTTATCCCAGTAGGTGTAGGCTTCTGAGTTACCGTCATGGTAATCAATGTGATCTACACGTCCTTGGTTATCCAAGTAGGTTGTATTGGTATCACCATTGAAGTCTGTATGAGCAACAGTTCTTGCAGCATCATCATAAACAAACGATTCAGACATGAGTTCAGGAAGCGTTCTGGTTAACACTCTTCCGTAATAATCATAAGTCCAACTTGTTACACGACCTTCCGCATCTTCTTGAGTGAGCTTGTTTCCGACTTCATCATAGGTGTATGAGGTATCAGGTACAGGTTGTCCATTGATGGTTACTTCAGGCGTTACAGTTTCTAAACGACCTAAATCATCATAGCCATAACGGGTACTACGATTGTTTTGATCAATCTGTTTAAACTGATTCGCTAGAAGCGTCATAGGAGTTAAAACGGCTACAGGGTAGAGTATTCAAGTTGTTAAAGAGCGTTGCGTTAGAGCGGGTGCAGGGTAGCCTTAAAAATTTCCTGGTGCGGTTTTGGGGTTAATCCTTTGAGACACCTGGTAGAGTTTAAAGAGTTATTCTGACTTATAGGATATCGTACATTTGAAACCTTTTTGTGGAACTAATTCTACTTCAATTTCATCGCCACATTTAAGATCAGTTACTTCAGCACGCACACTAGGAGTCACAGAATCAAGCGTCATTATCTGCATAGGAATACTGACAGAGGAACCAAACAGCACAACGTCATCTGCCGACATCTTGTCTAAACTTATTGAAGTTGGTTCATTTAGTTTATTAACTTCTTTAACATTATTGTGGACTTCCCAGAGTTTACTAGACACTTTCTAGCCTAGAAAAATAGTCGTTTTCAAACGCCACAGGTGACACGCCCCCTGTATGGGAATGACGTTTCACTGGATTGTAGAACATCTC
>MAAC01008018.1_pt1 | contig 11200 bp, 8 predicted proteins | sample 1115981 | NCBI WGS metagenome assembly MAAC01 (sample SAMN04961126, study PRJNA320927) | seawater metagenome | isolation source: sample BD02T64 sea water enriched with oil for 64 days | place: USA:Gulf of Mexico | collected 2013-07-27 | reverse complement strand
AATAAGATATTCACCTGTATGTGTTTTTAAATTGGCTTCATTTTGTCCAATAAATTCTTCTCTAAATGGGTCTGCCATCAGTACATGGTTGGTATTATAAATCCAAAAATAACCATGTTTATCAAAACGAATGCTGGAAATGTACTCAGTGGTCGCATTTTTAATAAACTTGATATCTTTATTTAGGTTTTCAATATTTCCAATCATCCAATTTAATTCAGGTAAATGTTTCATATAGACAATTTTATTGTTACTCTCAAAACTGATTAGTTTACCTTCTTCAGAAAATAGATAATTCTCAAAAAATTTATCATCATCTTTAAATTCTTTTCTAATGTCTTTATTATGGGGTTGAATGATTTTATTATTATTTACATCATAAGCAAAAAAGTAGCTCTCATTTGATACTTTTGAATTTATTAGATTCGTTAAAATCTCAAGTTGTCTTTCACTATTTACTTCTAAATTTAAATCAGCATAAAGTTGTTTTACTCTTGAACTTAAGATAAAAGTTCTTTTGATTACTTTTTCAATTGCTTTATTGGTGTAAATAGATTCTTGGTGGGTAATATAGTTTGTAATAGTGTTGATTTCTTTTTTTAAAAGCCTCTTTTGCTTTTGAATAAACTCTGTTTCTAAACGAATACTCTCTTCTTCAAAATAGTTGTTTTGGGTTTCAATAAAGATGTAGATTGTTGAAATAGCAATTAGAATTACAGCTATTATTGGTGTAAATATTATTAGTTTGGGTATATTTTTTTCTGTAAACATAAAGTCATTGTATCATGTTTGTTGTATATCTTCCATATTATTTATAAAAAATAAAATATTCATAAATTACAAATAAACTCACTTTTTACCCACTTCATTATGCTAAGTTTAATTGAAAATTTAGTTTAATATTCATAGTAAAATTAAAAGGAAAGAAATGCCTAGGTCTCTTTTTTCAGTTCTTAAATTTTTAACTTCAATTAAAATGGAAAAATTGACCAAATCTCTTTTTTCAGTGTTTTTATTTTTAACATCTTTTGCCTTTGCTCAAACTCCACAGTTTGGCGGAACTATTATATTTGGGAAAAGTGGTGAAGCTGTTAGTTTAGACCCTTCACATGAAACCGATGGAGAGAGCTTTTATATTGCTCAAAATGTATATGATACTTTAGTTGATCATAAAAGTAATTCTTCGGGTATTGAAGCTTCACTTGCAACGTCTTGGGATATATCAGATGACGGACTAAAATATACTTTCAATTTGCGAAAAAACGTTTACTTTTCTAATACCAGATATTTTAAACAAAAATCTGAATTTACTGCTGCTGATGTTGTATTTTCTTTTAAAAGGCAATTTGAAAAATCACATAAATACCATAATATTGGTGGCTCCTTTGCAACCTGGAATGCGATGGATATGAGTAATATCATTGATGATGTTATAGCTCTAGATAGGTATACCGTTCAATTTAAACTAAAAAGAATCGAGTCACCTTTCTTGGCAAATCTTGGTATGGAGTTTGCTTCCATATTGTCCAGTGATTATGCAAATTATTTGTTAAAGACTAATAAACAAAATCAAATAGGAGAAAAGCCAGTTGGTACTGGCCCTTTTATATTTAATAAGTGGGTTAAAGACGACAAGCTTATATTAACTACAAACAAAAACTATTGGAATGGAAAACCTTTTTTGGATAAATTGATTTTCAAAATTATTACCAATAGTAAATTTCGTGCTGCTGAGCTAAAAAATGGCTCAATTCATATTATGGATTTTCCAAATCCTCACGACATAAATTCTTTAGAGAGCTCTTCTAACATTAAGTTGGTTAAAAAAGAAGGATTAAATGTTGCTTATTTAACATTTAATCAGGAAAAAAAACCCTTTGATAATAAACTTGTTCGACAAGCCATCTCACACGCTATTAATGTTAAAGAAATAATTGATCAAGTGTATGAAGGATATGGAAAAATTGCGACAAATCCCATTCCTCCTGGAATGTGGTCTTACAATGATGAACTTAAAGGTTATGATTATGATATTTCAAAAGCCAAAGAGTTATTAAAACAAGCAGGATTAGAAGATGGTTTTACTTCCAATCTTTGGGCAATGCCGCTAGCCAGACCTTATAATCCAAATGCACGAAAAATGGCAAAACTTATGAAGGCAGATTTAAAAAAAATAGGAATAAAGGTAAAAATAATCTCTTATGACTGGAAATCCTACCTTCAAAAATCTTCAATGGGTGAGCATGAAATGTTATTGGGAGGCTGGACCAGTGGAAATGGCGATCCCGATGATTTTTTAAATATTTTGCTGAGTAAACACGCAGCTTTACAAAAACCCAGTGAAAACAAATCTTTTTGGAAAAATGATGCTTTTACTCAATTGATTGAGAAAGCAAGACAAACCACAAATATTAATGAGCGAACGAACTTTTATAAAGAAGCGCAAGTTATTTTTGAGTCAGAAGCACCATGGAAACCCCTTGCTCACCAAATAGTTGTGGTACCCATGCTTAAAAATGTTCACGGCTTTAAACTAGACTCCTTTGGAAAAAGAGAATTTAGAAATGTCTGGATGGAAAAATAAACTCCCCTAAAATTGCAATTAATAACACAAATCTTATGATTTGAATACTTTAAAAAAAAACTCACTTTTTACTCACTTTGACATGTTAAACTTCTTTTTGAGTACGTAATAAAGCATAAAATTTTGTTTATGTTTTAGCTGAGGTATTTGTCTGTTCTTATATTTACTTATTATAATTTAAGGTTTGATACTGCATGTCAATCCGTCCCTATCGTTGTGTAACGAATATAAGAAAAGCAAATATCTTAGCTAAAACATAAATAGGTTTTATATATTTATTGCAAAAATAAAAGGAGAATGAATGAAAAAATTACTACTTGCAGCTCTTGTGTTTGTATCGTCAACACTTGCATTTGCACAAACACCAGAAGTTGGTGGGACATTAGTATTTGGTAGAAGTGGAGATACTTCTTCAATGGATCCAAGTCATGTTACAGATGGGGAAAGTTTTTATGCTGCAACTCAGGTTTATGATAACTTGGTACAGTTTAAATATGGTTCTACTGAAATTGAACCTGGACTTGCAACTTCTTGGAGAGCATCAGCTGATGGACTTACTTATACATTTGATTTAAGAAAAGGTGTTTACTTTTCAACAACTAAATACTTTAAAACAAAATCTGAATTTACTTCTGCAGATGTTGTTTTCTCATTAAAAAGACAATTTGATAAAGCGCATCCATACAATAAAATTGGTGGAGCATTTAGATATTGGTCTGCAATGGATATGTCAAACATCGTTGAAGACGTAATCGCTGTTGATAAATATACAGTTAAAATTACTTTAAAGAAAAAAGAAGCGCCTTTTATTGCTAACTTAGCAATGGAATTTGCAATGATTTTATCAAATGATTATGCTACTGAATTGGCTGCTAAAGGTAAAGAGTCTGACTTAGGTAAAAAACCTGTTGGAACTGGACCGTTTGTATTTAAAAAGTGGGTTAAAGATGATAAGATTACTTATGTTGCTAACAAGAATTACTGGAATGGAAGACCTTACGTTGATAAGTTAATCTTTAAAGTAATTACTAATAACGCTGTTCGAGCTGCTGAGTTAAAAGCTGGTTCAATTCACATCATGGATTTTCCAAATCCTGCTGAAGTACCTGGTTTAGAAGCAAATGCAAATATCAAACTTGTTAAACAAGAAGGATTAAATGTAGGTTACTTAGCATTTAATATGGAAAAAGATATTTTCAAAAATAAATTAGTAAGACAAGCAATTTCTCATGCAATTAACATGCAAGGTATTGTTGATTCTGTTTATGAAGGTCTAGGAAAAGTAGCTAATAATCCAATTCCACCAACCATGTGGTCTTACAATACTAACCTTAAAGGTTATGAGTACAACGTTCAAAAAGCTAAAGATTTATTAAAAAAAGCTGGTTATGAAAATGGTTTTAAAACAAACATCTGGGCTATGCCAGTTGCTCGTCCTTACAATCCAAATGGAAGAAAAGTTGCTGAAGCTATGCAAGCTGATTTAGCTAAAGTTGGAATCGAAGTTAAAATTGTTTCTTATGACTGGGGAACTTACCTTAAAAAATCATCTATGGGTGAGCATGATATGGTACTATTAGGATGGACTGGTGATAATGGTGATCCAGATAACTTCTTAAACGTATTATTATCTAAACATGCTGCTATGAATAAACCTGCACAAAACAGAGCTTTCTGGAAAAATGAAGAGTTTACAGCACTTGTTGATCAAGGTAAAATTGAAACTGATCCTGCTAAAAGAACTGCACTTTACGAAAAAGCACAAGTGATTTTTCAAGAAGAAGCACCTTGGAAGCCAGTTGCACACTCAATTGTTGTTGAGCCAATGTTAACTAAAGTACATGGATTTAAATTAGATCCTGTTGGAAAAAGAAGATTTAAAGAAGTTTGGTTAGAAAAATAATCAAGTAAATCATAGGTAGAAGGAAACTTCTGCCTATTTTTTTGTCTAAAAAGTACGTAAACTACTAAATAAAAAGAAAAATCCTATACAATATTATGACTATTTTATGTGTTTTTCTTTTTATTTGTATATAACAAATAAAATACATTTTGTTAGGTTTTGTACCTTATATCAAATTCAAATATTTGGTATTAAATAAAGGAGTTTAATTGTTAAGTTTTATTATAAAAAGATTGTTATGGGCGATACCTACTTTACTTGGAGTTTCTGTTTTAGTATTCTCTATGGTTCATATGGCCCCAGGAGATCCTGCACTTGTAATGTTAGGTGAACATGCAAGTAAAGAGAGTGTTGAAGCATTACGTGAGCAAATGGGTCTGAATAAACCTTTACTTGATCAGTATATTTCATTTGTGACTGGTGCTATGCAAGGCGATTTTGGAATTTCTATTATTTCAGGGGAACCTGTTATGGATGAATTCATGGAAAGATTTCCAGCAACTGTTGAGTTGGCATTGTTTGCACTTACTTTTTCTGTGATTGCAGGATTATTTGCAGGAATTATATCTGCTGTTAAAAGATATTCAATCTTTGATTATGCAGCTATGTCAACTGCCCTTGCTGGTGTATCTATGCCTGTATTTTGGTTGGGTTTGATGTTGATTTATTTCTTCAGTGTTGAACTTGCTTGGTTACCTGTATCTGGTCGTCTTGGATACGAATTTGATATTGATCATGTAACAGGTTTATATTTAATTGATTCTCTTTTAATGGATGATACAGAAGCATTTTGGGATGCATTAAAACATTTAATTCTTCCAGCAATTGCATTAGGAACTATTCCAATGGCTATTATTGCTAGAATGACAAGAGCTTCAATGATTGAAGTATTAAAAGAAGAGTACATCAGAACTGCTAAAGCAAAAGGGTGTACAAAAATGCAAGTGATTATGACCCATGCATTAAAAAATGCTTTGTTACCCGTTCTAACTGTTATTGGTCTGATGGTAGGTACTTTATTTGCTGGTGCCATTTTAACTGAAACTACATTTTCATGGCCTGGAATTGGAAAATGGTTAATCAATGCGGTGAGTCAAAGAGACTTCCCAATCATCCAATCTACTACACTTATAATTGCATCTATGTTTGTTGTTGTTAACTTAATTGTTGATGTATTATATGCAGTTGTAAATCCACGAATAAGGCTTTCATAATGAAAGAAGAAAATAAAATATTAGAATTTTATAAACAATTTAAAAAAAATAAATCGGCTTTGGTTGGATTATATATCGTTATCGTATTGGTTTCATGTGCCTTGTTTGCACCCATCTTAGCTCCATATGATCCCTTGATCCAAAATTTAGATGACAGACTCATCGCTCCTTTTTGGACTGAACATGGAAGTTTTGCACATATTTTGGGAACAGATGATTTTGGAAGAGATTTACTCTCTAGAGTTATATATGGTGCACGAATTTCATTAATGATTGGTGTAATTTCAGTGAGTATTTCTTTGATTTTTGGTTTAATGATGGGAGCTGCTGCTGGTTATTTTGGTGGAATGGTTGATATTATTATCATGAGAATTGTTGATATTATGTTATCAATTCCTGCAATTTTATTGGCAATTGTTATTGTTTCAATTTTAGGTCCAGATTTATTCAATGCAATGATTGCAATTGGTATTGTTGGAATACCGACTTTTGCTAGAATTGTACGAGCTTCTGTGTTAGCTGAAAAAGAAAAAGAGTATGTGGTTGCGAGTAAAATTAATGGTTCTGGATCGTTTAGATTAATTACAAAAGTAATTTTACCAAACTGTACAACTCCAATTATTGTACAAGCTACAATGGGATTTGCTTCAGCGGTACTTGAAGCTGCTGGTCTATCGTTCCTAGGATTGGGTGCGCAACCCCCAACCCCAGAATGGGGTGCGATGTTATCAGATTCTCTACAATTTATTACAACTGCATCTTGGATGATTGTTTATCCTGGTATTGCAATATTTTTGACAGTAATGGGATTTAACCTTGTTGGTGATGGTTTAATGGATGCTTTAGATCCGAAGATGAAGGATAGATAATGTTACTTGAAGTGAAAAAATTAAAAACTGAATTCTTCAATGATAAAGGGGAAGTTTCAATTTGTTGTGTAAATGAAACTTCTTTTGAAATAGAAAAGGGAAAGACCTTATGTATTGTGGGAGAGAGTGGTAGTGGAAAATCTATGACATCTTTATCTATTATGGGACTTGTTGAAGAACCTGGGAGAGTTACAAGTGGAGAAGTAATTTTTGATGGTAAAGATTTAACAAAATTTTCTGAAGATGAAATGAGAGATGTCAGAGGAAAAGAAATTGCCATGATTTTTCAAGAACCAATGACTTCTTTAAACCCTTCTTACACTGTAGGGTATCAAATTGATGAAGTTTTAAGACTACATAAAAAAGAGTTAAATAAAGAGCAACGAAAAGCAAAAGTAATTGAACTGTTTGAGTTAGTAGGAATTCCATTAGCTGCTGATAAATACAATGAATACCCTTTTAAATTAAGTGGTGGGCAGCGACAAAGAGTTGTCATTGCTATGGCAATGGCGTGTGAACCAAAACTTCTAATTGCAGATGAACCTACAACTGCGCTTGATGTTACTATTCAAGCTCAAGTATTAGAACTGATGAATGAGTTAAAAGAAAAAAGAGGAACTTCTATTTTATTTATTACTCATGATTTAGGAGTAGTAGCTCAAATGGCTGATGAAGTAGTTGTGATGTATAAAGGACATATTGTTGAAAAAGCAAGTGTAAAAGATCTTTTTGATGATCCTAGACACCCTTATACTAAGGCATTATTGAACTCTATTCCAACTCCTGGAAAAGTAAAAAGAAAATCAAGATTGGCAACCGTTGATGAAAAAGTCAACTATTTAGATTTTCCAAAGGAAATTAGATGAGTAATAAAGAAGTAGTTTTTGAAATAAAAGACTTAGAAAAAACATATACCATTTCAAGAGGATTATTTAAAGATCCCCAAATCATAAATGCTGTGAATAAAATTAACTTTGAAGTTTTTCATGGTGAGACCTATTCAATTGTAGGTGAGAGTGGTTGTGGAAAATCAACCACAGCAAAAATGCTTTTAAATATTGAAGAACCAACTGCTGGAAAAATCTTTTTCAAAGGGAAAGACATCTCTACTTTTAATGATGACGAGTGGAAGGAATATAGAAAAAAAGTACAAATTATATTTCAAGATCCATATTCTTCTTTAAATCCAAGATGGACAGTTGGAAAAATCATTGCTGAACCTTTGATGTTAAATACAGATATGACAAAAAAAGAAATTGTGGCAAAAGTATATGAAATCATGAAAAAAGTTGGCTTAGAGAAAGATTGGTATGATAGATATCCTCATCAATTCTCAGGAGGTCAGCGACAAAGAATCGGAATCGCTCGAGCATTGGTTCTTAATCCTGAAGTAATTGTTTGTGATGAGCCAGTTTCAGCTCTTGATGTATCTATTCAAGCACAAGTACTAAATCTACTTTTAGATTTGCAAGAAGAGTTTGATTTAACTTATGTATTTATCTCTCATGACTTGGGCGTGGTAGAACATATTTCAGATAGAATTATGGTTATGTATTTTGGCGATATTGTTGAGCTTTCAACTGTTGATGAATTATTTGAAAACCCTAAAGCAGATTATACTAAAAAACTATTATCTGCTATTCCAACCATATGAGAAACAAATGAAGAAATTATTTAGTGAACACTTATCAAAAGTACTGGGTTCCGTTGATGGGCTAATGAAAAAGTATAACTGTGAAGAATTGGTTGTATATTCTGGGGAATCTAAGGTCATCTATCTTGATGACAATAGATACCCATTTAAAGTATATACAAATTTTAAATACTTTGCCCCTGTTTTAAATAATCCTCACTCTTTTATTATTTATAAGAGTGGACAAAAACCGCAACTGGTTCTTTTTCAAAAAGTGGACTATTGGGATTCTCAGCCCAAAGCAATTGAAGGTGAATGGACTGAATTTTTTGATATTTCTTATTATCATACTTTGGATGAAATGAGAGATGTATTATCTTCAAATTTAAGTAACACTTGTTTCTTAGGTGAAGAAGTATCCAGATTTAAAGATTTTGGTTTTAAATCATTAAATGACCAAAGAGTGATTGATTATATTCACTTTGCTCGCTGTATTAAAAGTGAGTATGAAGTTGAGTGTATGAGGAAAGCAAATAAAATAGCTTCAATTGCTCACAAAGCAGCTGAGCAAGCTTTTTTAAGTGGGGCTTCTGAAATTCAAACTCATTTGGCTTATCTTGATTCAATTAACTACCGTGAAAATGAAGTGCCTTATGAAAATATTGTTGCTTTTGATGAAAGTAGTGCTATATTGCATTATATTGATTATAAAAGAGAAAAGTTTGATGCAAAGTCATTTCTTTTAGACGCGGGAGCTTCCTATAATGGGTACCATGCTGATATAACAAGAACGTTTGTAAAGCCTGGACATGATGCCTTTAAAGAATTTATAACTGCTGTTGACGAATCTACTTTAAATATCATTTCTAAAATTAAAGTGGGAATGAATTATGAAGACTTACAAGAGCAAATGCACCTAGATGTAGCTAAAACTCTCAGTGATTTTAATTTTATGAATATTACTGCTGATGAGATATATGAAAAAGGTTATTCAAAACTTTTTAGTCCTGCGGGAATTGGACATTATATTGGTCTTCAAGTTCATGATATAGGAAATACACTTTTAGATGAAGATGGAAAATTAATTGGTAAGTCTGAATCTCATCCATTTTTACGTTTAAGAAAAGATATTGAAGTTGGTAATGTATTTACAATAGAGCCTGGTATTTATGTAATTGATCAACTTTTAAAACCTCATTATGGAAAAAAAGAGTTTAATTGGGATACAATTGATCAATTCAGATCCTATGGTGGAGCGCGAGTTGAAGATTCAGTTTATGTAAAAGAAAATGAAATTGAGAATTTAACGAGACCGTATTTACCATAAAAAAGAGTAAATATGAAAGTTGCCATTCTATCAGATATCCATAGTAATTATTATGCTTTGAAAAAAGTTATTGAAGATGCAAAAAGTAAAGGAGTCACCCAGTTTATTAATTTGGGTGATATTCTTTACGGACCAATAAAACCTAAAAAAACTTACAAATTATTATTAAAAGAAAACTTCATACACATTTGTGGAAATCAAGACAGACAAATTTTTGATGCCAGTAAAAAAGAAATTAAATCAAATCCTACCATGCAGTTTATTTTAAAAGATTTGGGTAAAAAACCTCTTAAATGGATGAAGAGTTTACCAACAACCTATATTTATAATAAAGATATCTTTTTATGCCATGGAACACCTACTGATGATTTGACCTATTTGCTTGAAGATGTAAGTTTAGGAAGTAACATTTTAAGAAAAGAAAATGAGATAGAAGAACTTCTTTTGAATAATAAATTTAAAATCATTTTATGTGGACACTCACATATTCCTCGCCTAACTGAGCTTAAGTCAGGTCAGCTAATTATTAATCCAGGTTCTGTTGGTCTACAAGCATATTGTGATGATATACCGCCACATAAAATGCAAAACTTTAACTCATATGCTTCTTATAGTATTTTGGAAAAAGAAGATGATGAATATAAAGTAGAGTTTATTAGAGTAGATTATGATAAAAATAAAGCAATTAAACTTGCCCTTAAAAATGAAAGACTTGACTGGGCCTATGCACTAAAAACGGGAAGATCAAAATAATAAGCTTACTACTCAAATCATATTTAGCCTTCTTCTGAAAGAACGTTACTTTTCCCTTTAAATTCTTTTTCATTCGCTTTTTCAACAATCTTTTCTGAAAGCTCTTGAGTAGTTAGAGCGATATCATTTGTTTTAAGTGCTACTGCTGCATTTTGTTGGGTTTGTTGATCTAGTTGGGTCACTGCGTTATTGATTTGCTCAATTCCCATTTGTTGTTCTTTTGATGCTATGTCTACGTCTTTTATCAAATTAATTGTTTTGTCAATATTTTCATTTAAGTTTTGATAACTGTGTAACATATTACTTGCGATGTCTTTACCTGCATTTGCTTTTACCGTTGCATTTTCTACTATGAGTTTAATTTCACGTGCTGCATCAGCACTCCTACTTGCAAGACTTCTAACTTCTTGAGCAACAACAGCAAAACCTTTTCCTGCTTCACCAGCAGTTGCAGCCTCAACTGCAGCATTAAGTGAGAGAATATTGGTTTGGAATGCAATCTGATCAATAACTCCAATGGAATCGTTAATTGCGGTTACTTGTTCATTGATTTCATCCATGGCATTCATTGTTTTATTTGTTTCATCTTCACCTGTACTTGCTGCATCGGTTACTTTATTTGCAAAGGTTGACATTTCAGTAATATTATCAGAATTACTAATGATAGTACTGGTGATTTCTTCAAGAGCAGCTGCTGTTTCTTCTAGTGAGGAGGCTGCATTGGTTGATGAAGTATTTAGTAACTCAACATTTGTCAATAAATCATCGGATTTATGTTTTAGAGTTAATCCATTTTGTTTGTTTTCAATTAACATTTGTGTAATTGCTGAATCTAAAGAGTTGATACCATTAGCTAGTTTTAATAAATGCTCTTTAATACCTGAGGTATCTACTTTTTTTAAGTAGTTATAATTTGA
>MAAC01018038.1_pt1 | contig 11202 bp, 12 predicted proteins | sample 1115981 | NCBI WGS metagenome assembly MAAC01 (sample SAMN04961126, study PRJNA320927) | seawater metagenome | isolation source: sample BD02T64 sea water enriched with oil for 64 days | place: USA:Gulf of Mexico | collected 2013-07-27 | reverse complement strand
GGGAAACCGGTCTTCCTGTCGTCGTTCATACCCGTGACGCGGACGAAGACACGATTTCGATTATGCGTGATGAATATGCAAAAGGCGCCTATCCAGCCTTGATACATTGTTTCACGGCAGGCCCAGAACTGGCTAAAGCCTCTTTAGAGATGGGGTTTTATATCTCTCTTTCTGGCATAATCACCTATAAATCGGCTGAAGATATTCGCCAGACTATCGCCTCTGCGCCTTTGGACCGTCTTCTTATTGAAACGGATAGTCCCTATCTTGCTCCTGTTCCAATGCGCGGTAAAAAAAATGAACCTTCATTTGTTCTCCATACCGCAGAGGCTCTCGCGAATGTAAAACAAGTTAGTGTGGACGAAATTCACTCGGCGACGACAGATAATTTTTATCGTCTATTTACTAAAGCACAACGACCGACGGCAGAATAAACAAATGAAGATCACGATGTTAGGGTGCGGCGGCTCTGGTGGCGTCCCCATATGTTCTGGAACACCTGGAGGAAATTGGGGCAATTGTAACCCTGATAACCCAAAAAACCGTCGACGACGTGTATCCATATTACTGGAACATGAAGATACGACCCTCCTGATTGATACGGGACCAGACTTGAGATCCCAGCTATTGGATGCCGATGTAGAATTTATTGATGCTGTCCTCTATACCCACGATCATGCCGACCATACTCATGGTCTGGATGAGCTACGATATCTTGCCTACAAAGCTGGCGGGCCAATCGAAGCCTATATGGATGAGGCTGACCGCAAAATAATTACCACTCGCTTTCCCTATGCCTTCACATCGTCGTGTGATCCTGAAAGTAGCTACACCCCGATGATGAACGACCAGACAATTGATGGTCCCTTTACAATTGGATCAATCGAGATTGTTCCGTTCTATCAGGACCACGGAATGGGTAAGTCATTGGGATTTCGTTTCGGTGATTTTGCTTATTCTACTGATGTCTTTGACCTGGATGAGCGCGCTTTTGAGACCTTGGCCGGGGTAAAGTACTGGGTTGTCGATTGTCTTCGTTATGAGCCTCACCCCTCTCATGCGCACTTTGAAAAAGCTTTGAGCTGGATTGATCGCCTCAAACCCGAGCGGGCGATACTGACACACATGAATCAGCAAGTGGATTATGATGATCTACTGTCAAATTGTCCTGAAGGCGTTGAGCCTGGGTATGATGGCTTGACGATTGAAATTCCTTAAAACTTGAAAAATTATATCTCGTCCTAAAATAGTATCAAACGACTTTAGGACGAGATGTAATGAAGTTCAACTCTAGCTGTTAGACGCTTCGAGAGCCTGGCTGAGATCGGCGATGATATCGTCGATGTGCTCGATCCCGATTGATAGGCGCACGTAGCTTTCTGAGATACCCGTCAGGGCTTGTTCTTCGGCGCTTAGCTGTGAGTGTGTCGTTGTCGCCGGATGAATTGCCAGGCTTCTGGCATCACCAATGTTTGCCACGTGGAAGAACATTTTTAGGCTATCGATAAATTTACGACCAGCCTTGAGACCGCCCTTCAGTTCAAAGCCAAGAAGAGCGCCGTGACCGCCTTTTAGATAGGTATCGGCAAGTTCCCGCTCTCTACCGCTGGCCAGACTTGGGTGAATGACCGTTTCGACAGATGGGTGCTTGCTGAGGAAGTCGGCAACAGCTGTTGCATTGCGGCAGTGTTCGCGCATACGCAAGGGAAGTGTTTCCATACCCTGAATAAACTGAAACGCATTCATGGGGGACATGGCAGAACCCAGATCACGCAAAAGTACGACGCGGGCACGGATTATATAGGCTATTGGCCCGAGTGGTTTGACCGCTTCTGTCCAAACGGCGCCGTGGTAGCTCGGATCGGGCTGAGTGAGAAGAGGGAAGCGATCAGCATTAGCTTCCCAGTCAAAGTTACCACCATCAACGATCATTCCGCCGATAGATGTACCGTGTCCACCGATGTACTTGGTCGTGGAATAGACAACGATGTGCGCTCCATGCTCTAGCGGGCGACAGAGGATTGGTGCTGCGGTATTGTCCATGATGAGAGGAACACCAACTTCATTACCGATGTCCGCAACTTCCCTGATTGGGAAAACGCGAAGACGGGGATTTGGCAATGTTTCTGCATAATAGGCTTTTGTGTTTTCGTCTGTTGCACGGCGGAAGTTTTCTGGATCAGATGGATCAACAAAACGAACTTCTATACCCATGTTTGGTAAAGTGTTGGCAAAGAGGTTGTAGGTGCCACCATAAAGTTCTGTGGAGCTGACAATATTATCACCGGCTTTTGCGACATTCTGGATTGCAAGGGTGCTTGCTGCTTGCCCAGAACTCACGGCCAGGGATGCTGCGCCACCTTCAAGGGCCGTAATGCGTTCTTCGAGAACGGCATTGGTCGGGTTCATGATACGGGTATAAATATTGCCGAATTCTTTGAGAGCAAAAAGGTTGGCAGCGTGTTCGGCGCTATCAAATTGATAAGAGGTCGTTTGATAGATAGGAACAGCGACCGCACCTGTTTGCGGATCACTTCTATAGCCTGCGTGCAGGACAAGTGTTTCCGGATTTTTTGTCTCTATTGTCATGGCTTCACCCGTTCATGTGTGGTTCCCGTGAGGGACGAATAACTGAATTACGTAATTTCAAACTGATCGGAGCAGACATAAAAAAAACGCCGCAGCATAGCCGGGCGGTTTCCCCTCTATTTAGCTGCATTTTTTAAGCGCTCGCAAATTGAGCTCCAAATCAGCGCTGAATGGTTTTACTTTAGGAGGAGCATACAATCTGAGCAAGTAAAATTAAGAATTTCTCAAAAATATGAGAGAATATATCGCATAATTTCAATCATGTTTATTCGATATATTTAGCATAAGTAGATTCTCGGTTAATCCGGTGTTAACGCCTTTTGCCTAAAATAGGGTCGAATTTATTTAAAAGTTTCTGTTATTGTGAGGACATCGTGAAGGCTGCTTATCTGCAAACTATTTCTCTCGTAGAGCGCTTGCATCGCCAGTGTTTAGAAGTTGTAAAAGGTGAATTGGATCGTCGCGGTATTCGGGATCTGAACAACATTCAAGCTCTGATCTTATATAATATTGGTGATGAGGAACTCTCTGTTGGTGAGTTGACACATCGTGGCTATTATCTGGGGTCGAATGTTTCCTATAACGTGAAAAAAATGGTGGAGAACGGATATCTTAATCAAGAACGTTCGCCGCATGACCGTCGGTCTTTTCATGTTCGGGCATCAGAAAGCGGGTTAGAGATCTTCAACGCGATTTCTACTCTTTTTGATGCTCACGCAGCACAAATTAGCGGAGGTGTTGTAACGGACGAAGATCTTAAAATTACAACTGCAACCCTTCATCGCTTACAGTTATTCTGGTCTTCACCCCTGCCGATGGGTGGCATTAACCCTGCTGCTTAAAGTCTTCTCCAGCTACGAAATATTCGTTGAGAATATTAAGGCCTCTGTTATTTTACAGGGGTCTTCTTGTTTAAGTTTGGTAGTAGGTCATGAATAAAGTTGGAAAAGGGGTTATCATAGAATTTGCCCAGGTGGGGGCATATGTGAAAGTAAGCGCTTTTCACGAACAAACGATGACTGAAGTTTCTATTGTTGGTGATCCTCGGGAAACCGAACAGAAACTTAAGCAGACGGTTCTCCAGAAACTGAGATACGTACTTGAAAAGTCTCAAAAGCCTGATCCAGATAAGCCAAGCGACAAAAAAGGGAACAAACGAGGGATTATCGTTTGATCCCAGTATACTCTGCGCTGTTCAGCCTCTAGTTGCTGCCGCCTGAAAAACTTCCTATACCGCAATGGAAGTGTCAAAACGCTTAAAGCTGGATTTGATGATTTTTTCATCAAAGATTTTGAGCTGAAGGTTTGCTCTGAAAAGAACGAACTTTAATGTCTCACCTGTTTCGTCCTGAAACTGAAAGCAGATTATCCCGATCTCGCATAATATAGAGGGCAACAAGAGCTCCAAGAGTTCCTACTGCCGTCCACATCAGATTATTTGGGTATTGTGTGAAATTGATAAGGCCCGGAATGCTGGCAATCACGCCAGTTGCATGCATTAAAGTGACGAGGCCATAGGTAATTCTCCGCGCAAATCCGATCAGGAAAGCAAGAACAAGAAGCCCCTGAATAGTGCCGATTAAAAATGCCAGATCCTGGGTCACCCAGGCTTGTCCATAAGCATTTTGAAAAATATTGACCATCCACTCTGGCCGAAAGAATTTGAGTGATGTCCAAACTACCAGAAATGCACCAGTGGAAAGCCTGAGAATGAGGAGGGAAATTTCAAGTCTGCGCTGGTCTGTCATATTATATTATGTCTCTGTATTTAATCCGGTTTTTATACATACCCGGTTTAGTTTGTTTTAATAAAATCAACTATTCGTTATGCGGGCATTAAATCCAAAGCTGTACTTGAGGTGTGAAACCTAGTGGCGTTGTCTTTGATAATTTCTGCGAACTCATAGGGGTGACCAGAAACATTTCATCCTATAGTGACGTGGAGCCATGTGAAGTAGGGAGGCGAGATGATTGCAAAGAATATCTGTTTGCAATCAAATTAATCTGATCTTGGTTCTTGAATGATTGTTTATCCGTATGCTTATAGGGGAGATTGTGATTGCGACAAAATAGCCCACAAATTTTATCAGGTTTTAAATATTTTCTATTTATTTCAATATTTTAATAACAAAGTATGAGTGTGCAATAAGATCTAACTTTGCAATTTGTAATGAATATTCAAGAAGGTATCCCCGTTTTGTAAACGGATGTGTGATTTTAAAATTTTAATGAATAAGTTGTCTCGGTACAATAATGCCGCAGATGTTCAATAAAGTGTACGTAAATTGTCTAGCATGTAATAAAAGAATCACATTATAACCATGCAAGTAAATTAAACTCCTTAGAGTTGGGCCGTGATATAATAAATAAATCAGGTAAATAGGCGATCAATTCCATGAGGGAACGAGCTATATGCCATGCATTCTCTTTCCCTGTGAAAGTCTCTTGTGCTATTTATCGTGCTAACTTTATCGAGATAATAACAAGCGCGGAAACATGAGTAAAAAAACTATTGTTTTAGCGGCAGACCATGCCGGTTATGAACTGAAAGATTTGCTGAAAGAAGATGTCGCTGCTTTGGGGTACGATGTCCTCGATCTTGGTACAAACGGTCCAGATCGAGTTGACTATCCAGACTTTGGAGCGGCATTGGCAAAAGCAATTCAAAACGGAGATGCCGAAACCGGAATCCTGGTTTGTGGATCTGGAATTGGTATATCTATTGCCGCAAACAGGCATGCGGGCATCCGCGCCGCGCTATGTCACGACGAGACCTTGGCCCGTTTAGCTCGAGAGCATAACGATGCCAATGTTCTGGTTCTAGGGGCCAGAACGACAGGTATTGAGGTAGCAAAAGCTTCCCTTAACACCTTCTTAAACACTGAGTTTGCCGGTGGTCGTCATATCGGACGCATCGAAAAACTTAAATAATAATCACCTTTACCTGAGAGTGAAGTTGTCATGAGCTTAGATACAACGACCTTCTTTAATGCGCCTTTGGCCCAAACAGATCCTGAAGTTGCAGCTGCAATTAATCAAGAACTGCATCGTCAACAAAATCAGATCGAACTTATCGCTTCTGAAAATATCGTATCCCTGTCTACGATGCAGGCACTGGGTACAGTATTGACCAACAAATACGCCGAGGGTTATCCTGGGCGTCGTTATTATGGTGGTTGTGAATACGTTGACGTTGTCGAAGATCTCGCCATCGAACGTGCGAAAGAACTTTTCGAATGCGCTTATGTAAACGTACAGCCTCACTCAGGCGCACAAGCTAACCAGTGTGTCACGCTGGCTCTTATCAAGCCTGGCGATACCATTATGGGCCTCGATCTGGCTTCTGGTGGTCACTTAACGCATGGTTCGCGTCCAAACCTATCCGGTAAATGGTTCAATGCTGTCAGCTATGCTGTTGATAAAGAAACTCATCAGCTAAACTATGATGATATCCGCGCCCTTGCCGTTGAACACAAACCAAAGCTGATTATTGCGGGTGGTTCTGCTTATCCACGCGTTATCGATTTTGTTAAGTTCCGTGAAATCGCGGATGAAGTTGGTGCTTATCTCCACGTTGATATGGCTCACTTTGCCGGCCTTGTTGCAGCAGGCATTCACCCAAGTCCACTTCCACATGCGCACGTTGTTACCACAACAACTCATAAAACATTGCGTGCAGGTCGTGGTGGTATGGTTCTTACTAACGATGAGGCTATCAGCAAAAAAATTAACTCTGCTGCTTTCCCTGGCCTTCAGGGCGGTCCTTTGATGCATTGTATTGCTTCTAAAGCTGTTGCTTTAAAAGAAGCCTTGGATCCAGATTTTAAAGACTACGCCAAACAGGTTGTCAGCAACGCACAGACTTTGGCTGCTACGCTTATTGATAACGGTTTTGCTATTACTACCGGTGGCACCGATACTCACCTTATGTTGGTTGATCTACGACCTAAAGGGCTCACAGGTAACATCGCTGAAGAAACTTTAGACCGCGCAGGACTTACTTGTAACAAAAACGGTATTCCATTCGATACTGAGAAACCAATGGTGACTTCTGGTATCCGCCTGGGTACTCCAGCAGGTACAACACGTGGCTTCAAAGATGCTGAATTTAAGAAAATTGGTGAATTAATCACTAAAGTTCTTGATGGACTGGCTGCAAACCGCGAAGATAACTCCAAAATCGAAACGGAAGTTCGTAAAGAAGTTCAAGCACTTTGTAGCGAATTCCCGATTTATAAAGGTTTGGAAATCTAAGGTTTTATCCGGGTTATGATTTCCAAATGTTCATAACCCGGATCCCCTTTAGGGGAAACTGTGAGGGAATATGCGCTGCCCGTTCTGCAGTAGTGAAGATACGCAAGTCAAAGACTCGCGTCCAACAGAAGATCACACGGCCATTCGCCGTCGCCGTCAATGTACGAGTTGTGGCGCAAGGTTCACAACTTTTGAACGTGTTCAATTGCGCGAACTGACTGTTGTCAAAGGCAACGGACAACGAGAACCTTTTGATCGGGAAAAAATCTCCCGCTCCATGAATATTGCCCTGCAAAAAAGAGATGTTGATAGAGATCGTGTAGAGCGTGTTGTCAGTGGCATTGTTCGTCGCCTGGAATCTTCGGGTGAGAGTGAAATCGCTTCTGATCTTATCGGTGAACTTGTTATGGATGCACTGGCCACAATCGATCAGATCGGCTATGTACGATTTGCTTCTGTTTACAGAGACTTCAAAGAAGTAAGAGATTTTGAAGAATTTGTTGGTAAGCTTGGTGATGATCTCGATATTCTGGATCGAGAACCTTCATAGGTATCAACTGTAAGTAAATAGAAAATTTATTATGTCTGGCGAACTTCGCAACGAAGACCTCCAACACATGAATGCGGCTCTGGGCTTGGCTTCACGTGGTCTGGGGTCAACATTTCCCAATCCAGCTGTTGGCTGTGTGCTTGTAAACAATGGTACTGTTGTTGGCCGTGGATTTACTCAACCTGGTGGTCGTCCACACGCTGAAACAGAAGCTCTTGCTCAGGCTGGAAAAAATGCACTTGGTGCAACTGCCTATGTAACGCTGGAGCCATGTTCCCATCATGGTCAGACCCCACCTTGTGCAGAAGCTCTTATCTCAGCAGGAATAAAACGCTGTGTTGTGGCTATGGAAGATCCTGATTCTCGTGTTCATGGTCATGGTCTGGAACTTTTGCGTGCTGCTGGTATAGAGGTTGACGTTGGCTTATGTCGTCATGAGGCCGAAGAGCTTAATGCAGGTTTTTTTACCCGGATAAGACATGGACGGCCCCTGGTTACCCTCAAGGTCGCAACATCTTTAGATGGCCGGATCGCCACAAAATCAGGACAAAGTAAATGGGTTACAGGTGAGGCCGCGCGCCGTGCGGGCCATATGTTACGGGTAAGGCACGATGCTATTCTTGTTGGCAGCGGTACGGCTGTCCTTGATAACCCGCGGTTGGATGTACGCCTTGAAGGCCTGGAAAAACATTCCCCTATTCGTGTGGTTATGGACGGGCGTCTTAGATTACCTCTTACCCACGATCTCGTAATGAGAGCCAAGGAATGTCAGACGATACTGATGACCTTTAAGGACAATGAACCTGCACGGGTAGATGCCTATAGGGATTCTGGTGTTGATGTTGTTTCCTTGATTAAAGACGAGTATGGATATATCAGTCCTGCGGCAGCCTTGAGGGAGCTTGGGGAACGGGGAATTACGCGACTTCTAGTCGAGGGTGGAAGTCATATCATTGGCTCTCTCTTGAAAGCTGGGTTGGTTGATCGTATCGTTTGGTTTCGGGCCGCGAAAGTTATTGGTGGTGACGGGGTTGCTGCCTCAGTAGGCTTTGGCCTTGATCAATTAAAGTTAGCCCCTAAATTTCATTTGACCAGTGTATCCAAACTGGGTGATGACATCATGGAAACTTATCGTCGGGATCTTTAATACAAGCCCGCGCTAAAGCCTAAAGGCACTATAGAATGTTTACTGGAATTATAACCGATCTGGGTACCGTTCGTGGTATTGAAGATAATGGCGACAAGCGCTTTATATTCAATTGTTCTTACGACATGGAAACGGTTGATATTGGCGCTTCCATTGCCTGTTCTGGCGCTTGTCTGACTGTCGTTGAAAAAGGAACTGGCTGGTTTAGCGCCGATGTTTCTGCTGAAACCTTATCCAAAACCACTCTGGTAAACTGGTGCATTGACACCCCCGTTAATTTTGAACGGGCACTCAAGCTTGGGGATGAGCTCGGGGGGCATTTAGTTTCTGGTCATGTTGATGGTGTAGCTTCGGTAATAAGCATTGTACCAGAAGGCGATTCGCGACGCTTTACTTTCGAGGCCCCGGCCGAGCTGGCAAAATATATTGCTCCGAAAGGATCTATTGTCCTCGATGGCGCTTCTTTGACTGTAAACGAAGTTGATGGAAATTTGTTTGGTGTAAACATTATTCCCCACACGGCTGAAATGACAACATTGGGCCAATGGCAGCCAGGAAATTACAATTCTGGTGATTGTCAGGTAAATTTAGAAATTGACTTGCTGGCTCGTTACGTGGGCCAACTGCTTGAAAGGCAACAAAATGGCTGAAAGTAGTGCTGAAAACAATAAAGGGCAGGGTACGCAGTTCAGTGATATTCTCTCTACGCCGGAAGAGATCATCGAAGCAGCCCGAAATGGCCATATGTTTATTCTTGTTGATGATGAGAATAGAGAAAATGAGGGCGATCTTGTCATTCCTGCCCAGATGGCAACACCCGAAGCTATTAACTTTATGGCAAAATACGGCCGGGGTCTGATCTGTCTCGCTCTTTGCCGTGAAAGGGTGGAAGAGCTGGATCTTCCCCTGATGGCGCAAAAGAATGAAACCCGTCATGAGACCGCCTTTACTGTCTCGATTGAGGCAAAGGAAGGTGTGACGACAGGGATTTCCGCCCCAGATCGAGCCAGAACAGTTTCTGTTGCAATCGATCCTTTGTCTGAGGTTGGTGATATTGTTACCCCCGGTCATGTATTTCCATTGGTTGCGCGTGATGGTGGGGTGCTTGTTCGTACAGGTCATACCGAAGCGGCCGTGGATATTTCCCGTCTGGCGGGGCTAAATCCTTCAGGCGTTATTTGTGAAATAATGAATGACGACGGAACAATGGCCCGCCGTGATGATTTGATTGATTTTGCTAAAACGCATGATTTAAAAATCTCTACGATCGCTGATCTTATCGCGTATCGCAGAAAACACGACCACCTCATAGAGAGAACGCTTGAGAGTAAACTGAGCACCGGTATTGCCGGCGAGTTCAATATGGCTGTTTATATAAACAACACGACCTATGCAGAGCATGTTGCCCTCTGGAAAGGGGAAATTTTATCTGATCAGCCTGTTATGGTGCGTATGCATGCTTTAAGCGTTCTTGATGATGTTCTTGACGATAATCATAGCGGTAAAGCGGGTGATCTGCATAACTCTATGAAAATGATTGATCAAAATGGTGAGGGCGTTGTTGTACTGATTAGAGAGCCTTCGCCGCGAAGTTTGTCGGATACTATTCGTACAAGATTAGGGAAGCCGATTGAGGCCAGTCACGATCTCAGAGATTACGGTGTCGGTGCTCAAATCTTACTCGATCTGGGTGTTCAGCAGATGATTTTGCTCACAAATTCAGAGAAACACATCGTAGGTCTTGACGGATACGGGCTTTCTGTTGTTGAACAGCGCTCAATCGTAGCGTAAATCATCTTACGAATGTTTTTCTGGTGAGTTGACGGTACAGCACCAATTTTTTGCAAGGTAACTGCGTATGACTGATAAACCTCACGTTTTAATTGTCGAAGCACGTTTTTATAATGAAATTGCTGACGAAATGAAAAACGGAGCAATTGCCGAACTAGAGAAAGACGGCTGTACATACGAAGTTGTCCAGGTAGCCGGTGCATTTGAATTGCCAGCAGCCATCAAATTTGCCTCTTTGCGTAAAGAGGGGCATAAATTCGATGGCTATGTGGCTCTGGGATGTGTCATCCGGGGGGAAACCAGCCATTACGATTATGTCTGTATCGAGAGTGCACGTAAGCTTCAGGATCTCGCGGTTGATTCGAACATGGCTATAGGGTATGGCGTTTTAACCGTTGAAAATGAAGCTCAGGCTTGGGCGAGAGCACGCAAGTCAGAAAAAAACAAAGGTGGAGCCGTTACCCGCGCTTGCCTTGATATGATCGCACTAAAACGCCAGTATGGCGTTGCATAAGGACTATTATCCAGTGACCGACGAAAACTCGAAACCGACCAGTGACGGCTTGAAAAAAAGCAAGGCTCGCCTTGCTCTAATTCAAATACTTTTCCAGATTGATTTTAATAAAGCGAGCTCGAAAACAGCCCTCAACGAATATTTGAGCGATAGGCTGGATGAAGAAGTCGATGGCCTTAATGTTGCTGACCTTGATCAGAATCTCTTGATCAATCTCTATAAAGGCATCAATCAGGATCGTGAGCTCCTGGACGATATGCTTGTTTCTGTTCTGGATAAGTCGTGGCCAATACATCGCCTGGACCCCGTGCTCCGACTTGTAATAATTGCCGGGGCCTATGAAATTCAACAGCGTGT
>MAAC01013262.1_pt1 | contig 11216 bp, 9 predicted proteins | sample 1115981 | NCBI WGS metagenome assembly MAAC01 (sample SAMN04961126, study PRJNA320927) | seawater metagenome | isolation source: sample BD02T64 sea water enriched with oil for 64 days | place: USA:Gulf of Mexico | collected 2013-07-27 | reverse complement strand
GCGGGGACGGGGGCGCGCCGCCCTTCGGGCGGCGCGCCCCCGTGGCGCTTTTGGAACACGTCCGCATAACGCGGGTAATTTACCCAGGTTGATAGCTTTTAGTGCTATGATCTAAAACGAAAACATCGCGATTCTATGTCTGGATAGAATGAAGCCGCAGCACCAGGTTTCAGCCCGGTTCCGCAGAGCACACCATTTTTCGCCGGGGGCCTCAGCAAAACAGTCACATAAACCCCCGCCGCAGTTCCTTATTACAGGTCTCACGGCAAAATCTGATCCCGCGCGGTTGCATTGGCGTGATGGCGGCGGGATGAACGGGTCGGGCCCCTAACGCAGGCGCAGCCCGCTGGTGTCATCAAACAGCATCGCGGAGTCTGCCGCAAATTCGAGCAGCACTTTGCTGCCCGGCGCCAGCAGGTCTTCGCTTTTGGTCTCGACCACAATGCGCTCAGACGTCGCGGTGCTGAGATAGTCATAGGCCACGCCGCCGAGATGTTCTGACAGTTCAATGCTGAGGCTGCTGTTGCCGTCCTCGTCGGGGCTGAGGCGCAGGTTTTGCGGACGCAAGCCGACAGTCACAGAACGCCCCTCCCCAGGCAGGTTTACCGCGACCGGTAACAAATACCCGTCCAGCGCAGCAATACGCACTGCGCCGTTTTCCACCACGCCAGCCACGAAATTCATCCCTGGCGAGCCGATAAACCCGGCGACAAACCTGTTGTCAGGGTCGCGATACAGCTCCAGCGGCGAGCCGACTTGCTCAATGCGCCCGTCGCGCAGCACCACGATTTTGTCGGCCAAAGTCATCGCTTCGACCTGATCATGGGTCACATAGATCATCGTGGCGCCGATTTCTTTGTGCAGCCGGGCGATTTCCACCCGCATCTCCACCCGCAGTTCCGCATCCAGGTTGGACAGCGGCTCATCAAACAGGAACACTTCAGGCCCGCGCACAATGGCACGCCCGATTGCCACCCTTTGACGCTGACCGCCCGAAAGCGCCTTGGGTTTGCGCTGCAGATAGGGGCCCAGCTGCAGAATTTCCGTCGCTGCGGCCACTTTTTCTGAAATCTCGCCCTTGGGGTGGCCGGTCATTTTCAAGCCAAACCCCATGTTCTGCTCCACCGTCATATGCGGGTAAAGCGCGTAGGTCTGGAACACCATCGCCACGCCGCGGTCTGAGGGATCGGCCCGGGTCACGTCGCGCCCGCCGATGCGGATCTCGCCGCCGGTGGTTTCTTCCAGCCCGGCGACCATGCGCAACAGGGTGGATTTGCCGCAACCCGACGGGCCGACAAAGACGCAGAATTCGCCATCATCAATCTGCAGATCAACGCCATGGATCACCTGGGTCTCGCCGTATTTCTTGATGATATTGTGAAGGTCGACACCTGACATTGCGTGGTCCTCTAATGGGTTAGTGTTGGGTGGGAAACTGCCAGTTGGCAGCCTCGGTTCCGATATTTTCAGCGGTGGCCAGAAGCGCCACTTTGAACGCCAGCAGCCCCTCAAGAGAGTGGCGGTTGGTGGCGCTGGTAATGGAAAGCGCGCCGATCACCCGGTCTCCGGCTGACAGGATTGGCGCGGCGATACAGATGATGCCGGGCTCATGTTCTTCGCGGTCAAAACAAACACCGTCTGCCCGGATCTGTCCGAGCTCGGCCGCCAGCGCTTCGGCGCTGGTCAGCGTGTGTTCGGTATAGCGGTACCAGGATTGCTGGTTGATGGCGCGGGCCTGGGCCTCAGAGTCCATAAAGGCCATGATCGCCTTGCCAACGCCGGTGCAATAACCAGGCCCGACTTTGCCGGCGCTGGAAAACATCTCCAGCGGCGCGGCGGCGTTGCGTTTGTCGACATACAGCACCTGGCCCTTGTCCATCTGCGCCAGATGGATGGTTTCCCCGGTCTCAAGCGCCAGCGCATCAATATAGGGCCGTGCCACCGGCGCCAGTGAAGCCTGCTTCCAGGCCGCATGCGCCAGCCGCACCAGCCGCACGCCGAGGCTGTAATTCTGGCTTAGCGGGTCATAGCTGAGCATGCCCTGATTCGTCAGCGTCTGCAGAAACCGGTAGAGCGTCGCCTTCGGGTGGGGGCTTTGCCTCAACAATTCTGTAAAGCGCACCGGCCGGCCAATCCCGGCCACCATATCCAGTATTTCCAGCGCCTTACCGACTGTCCCATCGCTTTTTACCGGCTTCGTCATTGTATTGTCCTTTCGGGTCTCGCCGCCCTGCTGGCTACGAAACTGTTGACAAGACTAGCCGATGAGCGCACAGTTTTCAATAATTAAAACAAGGTTTCAATAAATGGAACCAAAAATACAACTGAACGGGAGAAAATCATGTTTCGGACAACAAGGACTATAATTGCCGCTTTGGCAGCCACGACCGTGTTTGCGGGGGCGGCCTTTGCCGGCGAGCTGGTGATCAACACCGACACATCAGACCCGGCCCCCAAAGCGGCGTTTGAAGCGCTGATCAAAGGGTTTGAAGCGGAAAACCCCGATGTGACCGTGACCTGGAACTTGTTTGACCATGAGGGCTACAAAACCTCGATCCGCAACTTCCTGACCGCAGACGCGCCGGATCTGGCCAACTGGTACGCCGGCAACCGCATGCTGCCTTATGTCAATGCAGGCCTGTTTGAGCCGGTAAATGACGTCTGGGACGAAAATGGTCTGCACGAATCGCTGGCCTCTGCCGAAGGGTCGATGACCATCGACGGCAAAATCTGGGGTGTGCCTTACACCTATTACCAGTGGGGCGTTTACTACCGCAAAGACATCTTTGACGCCAACGGCATTGCCGTTCCCACCAACTGGGACGAGTTCAAAGCTGCCGGCGCGACGCTGACTGCGGCTGGTGTGACCCCGATCACCATCGGCACCAAATACCTCTGGACCGCCGGCGGCGTGTTTGACTATCTGAACCTGCGCACCAACGGCTATGACTTCCACATGGCGCTGACCAAGGGCGAAGTCTCCTGGACAGATGATCGTGTACGCGCCACCATGGCCAACTGGAGAGAGCTGATCGACGCGGACTTCTTCCTTGAAAACCACGCCGCCTACAGCTGGCAGGAAGCACTGGCCCCGATGGTCCAGGGCAAAGCGGCGATGTATATCATGGGCAACTTTGCTGTGGCTCCGCTGCGTGACGCGGGTCTGAGCGATGATCAGATCGGCTTCTTCCAGTTCCCGGTGATCAACCCGGATGTGGCGCTGGCCGAAGATGCGCCGACCGATACCATGCATATCCCGGCAAATGCGTCGAACAAAGTGGATGCCAAACGCTTCCTCGCCTATCTGGCGCGCGCTGATGTGCAGACCGCGATGAACATCGAACTGGGTCAGTTGCCGGTGAATTCCGGTTCCAGCGTGAAGGACGACAAGTTCCTCAAAGCTGGTCTGGCGATGCTGTCCTCCACCGACGGCGGAATCGCTCAGTTCTTTGACCGCGATGCACCTGCAGAAATGGCCAAAGCCGGCATGGAAGGCTTCCAGGAATTCATGGTCAAACCTGACCGTCTGGACGCCATTCTGGCCCGGCTCGAAAAAACCCGGCTGCGCGTCTACAAATAACAGACGTGCCGTATGAAAAACGGGCTCCCGGTGGCAACGCCGGGAGCCAACTCTAATCGTGATAATGTGAAGCCAACGGGAGCCCCCGCCCATGTCCGCCCCCAAATCAGCCCCCCAAACCGCACCCAAACCTGCCCCAGGGTCTGCCATTCTGTCCGCCCGCCCGCGCTCTCCCCTGGCGGCCTGGTGGAAAAAGAACCAGCAGCGCGTCGCTCCCTGGCTGTTTCTGACCCCAGCACTGTTTATGTTTGTGCTCTATGTCATCGCGCCGATTTTTCAGTCGGTCAGCATCAGTTTCTATCAATGGGACGGGCTGGGCGCAAAGTCCTGGGTCGGCACCGAAAACTACGTCGAGCTGATGGATGACGAGGCCTTTTACACCTCGTTGAAAAACAACCTGATCTGGCTGCTGCTCTATATGCTGGCGATCCCGGCGGGTCTGTTTGCGGCACTGTTTCTGAACCAGACTGTGCGTGGCATCCGCATCTACAAATCGCTGTTCTTCTTTCCGTTTGTGATTTCACAAGTGGTTGTCGGCCTGGTGTTTTCCTGGTTCTATGACCCCACCAACGGACTGTTAAATATCGCGCTGGGGGCGTTTGGCCTCGATCCGGTTGCGGTGCTGGCGAACGAGGACTGGGTGACCTATGGCATCATCGTCGCCGGGCTCTGGCCGCAGACCGCCTATTGCATGATCCTCTATCTGACCGGGTTGAACGCAGTGGATCCGGAACAGATCGAAGCGGCGCGGCTCGACAATGCGCGTGGCGTAAAAATGCTCTGGTACGTGATCCTGCCGCAGCTGAAACCGGCGACCTTCATCGCTATGGTGGTGACAGTGATCGGCGCGCTGCGCAGTTTCGATCTGATCTCGATCATGACCGACGGCGGCCCCTGGGGCTCCAGCCGGGTGCTGGCGTTCTACATGTATGAGCAGGCCTTTTCCGAATACGGCTTCCGCATGGGATATGGCGCCGCCATTGCCGTGGTGCTGTTTGCCATCATGATGGTCTACATCTCCGGCTTCCTTTACAAAATGTACCGCGACGAGAAAGGGCACTGAGATGTTTCCAACTCCGATAGAGCGCACCAGCGCCCCGACCCAGGCCCTGTACAGGATCGCGTTGCCGGTCTTTCTTATTCTCTGGCTGTTGCCGCTGATCGCGGTGGCGGTGACCTCGGTGCGCTCAGCCGGCGACATCACCTCCGGTAATTACTGGGGCTGGCCGACGTCGTTCAACCTGGTGGAAAACTACACCGCCATCTTTGAAAATACCCCGATCGGCAAATACATTCTGAACTCCTTCCGCGTCACCATTCCCACTGTGATCGGCGCGGTGGCGCTGTCCTGCATGACCGGGTTTGCGCTGGCGGTGTATAAGTTCAAAGGCAATCTCTTGCTGTTCTTCATGTTTGTCGCCGGCAATTTTGTGCCCTTCCAGATCCTGATGGTGCCGGTGCGCGACCTGACGCTGCAATTGGGCATGTACAACACGATCTCCGGGCTGGCCCTGTTCCACATCGCCTTTCAGACCGGATTTTGCACCCTGTTCATGCGCAATTTCATCAAAGCCCTGCCGGTGGAGCTGATTGAAGCCGCCCGCGTCGAAGGGGTCAGCGAAATCCGCATCTTCTGGTATGTGGTGCTGCCGCTGATGAAGCCGGCGATTGCAGCGCTGTCGGTGCTGATCTTCACCTTCATCTGGAACGACTATTTCTGGGCCACTGTGCTGACCCAGGGCGCCGACACCCAGCCAATCACCGCCGGGCTCTATTCGCTGAACGGGCAATGGGTCGCGGCCTGGCACCTGGTCTCCGCCGGCTCCATTGTGGCGGCAATGCCACCGGTCCTGATGTTCTTTGCGATGCAGAAACATTTCATCGCCGGGCTGACGCTCGGAGCAGTGAAGTGATGCAGACCTGGCGGCTGGATACCACGCGCCAGACCCTGTGCCTTGGCTCGGAAAATGGCGGCGTGCCGTCGGTGATCTACTGGGGTGCGCCGCTGCCTTTGACTGAGGATCTGAGCCAGGTGGCGCTGGCGCATATCCCTGATGTGGCCGCCGGTATGCTGGATGAAACCGCAGCGCTGTCGCTCTGCCCCGAAGCCGCCCGTGGTTTTCCCGGTCAGCCTGGTCTGCAGGCGCGCGATCTGAACGGGGCGCGGCTTCTGCCCCGTTTCAAACTTGCGCGCTGCACGCAGAAGAACGGTGAGCTCAGCTTTCAGCTCACGGAAGCGGCGCTGGGGCTCGCACTGGAGCTGGAGCTTCTGGCGGATCCGGACACCCATGTGATCCGCGCCACCACCCGGCTGCACAGCGACACCGCCATTGTGGTGGACTGGCTGGCCGCACCTGTGTTTCCCACCTCCCAAATGGCGATGGAGATGACCGAGTTTTCCGGCCGCTGGTGTGGCGAATTTCAGACCCGGCGCCTGCCTTGGGCACCGGGCGCCCGGCTGCGTGACAATGGCACCGGTCGCAGCGGGCACGAACATTTCCCCGGCCTGATCGTCGCGGACCCGGGCTGCAACAACAGCGCCGGAACCGCCACCGCCTTTCACTACGGCTGGTCCGGCGGGCACCGCATGCTCGCCGAAGAGCTGCCTGACGGCCGCCGCCAGATCCAGTTTGGCCACGCCTCTGGCAGCTACGCGCCGGGCACAGATTTCGAAACCGCGCCGCTGTATCTGACCCGCTCAGACCAGGGCCTGAACCCCTGCGCCACCGCGTTTCAGCGCCACCTGCGCGACCGCATCTCCCCGCCGGTAAAGTCGCCGCGGCCACTGCATTACAACTGTTGGGAGTCTGTCTATTTCAACCATGATCTCAGGGAATTAAAAGACATCGCCAGTCGCGCCGCAGCGCTGGGCGCTGAACGGTTCGTGCTGGATGACGGCTGGTTCGGACGCCGCGATGACGACACCACATCGCTGGGTGACTGGGTGGTGGATACGCGCAAATATCCCGAGGGGCTGACACCGCTGATTGACCATATCAAAGCGCTGGGCATGGGCTTTGGCCTCTGGTTTGAACCTGAAATGATCAACGAGAATTCTGACCTGTTCCGCGCCCATCCCGACTGGCTGCTCGGCCCCAAGGATCAGCCACGCGGACGCCAGCAACTGGTGCTGGACATGGCCCGATCTGAGGTGCGCGACCACCTCTATGGGCAGATCGCAGCGCTGCTGCACGACTACGACATCGAATATATCAAATGGGATCACAACCGGGTGCTGCCCGGCCCCAGTGCGGCGCAGACTGCGGGCACCTATGCTTTGCTGGACCGGTTGCGCGCCGCATTTCCGGCGGTGGAAATCGAAAGCTGCGCCTCCGGGGGCGGGCGGATTGATTTTGGCATCCTGCAGCGTTGCGGCCGGGTCTGGCTGTCTGACAGCAATGATGCGCTTGAGCGTCTGCGCATTCAGCATGAAGCGGCACTGTTCCTGCCCGCCTCCGTTACCGGCAGCCATGTGGGGCCGCGCCGCTGTCACACCTCGGGCCGGGTGATTGATATGGCGACAAGGGCCTGGGTGGCGGCGCAACGCCATATGGGTTTTGAAATGGACCCGCGCGAATTGACCGGGGCCGAAGCCGAAACCTTGAGCCAGGTTGCCAGCTGGTGGAAAACAAACCGCGACTGGATGCAACACGCCGATATTCTGCGGCTGGACCACGCTGACCCGGCGGTTCGCGCCGAACTGCAACTGGCACAGGATGGTCACCGCTTTGTCGCCTTTGCTGGCCAGCGCGACAGCTCAGACCAGATCTTGCCGCGACCTTTGCGCCTGACCGGGCTGGACCCGCTTGCACGGTACGAAATTGAACTGATAAACCGGGGGGATACGCCAGCCTTGTCGCGCGGCGACCCGGCGCTGAAATCCGAACCGCTGACGCTCAGCGGCGCCTATCTTATGGATCACGGGCTGACCCTGCCCTGGACTCTTCCGCAAACGATCCGGGTCATCGAAGGACGCCGATTATGACAAAAGACCGCCGCAGCAAAGCCTGGTATGGCAAGTCTGACAAAGACGGGTTTATTCACCGCTCCTGGATGAAAAATCAGGGCTTTCCGGATCATGTGTTTGACGGCCGCCCCATTATTGGCATCTGCAACACCTGGTCGGAACTGACACCTTGTAATTCTGGCCTGCGCGAACTGGCCGAGGGGGTGAAACGCGGTGTCTGGGAGGCTGGCGGTTTCCCGGTGGAATTCCCGGTGATGAGCCTTGGCGAAACCCAGATGAAACCCACCGCGATGCTGTTTCGCAACCTGCTGGCGATGGATGTGGAAGAAAGCATCCGCGCTTATGGCATCGACGGCGTGGTGCTGCTCGGCGGCTGTGACAAAACCACGCCTGGTCAGCTGATGGGCGCGGCCTCGGTCGATCTGCCCGCCATCGTGGTCAGCTCCGGCCCGATGCTGAACGGCAAATGGCAGGGCAAAGACATCGGCTCCGGTACTGATGTGTGGAAATTTTCCGAGGCCGTGCGTGCGGGTGACATGACGCTGCAGGATTTCATGGCGGCGGAATCGGGCATGAGCCGCTCCAAAGGCGTCTGCATGACCATGGGCACGGCCTCAACTATGGCCTCCATTGTCGAAGCGATGGGCATGAGCCTGCCGACCAACGCGGCGCTGCCGGCGGTGGACGCCCGGCGCATGGCGCTGGCGCATCTGACCGGCAAACGCATCGTTGAGATGGTGGACGAGGACCTGAAGCCCTCTGACATCATGACCCGCGCCGCCTTTGAAAACGCCATCCTCGCCAATGCCGCCGTGGGCGGTTCCACCAATGCGGTGGTGCATCTTCTGGCGCTGGCGGGCCGGGTTGGGGTCGATCTGACGCTGGAAGACTTCGAACTGGGCTCCGACATTCCGCTGCTGGTCAACTGCATGCCCTCGGGCAAATATCTGATGGAAGACTTCTGCTACGCTGGCGGCATGCCGGTGGTGATGTCTGAGCTGGGCGACCAGTTGCGCCCTGCCACCACGGTGTTGGGCGGCGATATTTCCGCCTATGCCAAAGGCGCTGAATGTTTCAACCGCGACGTGATCCGCTCAATGGAGGACCCGTTGAAACCGGCGGCCGGGCTGCGGGTGCTCAAGGGCAACCTCGCCCCGGACGGCGCCATCATCAAACCCTCTGCCGCCAGCGAACATCTGCTGGAACACGAGGCCGAAGCCTTTGTCTTTGAAACCATTGAAGACATGAAAGCCCAGATCGACCGCGATGATCTGCCGGTCAACAAAGACACTATTCTGGTGCTCAAAGGCTGCGGCCCCAAAGGCTATCCCGGCATGCCCGAAGTCGGAAATATGCCGATCCCGGCAAAACTGGTGCGCGAAGGTGTGCGCGATATGGTGCGGGTGTCGGATGCGCGTATGTCAGGCACCGCCTTTGGCACCGTGATCCTGCATGTCAGCCCCGAATCCAATGCCGGCGGTACGCTGGCGCTGGTACAGACCGGCGACCGGATCAAAGTTTCCGCTAAAAACGGTGTGCTGGAACTGCTTGTTGCGCAAGACGAGTTGGACAAGCGCCGCGCCGCCTGGGTGCCGGAGCCGCCCCACTACACCCGCGGTTATGCCAAACTCTACATCGATCACGTATTGCAGGCCGACAAGGGCGCCGATCTGGATTTCCTGGTCGGCAAAGACACCCGCCTGGTCACAAGGGAGAGCCACTGATGCCAAGCGCAACGTTTCATGACCTGAAGGGCAAGTCAGTGTTCATCACCGGTGGTGGCGCTGGCATTGGTGCCGCGCTGACCGAGGGCTTTTTGCAACAAGGCGCCCGGGTGGCGTTTGTGCAGCGCTCAGATGCCAGTGCGTTTTGTGATGAGATGGAGACGAAATACGCCTCCCGCCCGCTGTTTATCCGCTGTGACATCACCGATATCCCGGCGCTGAAAGCGGCGATGCAGAACGCGGCGCGCGATCATGGGCCGCTGCAGGTGCTGGTGAACAACGCCGCCAATGACGCCCGCCACGCCACCCATGAGGTGACCGAAGAATTCTGGGACAATTCCCAGGCCATCAACCTGAAATCCTATTTCTTTGCCTGTCAGCAGGCGCTCTCAGACATGCAGCAGAACCAGGGCGGTAGCATTATCAACTTCTCTTCAATCTCCTATATGATGGGCAACTCCGGATACCCGTCCTATACCACCGCAAATGCCGGCATCACCGGCATGACCCGCAGCCTCGCCCGTGAATTCGGTGCTGAGCGCATCCGGGTCAACGCCATCGCGCCGGGCTGGGTGCTGACCGACAAACAAAAAGATCTCTGGGTCACGCCCGAAGCGCTGGCCGCCCATCTGGAACGCCAATGTCTCAAGGAACCGCTGGCCCCGGCGGATATCGTCGGCGCGGCGCTGTTTCTCGCCTCAGAGACCAGCCGCGCCATCACCGGCCAGGTGCTGGCGGTGGACGGTGGCGTGGTGGTGTCAGGATGAGCGATTTCAGCACTACCGAATGGATCGCGCTTGACTGGGGCACCAGCCACCTGCGCGCCTGGATCATGGGGCCGGACGGCCAGGTGATGGAACGCCGCGAATCGGACGCCGGCATGGGCAGCCTGGCCCCGGATCAGTTTGAACAGGCGCTGCTGGATCTGGTGGATGATTGTCTGCCAGCGGGTCAGGTCACCCCCGTCATCGCCTGCGGCATGGCCGGTTCGCGCCAGGGCTGGGCCGAGGCCGCCTATCGCGCGGTGCCCTGTGACCCGCCTGGCGCAGAACTGATGACACGTGTGAATACTCGTGACGCCCGCCTCAACGTGCATATCCTGCCCGGGGTGAAACAGCTGCAGCCTGCGGATGTGATGCGCGGCGAAGAAACCCAGATCGCTGGTTTTCTGGCCCGGGAGCCCAAATTTGACGGTGTGCTCTGCCTGCCTGGCACCCATAGCAAATGGGCCCGCATCAGCGCCGGCGAGATCGTCAGTTTCCAAAGCTATATGACCGGCGAAATGTTTGCGCTGCTCTCAAAGCAATCTGTGCTGCGCCACGGCATGGCCGGGGAGGGCTGGAACGAGGACGCGTTTACCGGGGCGATCGGTGACGCCATGTCCCGCCCTCAGGCGCTGGCGGCACAGCTGTTTGCCCTGCGAGCCGGCAGCCTGATTGCGGACCTGGACGCGGCCAGCGCGCGCGCGCGGCTTTCGGGCCTGCTGATCGGTGTCGAACTGGCCGCCGCACGGCCCTATTGGCTGGGCCAGGACATCGCGGTGCTGGGCGCGGATGCGCTGGCCGAGGCCTATATGCGCGCGCTCACCGCCCAGGGCTGCCTGCCACGCAGTGTTGCGGCAGATGAGATGACACTCGCCGGGCTGAGCGCGGCCTGGAATACACTGAACGGAGACGCGACATGAGCCGCCATATCATTGCCATTCTGCGCGGCGTGACGCCCGCTGAGGCCCCCGCCATCACTGAAGCGCTGATTGAAGCCGGCATTACCCGTATCGAGGTGCCGCTGAACTCGCCCGAGCCGCTGATCAGCATTGCGGCCATGGCGCGCGCGTTCGGTGCCCAGGCGATGATTGGTGCCGGCACCGTGCTGAGCGTCGCCGATGTGGTGCGGGTGAATGAGGCCGGCGGTCAGATGATCGTCTCGCCCGACTGTAACCCCGAGG
>MAAC01017712.1_pt1 | contig 11218 bp, 6 predicted proteins | sample 1115981 | NCBI WGS metagenome assembly MAAC01 (sample SAMN04961126, study PRJNA320927) | seawater metagenome | isolation source: sample BD02T64 sea water enriched with oil for 64 days | place: USA:Gulf of Mexico | collected 2013-07-27 | reverse complement strand
ATTAAGATTCCTGACAAAAGAAAAAAAATTAAAGCACAAAAAACATTCATTTATGTCAATCAACACTACTATTAAAAGATTCACCATAAGACTGGTTTATTTTCCACTGCTAGTTACTTTAACTATGATGTCATGTCTCTCCAGTGAGAAGAATCAATCCATTGAAGAGACCTCACCAAACATCATACTAATTGTAGTCGATGATTTGGGTTATGCTGATTTGAGTATTACAGGGTTGGCAAATGATGTGGAGACACCAAATATGGATAAAATCGCAAATGAAGGAACCAGATTCACAAATGCTTATGCAACATCTTCCATTTGCAGTCCTTCAAGAGCAGGATTAATTACCGGTAGTTACCAACAGCGCTGGGGAACATTTTGGTATGGAGGGCCCGGTATTCACAACGCAGATTATAAAACCATTCCTGAGATTTTAAAACAAAAAAACTACGTCACGGGCTATGTGGGTAAAGTACACTATGGTGCCAATGATTATAAACTTGAGAATAGAAGTTTTCCATTAAACCATGGCTTTGATTATTTCTATGGACATACTTCGGCAAGAAAACATTATTTAAATCATAATGATAGTATTGAATCTTCATTTCGAACCGTTAAAACCGCCCATAATAAAAAAGGCCAAAGTTTAAGACAACAAGCGCTATGGGAAAACAAAACCAAAGTAGATACTATTGGTTTTTCAACCGAATTGTTTGGAACCAAAGCCAGTCAATTTATTGATCAACATAAGGATGAGCCTTTCTTTTTACAGCTATCTTTTAATGCTGTTCATAATTTTACACATCAATTACCAAAAGCCTATCTCGAAAAAAATGGATTAAAAGGATATCATGACTGGGATCCTTCTGCAGAAGATTATTATGAATGGTACAAACAAGGACGTTTTCCAAATAATCATGAAGGACGTGAACAGTATTTAGGTCAGTTACACTTTTTAGATAAGGAAATAGGGAAAGTTAGAGCGAGCTTAAAAGCTAATGGACTACTTGAAAGCACGATGATTATATTAATTAGTGACAATGGTGGCTCTACTCCTATTTATGCAAATAACACCCCTTTAAGAGGATCAAAATACACCTTATATGAAGGCGGTATACGTGTGCCACTAATAATTTCATACCCCACTAAGTTTAAGCAAAAACAACATTCGGAAAACCTAATTAGTGCAATGGATATCCTACCTACTATTTGCAAAGTCGCAGGTATAGAAATTCCTAAAAATATTGACGGCATAGATCTTTCTTCTCTATTGACTGGAGATGACCAAAGTATTGAACATAACCTGCTCATTTGGGATAATAAAGCCCAATCTGCAGTGAGAAAAGGCATTTGGAAACTAAGAACTGCGAGTGATAAAGCAAAAGCAAATTCAGACTATGAAATGGTTGAAATGGAATATGGTGAATATCTCTATAATTTAGAAAAAGATCCAGGGGAAACAGTTAATTTAGCCAAAGCACGACCAGAAATCATGAAAGAGCTTAAAGCTATTCACGAGCAATGGAAAACCAACATCCAAAGTCAAGAATAATGTATATAAAATTATTAAACCTACCCATATTATTTATATTACTAGTTAGTGTTTATAGCAATGCCCAGCATATTAACATTATACCCCAACCCAATAAAGTGGCACTCAAAGGACACGTCGTATTCAAAATCTCTGAGTCTACGACTATAGTTAGTTCTAAGGTGAGCAATATTAGCGCAGAAAAGCTTCAAGACATATTGAAATTCGATGCCAATTTAGAACTTAATATTTCTAATAAACTACACAGGAACAGCATTAGTTTTAAACTTAATAAAGCATTATCAAAAGAAGCTTATCAGTTAGATGTCTCCACAAATAGTATAACTATTACGGCTTCTGGTGATTATGGATGGTTTTATGGTATTCAGAGTTTACGTCAGTTAGTTTCAACTTCTCATGATATTCAGGGGGTTCTTATTAAAGACGAACCTCAATTTGGATGGCGTGCCTATATGTTGGATGAATCACGATATTTCCATGGAGAAGACTTCGTGAAATTATTACTTGATGAAATGGCTTTATTGAAAATGAATGTCTTTCATTGGCATTTGGTAGACGATGCCGGTTGGCGAATAGAAATAAAAAAATACCCGAAATTAACAAGCATTGGTTCAAAAAGAACCAATTCCGAAATTGAAACATGGGGCAGTGAAAAATACTCAGGAAAACCACATAGTGGATTTTACACACAAGAACAGATAAAGGAACTTGTCTCATATGCCAAAGCACGCAATATTACCATTGTTCCAGAATTTGAAATGCCTGGTCACTCAAGCGCTGCCATTGCAGCTTATCCATGGTTAGGTACTACCGCAAAATCCATCGAAGTTCCTATAAAATTTGGTAGACATTATGATAATTACGATGTTACCAAACCTGAAGTGATTAGTTTTATAAAAGATGTACTTAATGAAATGTTTGAATTATTCCCTTCGGAAGTAATTCATATTGGAGGTGATGAAGTGGGTTATAAAGTTTGGAATGATTCGGAACACGTACAACAATACATGAAAACAAAAGGATTGAATACACCTGCCGATTTACAAATTGAATTCACCAATAATATTTCGAAGTTTATTGAAAGCAAAGGCCGTAGAATGATGGGTTGGAATGAAATAATGGGGATTAATATTCATCAGGGATTTGAAGAAAAAAAAGATGATAAAGAAGCTGAAACAGAATTGGCTCAAAATGTAGTAGTTCATTTTTGGAAAGGCAGTTTAGATCTAGCAACACAAGCCGCTCAACAAGGCTACAGTATTGTAAATTCCCTTCATAGTAATACCTATTTAGATTATGACTACAAAGCTATCAGTTTAGAAAAGGCCTATAATTTCAACCCTATTCCAGAAGGATTAGATGAAATTTATCACAAAAATATTTATGGCCTAGGTTGTCAAATGTGGAGTGAATGGACACCTACCAATGATGATATTGCTTACCAGACTTTTCCTAGAATTGCCGCATTCGCCGAGGTAGGGTGGACAAACATCAGTAGTAAAAGTTATAAAGATTTCACATCTACTTTAAAAAACATACAAAAACGCTGGGATAGATTGCAAATTAAATATGCCAAAGTACTCGAATAATGAGTTATATATCAACTTATAAAAAAGGGACATCTTCAAATGATGTCCCTTTTCTTTGCCCATATTTGAAAGTCTTGATTATATTTTATACTTTTCCATTCTTCAAAAAAAAAATTAATGTCAATTAACATAACAAGAATTTTCGATTTCCCTTATTATCAGCTTGAAACTTATAATTTGGAAAAGGCACTTACCACAAAATATAATGGACAGTGGGAATCATTATCGACGCAAGAGTATTTAGACAAAGCAAATGCTATTAGTCGTGGTTTATTAAGACTAGGTGTCAATCCCAATGATAAAATTGCGATAATATCAAGTAATAATAGAACGGAGTGGAACGTAATGGATATTGGGATTTTACAACTTGGTGCTCAAAATGTACCAATTTACCCAACGATTTCAGAAGAAGATTATGAATACATTTTAAATCATAGTGAAGCAAAGTATTGTTTTGTGTCTTGTTCTGAAGTTTTTGAAAAAGTTAAGGCCATTAAAGATCGAGTAACTTCGCTAAAAGCAGTTTATTCTTTTGATAGTTTAGACGATTGCGAGAGCTGGAATGAAATTCTAAAACTTGGAAAAGATGAAAGCAATCAGGTCGAAGTTGAAGCGAGAAAAGAAAAGGTTAGTTCAAATGACTTAGCAACACTTATTTATACCTCTGGAACAACTGGAAAGCCAAAAGGGGTAATGCTTTCACATAATAATTTGGTTTCTAATGTTCTCGATAGTGAAAAACGTGTGCCTTTAAATTATGGAAAAGCAAAAGCGTTGAGTTTCCTTCCGGTATGTCATGTTTTCGAACGTATGATTCTTTATTTATACCAATATTGTGGAGTTGAAATTCATTTTGCTGAATCCATAGAAAAAATGGGTGATAACTTAAAAGAAGTTAAGCCCAATGTGATGACCGCAGTGCCGAGGCTATATGAAAAAGTATATGATAAAATTTATGCTAAAGGCGCAGCATTAACTGGTATCAAAAAGAAGCTTTTCTTTTGGGCCGTTAACTTAGGCTTACAATATGAACCTTATGGTGCAAATGGGTGGTGGTACGAAAAACAATTAGCCATTGCTCGTAAATTAATTTTTTCAAAATGGCAAGAAGGCCTAGGTGGTAATTTAGAGCTCATGGTTTCTGGAAGCGCCGCATTACAATCGCGACTTACACGAGTATTTGCAGCTGCGGGACTCCCAATAATGGAAGGCTATGGTTTAACCGAGACTTCTCCTGTGATCTCTGTCAACTGTCAAAACGATAGTGGTTTTAGAATAGGAACCGTTGGAAGAGTTATAGAAAACGTAGATGTAAAAATAGCCGAAGATGGAGAGATCTTAGTCAAAGGGCCTAACGTTATGTTGGGTTATTACAAAGACCCTGGTAAAACAGAAGAAGTAATGACTGGTGATTATTTCCATACTGGTGATATTGGGGAGATTTGCAATGATGGGTTTCTTAAAATTACAGATCGTAAAAAGGATATGTTTAAAACCTCAGGTGGAAAATATGTGGTCCCTACTCTAATAGAAAATGAATTAAAACAATCCCGATTTATAGAACAAGTAATGGTGATTGGTGAAGGCGAAAAAATGCCTGCAGCTTTAATTCAACCAAACTTTGAATTTGTAAAGGAATGGGCGAAACGGCATGAAATTGATTTCACTACAAATGCAGAAATCATCACAAACAACGCTTTAATTTCGCGTATTCAAGAAGAAATTGATCTTGCCAATACCAATTTTGCAAAATGGGAAACTGTGAAAAAATTCGAGCTTACACCCAATATCTGGTCTATTGATGAAGGTCATCTCACCCCTACCATGAAAATGAAACGAAAAGTTGTCAAAGAAAAATATAAAGATCTTATTGAAAAGATATATCGTCCATAATAATTAAAACTCCTTAGCATTATAAGGAGTTTTTTATTGCTGTTAAATTTTATTAATTTATTATGCATGCATAATAAATTTTTGTATCTTTGACATCAACGCTAGAACTTTATGAAGGACAAAACAATAGATTATGTACTACGAACCACTTGGTTAGCAGTCAATAAGATGTATAATGAAGAAGCCTCAAAATTTGAAAGCACGATGGCTACGGGATTTACATTATTAAGCATAGATCCTGAAGATGGTACACCATCGACTTCATTAGGACCAAAAATGGGAATGGAAGCCACCAGCCTATCAAGAATATTAAAATCAATGGAAACTCAGGGTTTAATAGAAAGAAAACCCAATCCAAAAGATGGTCGAGGGGTATTAATTTATCTCACAGATTTTGGTAGAGAGAAAAGAGAATATTCTAAAGATCGCGTTTTAATATTTAATGAAACCGTTCGCAAAAATGTTTCGGAAGAAAAACTCAACAACTTTTATGAAGTTGCTGAAATCATAAATGAGCTTGTCTCAAACAAAAAAATTTATAATCAAAAGAATAATATTCTAAAATAAAAATGAGCACACGTCGAATTAAAAAGGTTGCCGTTATAGGTTCCGGGATTATGGGAAGTGGAATTGCATGTCATTTCGCCAATATTGGTGTTGATGTATTATTGCTTGACATTGTTCCTAGAGAATTAAATGATAAAGAGAAAGCTAAGGGCCTAAGTCTAGAAAATAAGATCGTACGAAATCGTCTAGTAAACGATTCACTTAAAACGGCTTTAAAATCTAAACCCTCCCCCATTTATAAACAAAAATTTGCATCCAGAATAACTACAGGAAATCTGGAAGACGATATTTCTAAAATTGCAAATGTAGATTGGATTATTGAAGTTGTTGTTGAACGCCTCGATATCAAGAAACTCGTTTTTGAAAATATAGAAAAACATAGAACTCCAGGAACTTTAATTACCTCAAATACTTCAGGGATTCCAATTAAATTTATGAGTGAAGGCCGAAGTGAGGATTTCCAAAAGCATTTCTGTGGGACTCACTTTTTTAACCCTGCGAGATATCTAAAATTATTTGAAATCATTCCAGGACCAAATACCTCACAAGTAGTTCTTGATTTCTTAAATACTTATGGCGAGCAATTTCTAGGCAAAACCTCTGTTATTGCAAAAGATACCCCTGCATTTATTGGAAATAGAATAGGTATTTTCGGAATACAAAGTTTATTCCACCAAGTAAAAGAACTCGGATTAACAATTGAGGAAATAGACAAATTAACAGGACCAGTAATTGGTCGCCCAAAATCAGCAACGTTCCGTACAGTAGATGTTGTGGGACTGGATACTTTAGTACATGTTGCTAACGGTATTTATGACAATTGTCCTAACGATGAAGCTCACGAATTATTTAAACTGCCAGACTTCATCAATAGCATGATGGAGAACAATTGGCTGGGAAGTAAAACAAAACAGGGCTTTTATAAAAAAGTTGTAAGCCCTGATGGTAAAAAAGACATTCTGTCCCTTGATTTAAACACTTTAGAATATCGCACAAAAAAACGTGCCAACTTTGCAACATTAGAGCTCACAAAAACAATCGATAAAGTTATTGATCGTTTTAAAGTATTAGCTGCTGGAAAAGATAAAGCAGGCGCTTTCTACAGAACAAATTTTGCGGCAATGTTTCAATATGTTTCTAATAGAATTCCGGAAATTACAGATGATCTATATAAAATTGATGATGCAATGAAAGCAGGTTTTGGGTGGGAACATGGTCCCTTTCAAATTTGGGATGCTATTGGCGTTGAAAAAGGAATAGAAATCATGAAGGCTGAAGGAAAAGAACCTGCAGCTTGGGTAACAGAGATGTTAGACTCAGGAATCTCTTCGTTCTACAGTGTTAAAAACGGCGCTACTTATGCTTATGATATTCCTAAAAAAACACAAGTAAAAATCCCAGGACAAGATGCTTTCATCATATTAGATAATATCAGAAAATCAAATGAGGTATTTAAAAATTCAGGAGTCGTTATTGAAGATTTAGGAGATGGTATATTAAACTGTGAGTTTCAATCTAAAATGAACACCATTGGAGGTGACGTTTTAACAGGATTGAATAAAGCTATTGATTTAGCCGAAAAAGATTTTGCAGGATTAGTCATTGGTAATCAAGGTGCAAATTTCTCAGTAGGTGCTAATATTGGGATGATCTTTATGATGGCTGTCGAACAGGAATACGACGAATTAAACATGGCTATTAAATATTTTCAAGATACCATGATGCGAATGCGTTATTCTTCTATTCCTACTATTTCTGCACCACACGGAATGACACTTGGTGGAGGATGTGAATTATCATTACATGCCGATAAAGTTGTAGCCGCTGCCGAATCTTATATTGGACTTGTTGAATTTGGTGTTGGCGTTATCCCTGGTGGTGGAGGTTCAAAAGAAATGGCCTTAAGAGCATCTGATACCTTCAAGAAAAATGATGTAGAATTGAATGTACTTCAAGAATATTTCTTAACCATAGGAATGGCAAAAGTATCAACCTCAGCTTATGAAGCTTTTGATTTAGGTATTCTTCAAAAAGGAAAAGATGTTGTAGTTGTTAATAAAAACAGACAAATTGCAACTGCTAAAGCACATGCAAAATTAATGGCAGATGCAGGATATACACAACCAATAAAACGTCAGGATGTTAAAGTATTAGGAAAACAAGCACTGGGAATGTTTTTGGTAGGAACTGATGCCATGGAAGCCAGTAAATACATAAGTGCTCACGACCATAAAATAGCAAACAAATTGGCATATGTAATGGCTGGTGGTGATCTTTCTGAGCCAACATTTGTTAGTGAACAGTATTTGTTGGATATAGAGCGAGAAGCATTTTTAAGCCTATGTACAGAGCGTAAAACCTTGGAGCGTATTCAGCATATGCTAAAAACTGGGAAACCACTTAGGAATTAAAATCTCCTCTGCCAAATGCCATCTCCCAAAAAGGGAGAATAAAGAGATAATTAATATAAATGAAGTATAACATTTAAAATATAACCCAAATAAATGCCCTTTTCTATGGAGAGGGCTAGGGAGAGGAAAATGAAACAAGCATATATAGTAAAAGCATACAGAACAGCAGTTGGAAAAGCACCAAAGGGATTGTTCCGTTTTAAAAGAACAGATGAATTGGCAGCAGAAACCATCGCTTATATGATGAAGGAATTGCCACAACTGGACAAGACACGAATCGACGATGTTATCGTTGGAAACGCAATGCCAGAAGGCTCGCAAGGATTGAATATGGCTCGTTTAATTTCATTAATGGGATTAGATACTGTTGATGTTCCGGGGGTGACTGTTAATCGTTTTTGTTCTTCTGGAATTGAAACTATTGGTATTGCAACTGCAAAAATTCAAGCGGGAATGGCCGATTGTATTATTGCTGGAGGTGCAGAAAGCATGAGTGCCGTACCAATGACTGGTTATAAAACTGATTTAAATTATGATCTCGTTAATTCTGGACATGAGGACTATTATTGGGGTATGGGAAATACTGCTGAAGCAGTTGCCAATCAATTTAAGGTTTCACGTGAAGATCAGGATGAGTTTGCTTATAATTCACATATGAAGGCGTTAAAAGCTCAAGCTGAAAATCGTTTTCAAGATCAAATCGTACCAATTACAGTCAATCAAACCTTTATTGACACCAACGGTAAGAAGGCAACAAAATCATATACAGTAACTAAAGACGAAGGTCCACGTGCCGGGACAAGCACAGCTGTCCTTAACAAATTACGCCCAGTATTTGCCGCTGGTGGTAGCGTAACTGCTGGAAACTCGTCGCAAATGAGTGACGGCGCTGCTTTTGTTTTGGTAATGAGCGAAGACATGGTTAAAGAATTAAATTTAGAACCAATTGCAAGATTAGTCAACTACGCAGCAGCTGGCGTAGAACCTCGAATTATGGGAATAGGCCCTGTAAAAGCCATACCTAAAGCTTTAAAACAAGCAGGATTGCAGCAAGATGATATTGCGTTGATAGAATTGAATGAAGCTTTTGCTTCTCAATCTTTAGCAGTAATGAGAGAGTTAAAACTTAACCAAGACATCGTCAATGTTAATGGTGGTGCCATCGCTTTAGGACACCCATTGGGTTGTACTGGTGCTAAACTATCGGTGCAACTTTTTGATGAAATGCGAAAACAAAATATGCAAGGCAAATACGGAATGGTAACCATGTGTGTTGGTACGGGTCAAGGTGCTGCGGGAATTTTTGAGTTTCTCTCCTAAGAATCACAATAAAAAAGAAACTAAAATCAAGACTAAAATCTACAATTTTTATAAAAATGGAAACAACTGAAAAAGATATTTTACGCGGTGGACAGTTCCTAGTAAAAGAAACACAATGCAATGATATATTTACTCCTGAAGATTTCACTGAGGAGCAAAAAATGATGAAGGATGCTGTGATGGAATTTAATGACCGCGAGATTATTCCACATAAAACCCGTTTTGAAGCAAAGGATTATGCATTAACAGAAGCATGTATGCGAAAAGCTGGAGATCTTGGTTTTTTAGGTGTTTCTGTTCCTGAAGCCTATGGTGGTTTAAATATGGGATTTGTTTCTACCCTATTGGTTTGTGAATATATTTCAAGTGGTACAGGATCATTTAGTACTGCTTTTGGTGCACATACAGGGATTGGAACTATGCCTATAACATTATATGGAAATGAAGCACAAAAGCTTAAATATGTTCCAAAATTAGCTACAGGAGAATGGTTCGGATCCTATTGCCTTACTGAGCCTGGTGCTGGTAGTGATGCCAATTCAGGTAAAACCACTGCTACCCTTTCAGAAGATGGTAAAAATTATAATATTAACGGTCAAAAAATGTGGATCACCAATGCAGGTTTCGCTACAATTTTTATAGTATTCGCTCGTATTGAAGATGATAAGAACATCACTGGGTTTATTGTTGAATACGATTCCGAAAATCCAAATGGTATGACCTTTGGTGAAGAAGAACATAAACTTGGTATTCATGCTTCTTCCACCCGACAAGTCTTTTTTAGTGATACTGTTGTACCTGTTGAAAACATGCTTTCTGAAAGAGGAAACGGATTCAAAATTGCGATGAATGCATTAAACATTGGTCGTATTAAATTAGCTGGAGCGTGTTTAGACTCACAAAGAAGAATTACTTCTATGTCTGTTCAATATGCTAATGAACGTAAACAATTTAAAACACCAATTATAGAATTTGGAGCCATTAAAGCCAAAATAGCAGAAATGGCAACCAATACCTATGCCGGAGAATCTGCTAGTTATAGAGCCGCTAAAAATATTGAAGATAGAATTGTCATAAGAGAAACAGAAGGAAACACACACCAAGAAGCAGAATTAAGAGGTGTTGAGGAATATGCCATTGAATGTTCTATTTTAAAAGTTGCGGTTTCAGAAGATGTTCAAAACTGTGCCGACGAAGGGATTCAAGTTTATGGAGGCATGGGATTCTCGGCAGAATCACCAATGGAAGCTGCTTGGAGAGATGCTCGAATTACACGAATATATGAAGGCACAAATGAAATTAACAGGATGCTATCTGTTGGTATGTTAATAAAGAAAGCAATGAAAGGTCATGTGGATTTATTAGGCCCAGCTACGGCAGTTCAAAATGAGTTGATGGGTATTCCTTCATTTGATACCCCTGATTACTCTCAAACCCTTTCTGAAGAAAAAGAAATGATTGCAAAACTTAAGAAGGTATTCTTAATGGTTGCGGGCGCAGGAATTCAAAAATATGGCCCACAACTGGAAGACCATCAACAATTATTAATGGCGGCATCAAACATATTAATTGAGATATATATGGCGGAGTCAACCATTTTAAGGACAGAGAAAAATGTCAAACGATTTGGTGAAGACTCTCAAAAAGAACAAATAGCCATGGCTCAATTATATTTATATAATGCAGTAGACATCGTTATTAAAAATGGAAAAGAAGGTATAGTATCTTTTGCAGAAGGTGATGAACAACGCATGATGCTTATGGGACTTAAACGTTTTACAAAATATACAAATCAGCCAAATGTTATTGCTTTAAGAAATAGCATTGCTGAAAAGATTTCATCTGAAAACAAATACTGTTTTTAGTTGTGTTAGTTAGTTAGT
>MAAC01020211.1_pt1 | contig 11220 bp, 8 predicted proteins | sample 1115981 | NCBI WGS metagenome assembly MAAC01 (sample SAMN04961126, study PRJNA320927) | seawater metagenome | isolation source: sample BD02T64 sea water enriched with oil for 64 days | place: USA:Gulf of Mexico | collected 2013-07-27 | reverse complement strand
TCCCATAGCTAATACAAGCATGTTTACTGCTGACGTCACCTATAAACATAAGCTAAATCTGGCTTTATCGTGTGTTTTTAGTGATACTAATGACTGTTTTAATCACTATTGTCCGTTATTATCATCTGGAGCATAGGTGATAACCAATAATGTGTGATGAATATGCGCTCTATGCCGGCAAAGGATATTAAGATGATGAAACTAAATGGATAAAATGAAATTAAATTGTGATTTAGGCGAAAGCTTTGGTAATTGGACTATGGGCTTAGACGAGCAAGTAATGCCCCACATCGACCAAGCGAATATTGCTTGTGGTTTCCATGCAGGCGATCCCTTAGTGATGCAAAAAACCCTTGAACTGGCAAAAAAGCATAAGGTGAGTATTGGCGCACATCCTAGCTACCCTGATCTAGTCGGTTTTGGTCGTCGTTCAATGAATTGCTCGCGTGATGAAATTATCGCTTTGGTTAAATATCAAATTGCGGCTATTGATGGTGTTGCCCAGTCGTTAGGGCTTGAGCTTGACTATGTTAAACCTCATGGCGCCTTGTATAACGATATGATGGCTAAAGAAAATATTCGAGAAGCTATATTATCTGCACTGGCCAGTTACCATAAACCGCTTAAATTAATGCTACAAGCGACAGCCAATATTGCCGCGCATAAAGCACAAGCAAAAACCTTCAATATTGACGTGCTAAGTGAAGCTTTTGCCGATAGATGTTATGACGACGAGGGTAAGTTGTTATCTCGAGCTGAAGCGGGGGCAGTGCACAATAAAGAAAAAATGCTGGCGCAAGTTAAGCAATTAAAAGAGCAAGGAAGTGTCACTACTATTAGCGGTAATACGTTAATTTTAGCGGCAGATAGTTTATGTGTTCATGGTGACAATATTGAAGGTGTACAAGCTATTGAAGCTATCAGGAAATTGATTGGCTGATGTCGAAAACCTCATTAGATAAAATAACCATTCAAATTGCTGGTGAAAATGCGCTGATCATTTATTTTGCTGAGCAAGCAAGTGCTAAGGTTTCTGCCAAGGTACAACAAGTTGAGCAACTTATTCGTCAGTATATGGCGGAAGATATTATTGATTTAGTTTCTTCCTACGCTTCGATCATGGTGATGTTTAATATGCTTGATAATGATCACCATCAAATTCGCAGAAAATTACGGATTTTATTACAGCAATTGTCTGATAACGACTCTGATGATCGTGAAAACACTAAAGAGTACCAAGCTAAACTGGTTGAACTACCCGTTTATTACGCTCAAGAGTCTGGCCCAGATTTAATCGTTATTGCTAAGCAAGCTAACCTTAGCGTAGCGGATGTCATTGAAATTCACCAAGGGCAAGAATACCTCGTTTATGCTATCGGCTTTGCCCCCGGTTTTGCTTATTTAGGTGAAGTAGACGAGCGCATCGCATCGCCAAGGTTAAGCGCCCCACGCTTAAAAGTACCCAAGGGTGCAGTCGCCATAGCCGACAGACAAACGGCCGTTTACCCTAACGTTTCTCCCGGTGGTTGGAATATCATCGGTTTATGTCCTGTTAATATGTTTGATGTCAATGCAACCGTTACTATGCCTGTGCAAGTAGGTGATAAGGTAAAATTTCGTGCGATTTCAAAAGCAGAGTTTCTTGCATTAGGTGGCGTTTTACCTACTGAAGGTGAGCAGATACAATGACTTTGCCAATAGGGTTTTTAGTTAAGCAACCGGGCATATTAAGCCTTATTCAAGATGCGGGACGTTTTGGCGCTTTTAATATTGGTTTAACTAATGGCGGGCCAATGGATAAGAGTGCTTTTCATTGGGCAAATCGTTTATGTGGTAACGACTTAGGGGTTAGCACGGTTGAAATAAGCATTGGCGGCTTAACATTAATAGCACAAGTTGACAGTGTTATTGCTATAACGGGTGCCAATATGCCATTAACGATAAATGGTGTGGCTAAAGCGCTATGGCGTAGTCATAAAATAAAAGCAGGGGATACGCTTGAGCTGGGTTTTGCCAGTGCGGGAGTGCGTTGTTATTTAGCCGTTGCCGGCGGTTTTACTATCAAAGAAGATTTTGGCAGCACAGCAACCGTGTGCCGTGAGCATGTAGGGGGTATAGCCGGAGGCAAGTTAGTTAGTGGTGATATTCTTGCTTGTAATCAGCTTGACGTAACGGTTGAACATAAACAAAACTTGCTGTTAGCAGAGCCATATTGGCCAAGTTACGAACAAGAGGTGATATTGCGCACCATACCGAGTTATCAGCAGCAACATTTTTCATCTGGGCAACAACGGTTGTTTTTTTCTAGCGAATATACCGTTAGTAAACATTGTGACCGAATGGGTTATCGTCTTGAAGGACGCGCTATTCACTGTGATTTGGACGGAATTTTATCAGAAGGCATTTGCCATGGTGCGGTGCAAATTCCTGCTGATGGTCAACCCATTGTCTTAATGAATGATAGGCAAACCATCGGTGGTTACCCCAAAATTGGCTCGGTGATATCGTTAGACACCGCCAAGCTTGGGCAATTAAGCCAAGGCGCAAAAATTCACTTTGAGCCTATTAGCATGGAAAAAGCCCATAATCTTTATCATTTAGCGTTAAGCCGATTTACCCGCACCGCATTAGTGGTTTGTGATTAGCACTAATGCGGTGCCTTAGTTGCGCCTTAGTTAACGATTCAAGTTCGCTATCAAATTCTCTATCAAGTTATCTATAAAATTCCCCTATTAGACTCCCTCTAAAATAACAGTAGATAAATAGTGACAAAATTATTTAGATAAACGCTTGAAAAAGTGGTGTTTTGCCATAGAATTATCTACATTAAAAGTGTAGTTAAATTTTTTGTTCATCACAAATAGTTAAATGCTTAAGGAACTAAGATGGCGTCTCTAAAAATAGAAGAATATATGAACCATTATCCAGTGACATTTACGGCAGATATGGCTGTTGAGGAAGCATCATTACGCTTTTTAAAAACGAAACAAATTGGTGGCCCAGTAATTGATGATAATGGCAAACTGATTGGCTTTTTATCTGAGAGTGATGTGTTGGCTAAAATGCTTGAAACCATTTATTACAATGAACATATTGCTGATGTTGCAGACTTAATGCGCAAAGAGGTGCTATCAATGAAACCCTATGATAGCGTGATTGAATTAGGACAATTAATGTTAAAAAACAAGCCTAAGGTTTATCCTGTTATTGATGATGACGATAACTTATTAGGCACTATTTGTCGAAATGATGTTTTACAGGCCATAGACTTACATCTGCGTGCTAATTTAAAATTAAACAAAAAAAATGCCGCGAATTAGCTGTTTTTTTAGGTAGTATTTAGGTAATGCTCAGGTAATTGCTGTCAATAATGTGATTTTTGTACCACACCTGATAAAATAGACTTTATTATCGTTTTTATCTATTAATAGAGTCTGTTTTGTCTAGCCATTCTTCCCCTGAAAGCCCTAATATTCAAGTCCAGTTTGAACTTTTAAAGCAAGTTAAAAAATCAGACTTTTTGCGCTTAAAAAAACAGTTACTCGCTCATAAAAGAGCTTTTGAACAGCTATCAAGTGACAAGCCTGTCGCAGATAAAAACACTGCAAAGTTGGCACAATGGGCAAAACAAGTCAGCAGAACAGCGCAGTACATTGAACTGTCTATTGATGAAAAGCAGCAAAAACTAAAAAACCTACCGCGTATTATCTATCCCGATGGTTTACCGATAGCAGATAATGCTGAGCAAATTGCTAACACTATACGTGACAACCAAGTGGTGATTATTGCGGGTGAAACAGGCTCAGGTAAAACTACCCAAATCCCCAAAATTTGTCTTGAACTAGGGCGGGGCATCGATGGTTTAATCGGTCATACTCAGCCACGTCGTATTGCGGCGCGTACTGTTGCTAACCGTATTGCCGAAGAGCTTAATAGTAAATTGGGTGAGCAAGTAGGTTATAAAGTGCGCTTTAATGACCAAGTGAGCAAGCATAGTTATATTAAGTTGATGACGGACGGTATTTTACTGGCTGAAATGCAAAAAGATCGGCTCTTACGACAATACGACACCATTATTATTGATGAGGCGCATGAACGTAGTTTAAATATTGATTTTATCCTCGGTTATTTACGACAAATACTGCCTAAGCGTCCTGATTTAAAAGTCATTGTTACCTCTGCAACGATTGACCCACAGCGTTTTGCCAGTCACTTTGCCGATCAAAAAGGTCAGCCAGCGCCTATCATTGAAGTTTCAGGACGTACTTACCCGGTCGAGCTGTTATATCGCCCTCTTAATGGTGTAGATAACGGCGCAGGTAATGGCGCAGAACCAACAGCAGCAGAAGCGTCCACTGAGGGCACTGATATTATCGGTGGTATTTTGGCCGCGGTAGATGAACTGTCAACGTTTAGTCAAGGAGACATCCTGATCTTCTTAAATGGTGAGCGAGAAATCCGCGATACTGCGGCAGCACTTGTTAAAGCTAATTTAGCACATACACAAATTTTACCCTTATATTCTCGCTTAACCGTTAGTGAACAAAATCGTATTTTTAAGCCCCATACGGGTCGTAATATTGTGCTGGCAACAAACGTTGCTGAAACCAGTTTAACAGTGCCCGGCATTAAATATGTTATTGACCCTGGTACTGCACGTATTTCGCGTTATAGCTACCGAACTAAGGTGCAACGCTTGCCCATAGAGGCTGTTTCTCAAGCCAGTGCCAATCAAAGATCAGGTCGTTGCGGCCGTGTATCCTCAGGCGTTTGTATCCGTTTATATAGCGAGGAAGATTTTAATAATCGTCCTGAGTTTACTGATCCTGAAATTTCACGGACAAATTTAGCCACGGTTATTTTACAAATGTTGGCGTTAGATTTAGGTGATATTGGCAACTTTCCTTTTGTCGAGCCACCTGATAACCGCAATATTACCGATGGTATGCGCTTGTTAGAAGAACTAGCGGCTATTGATAACCATAAGGATAATCAAGGCAAGCTGCAAAGTGTTATACGGTTAACCAAAGCTGGGCGGTTGTTATCAAAATTTGCTATCGATCCTCGCTTGGCGAAAATGGTACTTAGCGCCATTGAGTTAGGTTGTATCGAACAAGTACTGATTATTGTGAGTGCCTTAAGCATTCAAGATCCGCGAGAGCGGCCACACGAAAAGCAGCAAGCGGCCGATGAAAAGCATAATCGCTTTAAAAATAAACACTCAGATTTTGTCAGTTTACTCAACCTTTGGCATTATGTCAGCGAGCAGCAAAAAGATTTGACGCAAAATCAATTTAGAAAATTATGTCAACGGGAATACTTATCGTATGTTCGTTTACGTGAATGGCAAGATATTTTTAGTCAGCTTAAGTTGACACTAAAAGAGCAAAAAATACCATTAACACGCGTGGATTATCATTTTGCTATTGAAGATATACAAGCTAAACCAACCAACCAACAAGATGATAAAACAGCCACCTTGCCAAGCAGTTTAGTGCTAGTGCATCAGGCATTGTTGTCGGGTTTGTTAAGCCATTTAGGGCAGCAAGATGAAAACAGAGAATATAAAGGGGCGCGTGGCAGTAAGTTCTTTATTTTTCCAGGCTCTGCGTTAGCGAGAAAATCGCCAAAATGGTTAATGTCAGCCGAATTGGTGGAAACCAGCCGCTTGTTTGCGCGCATGAATGCGCGTATTGATCCCCTGTGGATAGAGCCATTAGCGCAACATCTGCTTAAATATCATCATAGCGAGCCGCACTGGGAGAAAAAACAAGGGGCGGTGATGGCCTTTGAGCAAGTGACGCTTTATGGTTTAACGATAGTCAGCAAACGTAAAGTCAACTTTAAAACCATTGAACCAGAGACCTGTCGAGATATTTTTATACGAGAGGCGCTTGTTACTGGTGATAGTTTTATTAAAGAAAAGTTTTTACAACATAATCAAGCTTTAGTGGGCAGTATTGAAGCACTCGAGCAAAAAGCACGTCGTAAAGATTTTTTAATTGACGAGCAGCAGTTAGTTGATTTTTATGCACAAAAACTACCAGAGACCATTGTCTGTCAAGCCAGTTTTTTAGCATGGTGGCAAAAAGCTAAACAACAAAATCAACAGCAGCTTGATTTTACTAAGGCTTTTTTACTCAATGAAACTTCTAAAGAGTTATCAGCAAAAGAATACCCAGATACCTGGCAGCAGGGGCCGTTAACGTTGCCACTGAGTTATCATTTTAGCCCTGGTGATATTGATGATGGTATTAGCATTATAATTCCTATTGCCATGTTAAATCAGCTGCAAGATGAAGGTTTTGATTGGCTGATTCCTGCTTTACGTTATGAACTCGTGGTGGCTTTGATCAAAGTTTTGCCGAAAAACTTACGACGTAACTTTGTGCCAGCACCTAACTATGCACAGGCTTGTTTAGCAAACATTAATGCTGAAGTAGGGAGCCTAGCAGAGTCGGTAGCGAAACAATTATTGCGTATGACAGGCGTCAGACTACCTGAAGATGTTTGGCAGGGCGTTGATTTGCCAGTTCACTTAACGATGAATTTTCAAGTAGTGAATGAAAAAGGAAAGTTACTAAAGCAAGGGCGTAACTTGAACCAGCTCAAAGACGAGTTGCAAGGTAAGGTTAAAGCCTCAATTAAGCAAGTGGCAGAAAAGGGCATTGAACAAGCAAATTTAACCGCTTGGAGTTTTGACAGTTTACCGCAAGGTTATGAAAAGAAAATCGCGAATATAACCATTAAAGCTTTTCCTGCCTTGGTGGATCATCAAAGCAGTGTTGCCATTGAGCTTTTTGAACAACAAGAGCAAGCCGAAGCGGCGATGTTATCTGGGCTCAGTCGTCTTATTTTATTAAATATTCCTTCACCACTGAAATATTTGCAGGAAAAAATGCCTAACAAGGCTAAGTTAGGGCTCTATTTTAATCCTTTTGGTGCCATTGCTGATTTACTGCAAGACTGTATTCAAGCCGCGTGTGTATTTTTAGTAAAACAATATATGCAGCAACAAAAGCAAGCGCATTTACCCAGAACAAAAGTTGAATTTCAACAAGTCAGCCATTATGTTCGCGCAGAAATAGCCGATTGTGTGCTAACTGCCGCTATTAAGGTCGAGCGAGCGCTAAGTTTACGTCACGATATTGCTAAAAAATTAAAAGGCAGTGTCGCTTTAAATGTTATTCAGTCTCATGGTGATATTAAACAGCACAATGCGCAGCTAGTGTTTAAAGGTTTTGTTAGTAGTTCAGGCTTAGATAAACTCGATGATATTATTCGTTACTTGCAAGGCATGTTACGGCGTTTAGAAAAACTGCCTATTGATCCAAACCAAGATAGACTAAAGCTCATTGAAGTGAATAAAGCGCAAGATGCTTATAACGCCGTGCTTGCAAAGCAGCGTAAAGACAAGCCGATTGATGCTGATATTTTAGCAACTAAATGGCTGCTTGAAGAGTTTAGAATTTCATTATTTGCGCAAAATTTAGGAACTAATCAGCCCGTGTCATTAAAACGTATTATGAATTACCTTAAAGGCTTTTAATAAATTTGCTTTATTGACACCAGTGCATAAGCTCAGTATAAATACTTAACTGTTTTAAGTTCGATTTGTATTGGGTATATTACATTGGAGTAGGGATGATTAATTTTGATGATAAGCGCGATTTTTATCGCATGATGTTGAACAGTGAAGTTATCGTGATTGTGATTGACGATGAAGCTAATTGCCAGTTGACGGCAACATGTCGTGATTTAAGCGCGACAGGTATGGCGATAGAAATGGAGCATCCACTAGCCTTGTCTACCCATGTGAAAATTAAGCTAAATTCGGCCTCTAGCCAAGTACAAGCACTTGATGTACGCGGTAAAGTGGTGCGTATTGATGAAGAGCATGAAGGTTGTTATTTGTTAGGTATTGCTATTGAAGAGCTAGACTAAAAGAGTCGCGAGTAGCTAGTTCCGAGTTACGAAGACAACTTCTTCGCAACTCGGCACTAATAACTCGCCACTGAATTTAGCTCGGCACTATTTATTTCGAAACTCGAAACTCGAAACTTAACTTCTCTAATTTAGGTGTTTTTTAGCAACCGTTAATATTTTTAATGTATTAGATGCACCGACCGTTTCCATCGAATCACCATGAGTTAAAATGATTTTATCACCGACAGCAAATGTTGCGTGTTGACATACCGTTGTTAAAATATCATCACTTAAGCTTTCATCGTTGCTATGAGTTGAATCAAAAGCAACAGGGTAAACGCCACGGTAAATAGCCGTTTTATTTAAGGTTTTATTGTGGCGTGATAACGAATAAATAGGTAAGCCAGAGGTGATTCTCGACATTAATTTACTGGTTTGTCCTGATTCTGTTAATGAAATTATTGCGGTAACACCCTCTAAATGATTCGCGGCATACATGGCCGACAAGGCAATAGTTTCAGAAATTTCACTAAACGTTAAGTCCATTCTGTGGTTAGATATATTAACAGAGCGATGTTTTTCAGCGCCAACACAAACACTCGCCATTGCCGTGACCGTTTCAACGGGGTATTTACCGGCAGCTGTTTCAGCACTTAGCATTACCGCGTCAGTACCATCAAGCACGGCATTGGACACATCCATCACTTCAGCACGGGTTGGCATTGGCTGCTCAATCATAGTTTCCATCATCTGTGTTGCGGTTATAACAACACGGTTTAATTGACGAGAGCGAGCAATAATATGCTTTTGCTTACCAACAAGCTCGGCATCACCAATCTCAACACCTAAATCACCACGAGCTACCATAACAACATCTGAGGCTAAAATAATGCCATCAAGCACTTTGTCATCATTAACCGCTTCAGCACGTTCAATTTTTGAAACTAAACGCGCATCGCAACCTGCTTCTTGAGCAAGTAAACGTGCTTCACGCATATCAGCTGCGTCACGTGGGAAAGAAACCGCTAGAAAATCAACATTGATTTTTGCCGCTAATTTAATATCTTCTTTATCTTTCGCAGTAAGCGCAGGTGCGGTTAAACCACCACCTTGGCGATTAATACCTTTGTTATTTGATAATGGACCACCGACGGTCACCTCAGTAAAAACAGAGTTTGCTGATTTAGAAAGCACTTTTAGTTGTACTCGGCCATCATCAAGCAATAAAACATCGTCGGTGTTAACGTCTTGTACTAAACGTTTATAGTCAATGCCTACTTTTTCTTGGCAGCCTTGGCCTTTTTCTAAAGTAGCATCAAGCTCAAATTTATCACCAATGGCGAGTTTTATCGGGCCATCTTTGAAGGTTGACACACGAATTTTAGGACCCTGTAAATCGCCTAAAATACCCACGTAGATGCCTAGCTCTTTGGCAATTTCGCGAACATTATTTGCTCTGTCGATATGATCTTGAGGTATACCGTGAGAAAAATTAAGCCTAACTACGTTGACACCCGCAGCAAGCACTGCTTTTAATTTGGCTTTATCATCTGTTGCAGGGCCTAAGGTGGCAACAATTTTCGTTCTTCTAGGCATGGTAATCCTTATAACTTTTATTAATTAATATTTTAAACTTTGCTCACTAATCTTTACGCTCAAAGCGTGAGCTTCTTAAACTGTCTTTAACTTTTTTCAAATTATCTCTAAATTTACTACCGCGGCGTAAGGTAAAACCCGTTGCTAAAACATCAATCAGTGCAAGTTGTGCAATACGTGATGACATTGGCATATAAAGATCGGTATCTTCACTGACATCAAGCGACAATACTATGCTGCATTCTTTCGCGAGTGGAGTTCCTGTAGTGGTAATACCAATAACAGTAGCATCGTTTTCTTTTGCTAAACTGGCTACTTCAACCAGTGATTTTGTTCTGCCTGTGTGCGAGATAACAATAACAACATCACCTTGGCGACTATTTATAGCACTCATACGTTGCATTAATATGTCATCGAAATAAACCACAGGGACATTGAAACGAAAAAATTTATTTTGGGCATCGTGAGCGACAATAGCTGAAGCACCTAAACCAAAAAAGGAAATTTTATTGGCTTGCGTTAGTACGTCAACCGAGCGATTTATCAAGGCTGAGTCTAAACTTTTACGGGCAAGCTCAAGATTAGCCATTGTCGATTCAAATATTTTCGCGGTGTATTCTTCCGCGCTATCATTCTCATCTACATGGCGATTTACGTAAGGTGTGCCGTTGGCTAAGCTTTGGGCTAGGTGCAACTTAAAATCAGGATAACCTTTAGTATCTAAACGACGGCAAAAGCGATTTACTGTCGGTTCACTTATGTTCGCTTGCCTAGCAAGTGCAGCTATACTTGAATGTATAACGGTACTTGGTGATGACAGGATAACGTCAGCAACTTTACGCTCAGACTTACTTAAGGTGTCTAATTCATTGGAGATCTTTTCTAATATATTCATTATGCTGTGATCCTGATTGTGCTTTTATCAACCACTCGTACTGATATGTTTAAAGTAAGATAACAAGTTAAAATTAGTCACTACCAATACCGAAGGTTTATGGCGATAACGTTTTACTGTAATTTATTTTCGGTTTGAGTAGTAGTGATATGAAATTTTATTTCATGATTTTTACTAATATAATGCAAAAAGCATAAAGTTTGCAAATATTTAATAAATTTATCAGAAATGTTTTAGTTATAGCGGCAGAAAAGTATTGTTTAAGGGGTTTTAGCTTTACTTTTGTTTTAAACAAAGCGGTGTAAATACAGATGTTTCAAAGGAAAACAGAAAAATGTAATAAAATTACAAAAAAACTTTACTGATGAGCATTTAAAGGCTAAGTTAGGCTTATATGTAGTTTAGTTACAGCCCCGTTGCTTTTTAGTCTATATGTTAATCGCTCAGGTTATAGGTTATAGGTTAATCACTCAGGCGTAACATTAATAAATTTATCGTGACGAGTTTTGGTTATTCACCAGCTTAACTTAAGAAGCTCAGTCATAAGATCAGCCGCAAGTTCAGAGAGTTGTTATGAAAAAAATAGATTGTCAGTCAGCAAGCGAAATTGTTATTTTTGGTGCCTTAGGTGACTTATCACGCCGCAAGCTTTTACCAGCTTTATATCAATTAGAAGTATGTGGCTTGATTAACCCTGATAGCCATATTGTCGGGGTTGCTCGTCAAACCCATTCGGATGAAGAGTTTAAAAGCATTGTTTTAGAGAGCCTTAATAACTTTGTTACAGAAGAACTTGATAAAGA
>MAAC01017711.1_pt1 | contig 11235 bp, 7 predicted proteins | sample 1115981 | NCBI WGS metagenome assembly MAAC01 (sample SAMN04961126, study PRJNA320927) | seawater metagenome | isolation source: sample BD02T64 sea water enriched with oil for 64 days | place: USA:Gulf of Mexico | collected 2013-07-27 | reverse complement strand
TTTGTAATTATATGTTTCAATTCTATTTTCTGAAGAAGGTTTTTATTTCTTAATAAATCTGATACAGAAGATTTTCCATAATTAACCAACACATATTCTTATATTTGCAGCCCCAATTTTAGGAAAAGGAAATTATGACAACATCAGGAAGAATTGAATTAATGGCTCCCGCTGGAAACTTTGAATCATTGCAAGCAGCAATTATGAATGGAGCTGATTCTGTGTATTTTGGAGTAGATCAATTGAATATGCGTGCTCGTGCCAGTATCAATTTCACTATTGAAGATTTACCAGAAATTGTAAAACGATGTGGAGAAAGAAATATTCGCACCTATCTTACCTTAAATACAATCATTTACGATCATGATTTAACGATCATTAAGACCTTATTGGATGCTGCAAAAAATGCTGGAATTACTGCGGTTATTGTGATGGACCAAGCGGTGATTTCTTATGCGCGTCAGATTGGGATGGAAATTCATATTTCTACTCAAATTAATATCACCAATATCGAAACGGTAAAATTTTATGCCATGTTTGCCGATACCATGGTGATGAGTAGAGAATTAAGTTTGCGTCAGGTTAAAAAAATTACGGAGCAAATTGAAAAGGAAAAGATAACTGGACCTGCTGGTAACTTGGTTGAAGTAGAAATATTTGGTCATGGCGCACTTTGTATGGCGGTTTCAGGGAAGTGTTATATGAGTTTACATTCTCATAATTCTTCAGCAAATAGAGGCGCTTGTAAACAAAATTGCAGAAAGAAATATACCGTTATTGATCAGGACACTGGAAATGTAATGGAATTGGATAATGAATATATCATGTCTCCAAAAGATTTGTGTACTTTAGATTTTTTAGATCAAGTAATTGATACGGGAATAAAAGTTCTTAAAATTGAAGGTAGAGGTAGAGCCCCAGAATATGTTGCCAAAGTTATTAAAACCTATAGAGAGGCTATTGACTCTTATTATGAAGAGACTTTTTCGAAAGAAAAGGTAAAAGGTTGGATGACGGAACTAGATAAGGTGTATAACCGTGGGTTTTGGTCTGGTTATTATTTAGGTCAGAAGTTAGGGGAATGGAGCGATGTAGATGGATCTAAGGCAACTCAAAAGAAGGTTTATTTAGGAAAAGGAATACATTATTTTCCAAAAAGTAATATTGGTGAATTTAAAATTGAAGCTTTCGATTTAACGATAGGAGATACCATTTTAGTAACTGGACCCACAACAGGTGTTGAGGAATTTGAGCTAACAGAAATGTTAGTGAATGACGAAAGATTAGATAAAGCTACAAAAGGGGACTCAGTGACCATTCCTTTGAAATTTAGGATTCGAGTCTCAGACAAATTGTATAAGATTGTACAAACCCTAAAAGAGGTTATTTCTTAATTTATGATTGTTATAACCCTTCAAAGAAAAAAGTGCATTGGTTGTAATTACTGTGTGGAATTGGCTCCAGGACAGTTTCAGATGTCTAGAAAAGATGGGAAGGCAGTATTGCTAAAATCTACAGAGAAAAAGGGATTTTTTACTATAAAATCTCAAGACCACTCCATCTTTGATGCTTGTGAAAAAGCGGTAGAAGCTTGCCCAACGAAGATAATTTCTGCGAAAAGTATCTAACCTTTATTTTTTTTATATAGTTTTAATTGGATACGTTTTCTAGGAACATCAACTTCTAAAACCTTTACGATGATTTGTTGGTGTAAACTTACATGTTCACTAACATCTGAAACAAATGCATCTGCAAGATTAGATACATGAATCAATCCACTTTCTTTGATACCAATATCCACAAAACACCCAAAATTGGTAATATTATTTACAATTCCTGGAAGTAATTGCCCCTCTCTTAGATCCGTAATGGTTTTAATATTTTGATTAAATGTAAAGACTTTAGCGGTTTCACGAGGATCTAATCCTGGTTTTTCCAATTCTTGAACAATGTCCTTAAGGGTAGGTAACCCTATGGTTTCTGTACAATAGGAATTCAATTCAATTTTGTGAAGAAGAGTTGCATTTCCTATTAATTCGATAACAGTGCTCTTTTCATTTTTTGCCATTTTTGAAACAATCCCATAACTTTCGGGATGAACAGAAGAATCGTCCAATGGATTTTTAGCATTCTTAATTCGTAAAAAACCTGCACCTTGCTCAAAGGCTTTAGCTCCTAATCGTGGGACTTTTTTAATTTCATTTCTAGAAGTAAAAGGGCCGTTCTCATTTCTATAATCAACAATGTTTTCTGCTAATTTAGGGCCGATTCCAGATACATAACTCAATAAAGAGACACTTGCGGTATTGATATTTACCCCTACTGTATTTACACAATTGGAAACCACAGTATCTAAGGAAGACTTTAATTTTATTGGATCTACATCATGTTGGTATTGACCTACACCTATAGATTTAGCATCAATTTTCACTAATTCGGCTAAGGGGTCTGCTAATCTTCTACCTATAGAAATGGATCCTCTTACGGTTACATCATAATTTGGAAATTCGGCTCTAGCAATTTTTGAAGCGGAATAAATAGAGGCGCCAGCTTCACTAACCACAAATACCTGAATGTCTTTTCTAAAATGAATCTTTCGAATTAATTGTTCAGTTTCTCGAGAGGCGGTACCATTACCAATAGCGATGGCATCAATTTTATGCGCATCCACTAAAGAGCTTATTTTTTTAATTGCCCCTATTTGATCATTTTTAGGAGCATGAGGATAAATCGTTTCATTGTACTTTAACCTTCCCTGAGCATCCAAACAGACCACCTTACAACCCGATTTATATCCTGGATCTATCGCTAAAATAGATTTTTCACCCAAAGGTGCACCTAATAAAAGTTGCTTCAAATTCTTTGCAAAAACATCGATGGCTTTACTATCTGCTTTTTCTTTTGCAATACTTAAAGCTTCTTTAGAAAGGGTTGGGAACAACAATCGTTTATATGCATCTTCGATTGCCAGTTGCATCTGATTTGCACAAGAATTTTGAGAACGGATCATTCGATCTTCCATTTTATAAATGGCTTTCTCGGAATCTATTTCAATTTTAACACGAATAAATCCTTCATTTTCTGCTCTTAGAATTGCCAATAATCGATGGGAAGGGATGCGACTTAAAGATTCATTCCAGTCAAAATAATCTCTATATTTTTGAGCTTTCTCATCCTCCTTTTTAGTCTTTACTTCCTTAGTAGTTATAGTAGCATAGCGTTCCAACTGAAAACGGATTTGGTTCCGAAGGTCCAATCGTTCATTGATCCATTCAGCAATTATATGTCTTGCTCCTTCTAAAGCATTTTCTACAGAATTTATTTCTCCCTTTATGTATTTGTAAGCGATAGATTCTATGTCATTTGCATTTTGGCTCATGATAATTTTCGCCAAGGGTTCCAGTCCATTTTTACGAGCGGTTTCCGCTTTGGTTTTCCGCTTTTTCTTATAAGGCAAATACAAATCTTCAAGCGCAATTAAAGTGTCGGCTTGAATTACTTTTTGTTCCAGTTCTTTAGTGAGAACCTCTTGCTCCTCTAATGCTTTTAGAATCGCTTTTTTGCGTTTTTCAAGCGCTTCGAATACCGCTTTGTACTTTACAATATTTTCTATTTCAACCTCATCCAAATTTCCAGTACGTTCCTTTCTATATCTGGAGATAAAAGGAACCGTACAATCTTCATTTAGTAATTGAATGGTGTTTTTTATGCCTTTCTCTGGAAGTTGGGTTTTAGAAATTATGTATTTAATCAAAGTCATTAAAATTCGGTTAATTTTTAGTAAACTTTACAAGTCGATATACTTTTTTAATTTTATTATAATGTCCATAAAGATAATAATCCTCTAAGTTTATAATAGTTTCGGCTTGTAATCCTTTAATATTTTCTGCATATATTTTTATTCTATCAAAAATATTTAAGGATACTTCTCCCTCTATATGATTAAAGTTTTCATCGAACAAACCTGTTGCTCTTACCGATTTTGAATTGGTGTATCCATAATATGAAGTAGTTGCAGCATTTATGGAAGCCATAATAATTCCTCCACTAACCCCACCAACTAATACACCAATAGCAACATAACTCCCTCCAGAGGGCATTTCTATAGCACTACCATAGGTTATTTGAAAAACTCCATTTTGTTTAAATACTGAAATCCCAGCATGGGCTTGTGAAATTTTTCGAAGGAACTGACTTGTTTTATCCAACTCTCTATATTTATCAAAATCTCCCCCTTCTTGAATAATGAACGAATTTTTAAAAGAAATGGGCTCGTTTTTTTTAACGGTATATTCCTTTATTATTGCCTTAGTATCAATATCTGTAATTTGAATAGTAAGTTGTTTAGAATTGGAAATGATTTGAAACAGGTTGTTTTCAAATAAAAAACTATTGGTTTTAAGCCCCAAATAAGAATCTTCTATGGAAGGTTTAAAAATTCTATCGCTTGAGTAAATATAATTTTCTAAATCTATATTAATTATATACGTGTACTCTTTATATCTATCTGAAGTAATAGAAACCTTTTTTCCATAATTATAAAGTTTTACATTCTTTGAAGTAGCCTCAATAGAATTAGGAGTTTTGTTTTCAATTTTTACTGGATCCGATAAAATTTCATAAAAATGAATAGGCTTATCTCTGACATCTAAAAAATCGTCTTTATTAAACTTTATTTCATGAAGAGTTGAAGTAAGGTCACTATTAAATTCATATATGTTAATTTTACTAGATTGATTAGGTCTAGAGAAAAGATAAAAAGTATTATCAATACTTAAAGCTTCTAAATATTCTTCTTTTTTTAATTTAAAGTCTAACTCCTCAACAGTACTTAGGTTATTTTCAAAATCAAATTTTAAAACACCATAGCTCCTCCCATTTTTAGTGTTCATAAAAAGAGTGATGGTATTGCCATCAATTAAATAGCCAATTAACTCTTTGTATTTATTTGGTAAATCGGTGGATTCAATTCTACCAATCTCTTTTTTATTTTCATTAAAAAGAAATCCAAACACAGAATAGGATCCTTCAAGAAAAACAGCAAAATTTCCTGTTTTTTGATCCACAACATTAAAAGATTGTCGAATTATTTCACTGGTATATCTATTGATAATTTCTTCCTGCGATTTGGCAGAAAAAAACATAAAGAAAATGAAAAAGAAAAGTAGGATTCTTTTCATGAAAAACCACTAATTAATCGTTGCTCCATTAGCGATATCTATGTCACTTGCTTGGTCTGGATTTAGAAAAACTAATTTTCCTTCAGCGTTTTCAGTCATTAAAATCATTCCTTGACTTTCCACACCTCGTAAGGCTCTTGGAGCCAGATTCACTAAAACGGTTACTTTTTTACCAATCACTTCCTCTGGTGTAAAGCTCTCTGCAATTCCTGAAACAATGGTACGCACATCAATACCTGTATCTACTTTTAATACCAATAACTTCTTTGTTTTTGGCATTTTTTCAGCTTCCAAAATCGTCCCTACTCGCATATCGAGTTTGGTAAAATCGTCAAACTGAATAGTGTCTTTTTGTGGATCTGGGTTTGCATTCATCATTTCATTCGTCTTTTTTGTGGCTGCTAGTTTATCCAATTGGGATTGCATTTGTTCGTCTTCAATTTTAGAAAACAACAATTCTCCTTTTCCTATTTGGTGTCCAGATGGGAGAAGGGTTTCTTTGGTAGATACATCCTTCCAAGTGGGTTCTGAATCAAGTTCAGAATGACATAAAATAGAATTGAGTTTTTCTGAAGTAAAAGGCAAAAATGGTTCGCATAAAACCGCTAATGCAGATGCTATTTGAAGCGATACAAACAATACCGTTTTTGTTCTTTCTTCATCTGTTTTAAAAGTTTTCCAAGGTTCTTCGTCTGCTAAATATTTGTTTCCAAGTCTAGCAACATTCATCATTCTTCCTTGCGCTTCTCGAAAACGATATCGTTCTAGAGACTCTTCAATTAAAGCTGGAGATTCTTGTAATGTTTTTAATGTTTCTACATCTGTTTCTGAAAGTTCTGAAGGTGTTGGAACAATTCCATCATAATATTTATTGGTCAAAACCACCACTCGATTGATAAAGTTTCCGAAGACAGCCACCAATTCATTATTATTTCTTGCTTGAAAATCTGCCCAGGTGAAATCGTTGTCCTTTGTTTCAGGAGCATTTGCCGTAAGAACATATCGCAACACATCCTGCTGGTTTGGAAAATCCTCCAAATATTCATGCAACCAAACCGCCCAATTTTTACTGGTAGAAATTTTATTCCCCTCTAAATTTAAAAACTCATTAGCAGGAACATTGTTTGGTAGGATGTAACTTCCTTCAGCTTTTAGCATACTCGGAAAAATAATACAGTGAAATACGATATTATCCTTGCCAATAAAATGAAGCAATTTAGTGTCTTTATCTTTCCAATAAGGCTCCCAATCTTTGCCTTCTTTTTCTGCCCATTCTTTGGTTGCAGAGATATACCCAATTGGTGCATCAAACCAAACATACAATACTTTTCCATCTGCTCCTTCTACAGGAACAGGAATTCCCCAATCCAAATCACGAGTTACGGCACGAGGACGTAAGCCATCGTCGATCCAAGATTTGCATTGTCCATAAACATTCGATTTCCAATCTTTTTTATGGCCCTCCACAATCCATTCTTTTAACCAAGGTTCGTATTGATCTAAAGGTAAAAACCAGTGTTTGGTTTCTTTTAGGGAAGGAGTATTTCCAGTAATGGAAGATTTCGGATTGATTAAATCGGTAGCATTATGAGAAGTTCCACAATTTTCACATTGGTCTCCGTAACTTTCTTCATAACCACATTTTGGGCAGGTACCTAAAATAAAACGATCTGCTAAAAATTGATTCGCTTCTTTATCGTAGAATTGCTCGGTAGTTTGTTCTATAAACTTCCCATCTTCATATAATTTTTTAAAAAACTCGGAAGCCGTATCGTGGTGTACTTTTGCTGAGGTTCGAGAGTAATTGTCGAAGGTAATCCCGAAATCTTGAAACGATTTTTTTATAATGGCATGGTATTTATCCACTACTTCTTGTGGAGTAATACCTTCCTTTTTTGCCTTTATGGTAATGGGTACCCCATGTTCATCACTACCACATACAAAGGCAACATCTTTGCCTTGTATTCTTTGAAAGCGCGCGTAAATATCTGCTGGGACATATACTCCTGCTAAATGACCAATATGAACAGGTCCGTTGGTATAAGGTAAAGCAGCCGTTATGGTAAAACGATTCGGTGAATTTTGCATAGTCTATTTTGAATCCTGCAAAAATAGGAATTTTATTTATGGATGTAATATAGACCTAGGATAAATGGCAAGGACTATTTTATTAATATTGACTTACTATAATACTGTCCTCCTGTGGAGATGCGATAGATATATTGCCCATAACTTAATCTTCCTTGGATACGTTCTTTCACATTAAATTGATGCCTTCCTGCAAATAATAATTCGTTGGAGATGGTACCGATTTCCTTAGCCAACAGATCGTATAATTTTATGGTGACATGCGAGGTGTTTGGCAAATTGATTTCAATAAAGGTTTGGTTGTTATTATAAATAGCCGTGTGCGCTAATCGGTTGGTATTACTAAAATCTGATGCGGATAGGGCTTCGCAAGTAAGTCCTAAATCTAAATTTTCGTAGGTTTCATTTAGTAGAATTGTACTTACAATGGAAGGGTCCAAACAAAACCATTCGGTTAACACTGTATTATAAATATCTCTAAAATCTGTTGAGGGAATCAAATTATCATCTTCATCCCAGGTACTTAAATCTGGATGATTTCCAACAAATCCATTACCATTTAAGGCAGGTCCAAACAGCATTACCGGAGATGCAGCTCCGTGATCGGTACCGTTAGATCCATTTTCGTAGGGGCGGCGGCCAAATTCAGAAATCGTCATGGATAGTACTTTATCATCCATTCCTACTGTAGTTAAATCCTCATAAAACTTTTTAATAGTATCAGAAAGATCCATTAATAACTCCTGGTGCCTATCTGGTTGATTGGCATGAGTATCAAAACTACCCAATGAAACCATATATACTTTAGATCCCAATCCCCCTTTTATAAGTCGAGCTACAATTGCTAATTGAGTTGCCAACTCTCCTTCTCCATACTCCACACTATTGTCAGCTGCTAAATAGGCATCGTTAATCACTCCTGAATAAGTAAACGTTGTGTTTGCAGTAGCTCTCATAAATAGTAATTTGTCTCCATAGACACATTCTGGAATATCTAAAACGTCATGTAAAGTTCCGTTTTCAGCTACATTTTGAAGTTGTTCTGGATTTACTACAGAGAAGCCATAGTTGCTATTATTTCCTTTAAAAATTAAATTGCCAATACTACCAATTTGAACAGCTGGTGGAATTTCTGGAGGGTTAATGATATAGTCAGGATATAAATCTTCAAAATATCGTCCCCACCAACCTGTGGGTTCTTCAAAATTATCTGCAGCCGAAGCCCAAATATCAGTCGATCTAAAATGCGATAAATTCTGGTCTGGATAACCAACCCCATGAACCACTTTCATACTTCCATCTCCCCATACAGACTCTAAATCATTCATATAATTAGGAATCCCAAAATCTCCGTTAAGATTGATTAGGTCATTTTCTTGATGTTTAATAGTGGGGCGTAAATTGGCATAAGTTGCATAATCGTATAGTGGAACAATAGTATTTAATCCATCATTACCACCTTCCAAGCGTATAATCACTAAAATATTGTCGTTTTCATTTTCAGCTAATGCAACAGCTAAAGGCGAAGGTGAAGTTGCAGAAATAGCAGTTCCACCTAAAACCATGCTACCTCCCCCAGCCAAACCTAAGGCTTGGATAAAAGATCTACGACTCCATTGGGTATGTTCATGGTCATGGATTTTCCTTTCTTCTTTGGTTTGCGAATTCTTATTTTTTATAGAATGATTTTTAATCATAGCTGTATTATTTAAGTTGGAATTCAGGGATGGTTGCTAAATGGGACAATAATAAATAAACTTGATATGGTGCTTCTTCCCAATCCAAATTCCATAGTCCTTCATCGTAATAATTTTGTGGAATCTCCCACTTAAAAACATCGGTTGCAATGTCATAATCACTTGTGGTATACAGTTTTTTAGATATAAAATGATCGATTAGAACTTGTGTGATGTAATTAGGGTCATTACTATCATTTGTCAATTGTTTTGCAAAATCTGTAAAGGTAGATTCTAAGCCATTCTGAAATAAGATTCCTAAATATAATTCGGTAAATTGCCAACGACCGGTTAATGTTGAGGTGCTTATCCAGTCTTCATCTCTTTGCCACCCTGAAACATCTGGTGGGTTAAATAAGTCTTGACCAAAAACTCCAGAAAAGTATATCAATGCTTCCATTAACTCATCGTTATAAAAGAATTCAGATTCGTTAATAAACTGCATAGTAATATCAAATGGGCTTTTAATAATAACACCTAGGGCTCTTTCATCAAAAAAATGTTCGCTTTTAAAAAGTTGCTTTAACATTGGAACTAATTCAAAATTTGCAGCGATTAGAGTCTGTGCTAGTGGGTCTATCACATTTTGTTCAATAACCGCATCAATTTCTTGACTTACAAAATATCGATACAACTTAGTACATATATGTTTAGCAATTTCATTAGGTCTTTCTTGAAATAGAATATCTATAACATCGTCGTATTTCCAATTTCCTGTTTGCCCAAAAATAGTTTTGTCTCCATCCACCCAGGTACTTTCATCAAAATAAAGTGGCGCACCCTCTTCAGTCCAATGATTATATCCTGTGATAGCCTTTGCAGTTTCCGTAATGTCAGTTTCTGTATATCCATTTCCTTCTCCCAATGTGAATAATTCAAATAATTCTCTTGCATAATTTTCATTAGGTTCAATATTGGTATTTTCATAGCCATTCAAATAAATAAGCATAGCAGATGTGATTCCGATATCTTTAACAAAGTCTTTTAAATTTCCTAAAGCATGGGTTTGTGAAGTGTTATAATACTGAAATAAATAGGGGGAATAAAAATAGGTTTCCAAGCCAGTAACAAAATGATTCATCCAAAATGAAGTAAGGCGACCTCGTAAATCTTCTGTAATAAAATCATTACCTGTTTGAATTTTCCAATCTTGAATATATTGTTCATTATCTGTTTCAAAATCTGTAAAATCTGATACGGCATAATCTCCCCAAAATGGAGCAGAAGTAGTAACTAAATTAAAAGCACCCTCTACTAAATTATCAATAAAAACGTTTGGAGATAAACCCAATGCAGCATCTACTTTATCTTGCGAGGCTCCAAAACCAATTCGTCGAAAAGCGTGATTAATTTTTGTTACATTCCAAGGATTTTCACTTGTAGGAATATAAGGAGAAAGTGTAGAATCGTTACAAGAAGTTAAAGTAGTTGTTTCCATAGCAGTGGAATTAAAATATAAAAGAAGCTGAAAATTAGTGATTTATTATTTCTGTGACTAAATATTAACGAAAAAGATTAATTTTTTATTACTTTGAACTTATGATTCGTCCAAAATATTTAAAAGAAGGAGATGCCATTGCAATAGTATCCACAGCTAGAAAAGTTACCAAAAAGGAGCTAGAATCTGCTATGGTTTTACTTAGACAATGGGGTTTACAGGTAGTTTTAGGAAAAACAATAGGAGCAGAAGACCATCAATTTGCTGGGAATGATGAATTACGAGCTTCCGATTTTCAAGAAATGATAGACGATTCTAATATAAAAGCAATTTGGTGTGCAAAAGGAGGTTACGGAACTGTAAGAATAATTGATCAACTTGATTTTACAAATTTTAATAAGAACCCAAAATGGATTATAGGATATAGTGATATCACCGTATTACACTCACATGTTCATGGGATGGATATAGAAACCTTACACGCCCAAATGCCTGTTGGTATTGAGACTAAAACAGAAGATTCTAGAACCTCAATTAAACAAGTTCTTTTTGGTGAGCCCTGTAATATTTCTTATACTTCAAGTAATTCCAACATAAAACCTGGAAAAGCAAAAGGGAAATTAGTAGGAGGAAATCTATCTATTTTATATTCGCTGTGCGGAAGTCCATCAGCTTTAAATGCGGATGGGAAAATATTATTTATAGAAGATTTAGATGAGTATTTATACCATATAGACAGAATGCTTCAAAACTTAAAACGAAATGGAATGTTCGATAAAATTTCTGGTTTGAT
>MAAC01008015.1_pt1 | contig 11235 bp, 6 predicted proteins | sample 1115981 | NCBI WGS metagenome assembly MAAC01 (sample SAMN04961126, study PRJNA320927) | seawater metagenome | isolation source: sample BD02T64 sea water enriched with oil for 64 days | place: USA:Gulf of Mexico | collected 2013-07-27 | reverse complement strand
GGTATTCTAGCAGTTGCTTTAAGTTATGCTAAGGAAATATTATGCCATAGCTTTACTAAAGACAGTGAGGGTTATTTACAATGTGCTCACAAAATTGCAAAGCTCGGCCATCCAGATCTTCATTTTGTAATGCCAGTTAATACAAATGAAAAGATTAAAAAAAATCCTGTTTCATCACATTTTTCTTCAGAGTGGCGAGAGTTTGTTTTAAACAATCCCTATGCTTCTTTATATGATTGGTATCAGTTTTTGGGAATTGAAAACAAACAAGGTAACATTAGTAAATTTGAAGCGGAAGATATTTCAAAAAGACTAGCGCTAAAAGCATATGAAGGTGGCTATAAAGTCATGATTATTTGGATGGCCGATAAAATGAACACGGAATGCTCTAATAAAATATTAAAATTAGTAGAAGAGCCACCCAAAAAAACAGTGCTTTTATTGCTTACAGAAAATGAAGAGAATGTTCTAGGTACCATTCAATCTCGTTGCCAGAAATTACATTTTCCATTATTATCTGAAGAAGACATATCCTTACAACTAATTAATTATCACAATATTACAGAATATATTGCAAAAAACATTAGCCATCAAGCTAATGGTGATTTCAATAAAGCTCTTCATTTAATATCTAATAACCAAGAGGATCTTGAATTTGAAAAATGGTTTGTTACCTGGGTTCGGACTGCTTTTAGAGCAAGAGGGAACAAAACTGCAATTAATGATTTGTTAAGCTGGAGTGAAACCTTAGCAAAAGAAGGTAGAGAAACACAAAAAAAGTTTTTAGCCTTTTGTTTAAGTTTATTTAGACAAGCATTACTAAAAAACTATAAAGTAGATTCATTAATATATTTTGAAAGTAAAGATTTTAAATTCTCTTTAGAGAAATTCGCTCCTTTTGTTCATCAAAATAATATTTTTGGAATTATGAAAGCTCTTGAAGATGCCGAATATCATGTGGAGCGAAATGGGAATGCTAAAATTATTTTTACAGACCTGTCCATTCAATTAACTCGATTGATTCATAAAAAAGAACTTGCATAAGAAATCTTTATATTATAAATCAACATCATATTTTTTTCTTATTAATCTAGCCTGTAAAATTACGCTTTTAAGAAGCTTTCTTTAAAGATGCAACAACTCCACTGCTTTTTTTGTAAAGTAATGCTAAAAGGTGTTAAAAATAGCTATTTGCCTTTTTTAAAGCAATAAATCAGCGAAGAGTACTCATTTGTTTTCCAAGCAGCAATATTAGATCTTAATCCTATAAAAAATGCCTTGATTAAATTTTGTTTCCCTGTTTTATTTTTTTCAGAAAGTAAGCTCACATAAAAAGAATCAAAAATCATTGGCTTTATATTGGTAAGTGTCAATTCATCTGAAAATAATTTACCCAAAGATTTTCTTGAAAAATGCCAAAGGTGTCTAGGTACGTCAAATGCTGCCCAAAAGTTTTTATAATACTTAGCGTCATAAGATTTAAAATTAGGCACGGCGATAATTAAAGTTCCTCCTGGTTTTAATAATTTTTCAATCTTAAAAATGGTTTCTTCCAAATTAGGAAGGTGTTCTAATACATGCCAAAGGGTAATTACTTCGAATGTTTTTCCTTCAAAAACATCAATAGTGCTTTCTAAAACTATTTCTTTTTTACCTGCTAATTCTCTAGCTCCTTCATTGGGTTCAACACCATTAATGTTCCATCCGTTTTGTTTTGCATATTTTAAAAAATCTCCAGTACCTGCACCAATATCTAATAGACTTCCTTCTCCATTATTTAAGGTCGTTATAAGATTTTCCTTTTTTTGTAGTGCATTTGTTTTTATAAATTGATACAAAAAAGAAACTAATCCTTTTTTATTATCGGTATGAGAAATGTATTCCTCGCTCTCATAATATTTCGACAATAATTCAATCTTAGGTTGTGGGTGAGTTACTAACAAGTCTCGTTCTAAATCGTGTAACAAACTAAATTCTTCACCCGTAATAAGGAAATCTTTAGTTTTAATATAAATGGCTTGATTTGTATTTTTCAATTTGATGTTTTAATTAATGTTCCACGTGAAACAAATTAATTAACGGCCCATATAAACCAATAATACCGAAATATCATTTGGCGAAACACCACTAATTCTAGAAGCTTGTGAAACCGTTACGGGTTTTACAGCTCTTAACTTTTCTAATGCTTCATAGGATAAAGATTTTAGTTTTGAATAATCGAAATTTTCTGGAATTCTAATTCCTTCTAAACGATTTAACTTATCTGCATTGTTTCTTTCTTTATCAATATAACCTGAATATTTTACTTGAATTTCGGTTTGCTCAATCGCTTCATTATCCAATTCATTTTTAACAATAAACTCGTCTACTTCTTTTATTTTTCTCATATCTGCCATCGTAATATTGGGTCTAGAAAATGGCTTAAATAACTTATCGGTTTGTTTTACAGGAGAGGAATCTTTAGATTCTAATATTGGGTTTAAGATCAATGGGCTGATGCTGGTGTTTTTAAAAAACTGAATAAAGTTATTGGAATCTTTTTGTTTTTTCTCCATGGTTTCCATTCGTTCTTTAGAAGCTAATCCTAAATCAAAAGACTTAGAGGTTAGTCTAAAATCTGCATTATCCTGCCTCAATAAAGTTCTATATTCGGCTCGAGATGTAAACATTCTATAAGGCTCTTTCGTCCCTTTTGTAATTAGATCGTCTATCAGAACTCCAATATAAGCTTCATCTCTTTGTAAGGTAAATGGATCTTTTTCTTTCCCTTTAAGGTGTGCATTTATTCCGGCCATTTGCCCTTGAGCTGCAGCTTCCTCATAACCGGTAGTGCCATTTATTTGTCCAGCAAAAAACAAGCCTGAAACTAACTTTGTTTCCAAAGAATGTTTTAATTGAGTTGGCTGAAAATAATCGTATTCAATTGCATATCCTGGTCTAAAAAATTTAACATTTTCAAATCCCGCTACTTCCTTTAATGCTTTATACTGTACGTCTTCAGATAAAGAAGTAGAAAAGCCATTTATATAATATTCAACAGTATTCCACCCTTCGGGTTCTACAAAAAGTTGGTGTCTGTCTTTATCTGCAAATCGGTTTATTTTTTCTTCAATGGAAGGACAATATCTAGGCCCTGTACTTTGTATTGCACCATTAAACATAGGTGATTTTTCAAAGCCTTCTTTTAGTAAATCATGAACAGTATTACTGGTATACGACATATAACACAAACGCTGGTTGGTTAGTCGCTTAGTTGATTTTAAATAAGAAAACTTTTCTGGGTGTTCATCTCCTGGTTGTTCAATCATTTTTGAAAAATCTAAAGAACGGCCATCTACCCTAGGTGGAGTTCCAGTTTTCATTCTTCCAGATTCAAAACCTAAATTTAATAGTTCTTCAGTTATTCCTGTAGATGCTCTTTCACCAGCTCTACCTCCTCCAAAATTTTTATCTCCTATATGAATTATACCATTTAAAAAAGTGCCGTTTGTCAGAACTACAGATTTTGATCTAATTTCTACCCCTAGAGAAGTTTTAACTCCAACAATTTTATTGTCTTCAACTATTAATCCTGCCACCATCTCTTGGTAAAAATCTAGATTAGGAGTTTTCTCCAGCATATCCCTCCAAGTTTCAGAAAAACGCATACGATCACTTTGCACTCTAGGACTCCACATTGCGGGTCCTTTAGACTTGTTAAGCATCTTAAACTGTATTGCGGTATTATCTGAAACAATACCACTATAACCACCTAATGCATCAATCTCCCTAACAATTTGTCCTTTTGCAATTCCACCCATAGCAGGATTGCAAGACATTTGTGCAATGTTTTGAAGGTTCATTGTTATCAATAAGGTTTTAGAACCTAAATTGGCTGCAGCTGCAGCTGCTTCAGACCCTGCATGACCAGCACCAACAACAATAACATCATATCTATTTGGAAACATATTATCTTAATTGTTCCACGTGGAACATTTTATTATAGTGATTTATAAAAAATTGAGTGCAAATATAGGTAATTAACTTAAAACCAGAGCATTAATCTTCTTTTGCTTTGATTTTCAAGACATTAAATAAAATCACGCAACAAAAGCGCCTCTTCTTCTTTAGAGCGCATAGTTTTTGCGTCTGTTTCAGACTTGTCTTTAAAGCCACAAAAATGAAGTATCCCGTGAATAATTACTCGATGTAGTTCGTTTAAAAAAGTTGTTTTAAACGTTTTAGAATTTTCAAGTATTCGTTCTACGGATATATATATATCTCCATTAATTTGTTTTCCTAAACTATTATCAAAACTTATAATGTCGGTTAATGTGTCGTGATTTAAAAACTCAACATTTAATTTATGAAGATAATCGTCATTACAAAATATAAAAGAAACCTCTCCTTCTTCAAACCCTTCGGAAGTGATGATTTTTAATATCCATTTTGAAATTTGTTCTTCTTGTTGAAGGGTAAAATCTGTTTCTGAATAAAAATTAATCATTGTTTTTTTTAAAATATTCTTGCACCTTTTGCTTGTATTCTTGTTGCAAAGGTAGTGCCTCCCTATTCAATATTTCGATAGTGTTAAAGTATTTTTTTATTTCGTCTGGATTAATGGTTGAAGGGGTTTCAAAGTTAGAAAAGTTTGTTTTAGATTCCCGCTTCATTTCTTGTCCTTGCTCAAAGGTTGCTTTATCTAATTTTAGAAGTTCATGTTTTAAGTTTAGCATTTTTTCTAAGGTCTGTTCATTAAAACCTTTGTCCAACAATTGTTGTTCAATTTCTTCCATTTGTCGCAACAAATTGTTTGCATTTCCTTTGTTACCTAGTTGTCTAAGCCTGTCTTCTAATTGCTGACGGAGCATTTGCTGTTCTTTATAGATTTCGTAGAGTTCACCATTCATTAGCTCTCCTAGTCCTTCAGATTCATTACCTTCCTTATTCCCATCTTTGTTGCCTTTACCGTTTTTTCCGTTTTCTCCAGAACCATCACCCTCACCTTGCCCATCGCCATCACCTTGTCCCTCTCCTTCACCATCACCTTGTCCTTCTCCTTCGCCCTCTCCTTTTTTTCCGCTTTTTTTACCCTTTTTAACTCCTTCTCCCATTTTTTCATTTAGACTTTCTTGTTTTTCTATAATATCTGGTAGTTGAAACCCCTTGCCGTCACCTTCTCCTTTTCCCTTACCTTTTCCACTCCCTTTTCCTGAACCAGACATACTCATCTGGTTTTGCATATTATTTAAAACATCACTTAAAAGAATTGCTAGTTCATTTGCACTTGTAATAGTATATTGTTGACTTGAGACACCTTGCCTCAATTTATTATCCGCAAACCGTTCTAAACTTTTATCTAAGTTGAATAAGACATTCGTTAGGGATTTATTGATTACTCCCCCTATCATGGGTTGTCTTAGGGAAAGTGCAAATATACTATCGTCTATATGCTCGAAGTTTTGCTTTAAATCGTTCTGCACTATTAATTTTTTACCGAATAAGGGGTTACCATAATCAATGGTGTTAAAATCTTCCATCAAATCTTCTTGCTCAAAAGAAAACACCACTAAATTGTCAACTATTTGTCGTAACATTTCTAGATCTTCATCTAAAGATTCCATTTGCCCAGCTTGCATTTGCATTTGCATTTGCTGGCTCATTTTTTTCATTTTTTGAGCTGCCTTTTTTTGATTTTTAGACGCACCAGGTTTATTTTCTTGTTCTAACTTATCCGTGGCTTTTTCCTGTTCTTCTTGAACCTCTTCTTCCTCTTTTTTATCATCAGGAATGTCCATAGGTTCTTTTAGTTCTTTATTTTCTTTTTGAAGTTCTTCCTTTTCTATCTTATACTCATCAAACTTCTTATTAATTTCTTCTTGCTTTTCTTTGGTGTTTTCGTCCTCGGGAGCATCTGCTAATTTTTCTTGTTCTTCAGCAAGTTTTTCCAGCTCCTCAGCAAGTTTTTCAGCTTTTTTAGTCACATAATAACGCTTGGTAAGCTCTACTAGTTGTTCTAAGTTTTTTTCTTGATTTTTATTTTGTTTTGCTAACTTTTCTAGTTTTTCGGTAAGCTCTTCTTTCTCAATTTTATCTTGTAGCTTTTCTAATTCTTCTAGTAATTTCTCGTTTTCTTTTAATTGTTCTTCGTTTTCTTTAAACCGTTCTTCAAGCATTTCTTTAAAAGGGTCGTCTTCTTCGTTTTCTGGTTGAAAGTTTTCTAAATTCTCTTTTAATTCCTTAGAAAAATTTTTCATCATCTCTTCCTGCTGCTGTTGTCTTTTTATATGATTTTCTAATTTCTTTTTATCATTCCAGTTCAACTCCTCTTTTTCTTTTTGATTTTTTGAAAGTTCTTCCAGTTTTTTATCTTGTTCTTTCATATTCTCCAGAGACTTGTCCAACCCTTTAATTGTGTTTTCTTGATGTTGAAGTTGTTCCATTTCAATCTCATCCTTAGTGAGTTTTCTAAAGGAATATATCGCTGATTTACTGGATTTAAAATTATGGATAGCGTCGTTATCGAAAACTTCAAAATAATATTCATAGGACACCCCGTCTGTTAAATCGATTTCTCCAGGAAATCCATATACAAATTGATCAAAATTAGAAGCGTTTAAGGTTATTGGAACGATTTGTTTTAGGGCTTCTTCTCCAGAAGGAAAATATACCAATTGTAGTTTTGTGAGGCCGTAATCATCTGAAACATTTCCTAAAAAATATACTTTTTGACTACTAGTGCTATCTTGTTTGGACTGTATGTTAATCTCTGGATATTCATCCCGAATAACCCCAAGTGTAAACGATAAGTTTTCGTAATCCTTTAACTCTTTATTGGAAGTTGTAATTGCATAATCTAACTTTCGAAACACTCTTTTATCGAATACAAACTCTTCTTTTCCAGAAGTAAAAAGATAAGAACTGTCCTTTGTTTTTAAAGCTACCTCATCGGTGTTTTTTGTTTTCATTTTCCAATGAACTCTTGTTCCTTCAGGAATAATTGCATTCCCTGTACTATTAAGTGTTTCATCTTTTTTACCAGTATAGGAAGGGTAGTCTAAAGCCATTTCAAAAGTAACCAATGCAGGTGTTTTAATAACATCTAAAATGTAGCTTTGAGAAATAACAGTATTGGCTTTTAATTTAAAGGCTATTGGCTCTTCAAGGTTTAAAAAGGTAAACTCAAATAATCCTGGTGATGTGGAAATTAGGTAATACGTTTCGTTATTATAACTAATACTTGCATTCTCTGGAACAATTTCTCCTTGGGTTTTTATTTTTAGGGTAAAACTTTTGTTCTCTAGGCCTCTTAAGGAGTTATTGATAAGAATAAACGAAAATGGTGCTGGTGCCTCATAAGCGGTGTCGTAATTAACCACCCGTTTATAGCTGTTTGAAAATATATCTTTATCCCCTAATGCACTAAATAGTAAAAATATAATAATAGGTATTGCTGCATACTTTAAATACTTGCTATTTTTATTAAAATTAACGGCATGTTTAAAAGGAATGGGCTGTAAATCTGAAGACTTTTGATCGATACTTGCTAGAAGTAATTCCGACTCTCGTTGGTTCTGATTTAGCTGAATTACATTTAGTAGTTTATCGCTAACTTCAGGGAAATGGTTCCCTATTAGTCTTGAAGCCTCTTCATGACTAATCCCTTTTTGTAAATTAAAGATCTTTAATAATGGGTAGGCTATAAACCGTAGAAATAATGCGGTTTCTACCAAGACAAAGGACCAGAATAATAAGGTTCTCCCAGTTGGATCTAACCACAAATAATGCTCCACCAATAAAGTAATTAAAAGATATAAGAGACCTATCGCGAAAAAAAGAATTGCTCCTTTTATCAATTCGCTGACATAGTACTTTTTAATAAATTGTTCCAGTTTTTGCTGGATGATTGAAAAGCTACTCATATTCGTATCTAATACTATGAATTATATATCGAAAATACTATAATCTTTTTTAAAAACGTGTTAATGTTTTTGTAACAATAATTAAACCAAGATCTGTTTATTAAAAGCACATTCATAGTTGTACCTTTGCGCCCAATAAAATTATAGTTTTTTTCATGTCACAAAAAGTTAGAGTTCGTTTTGCACCAAGTCCAACAGGACCATTACACATTGGGGGGGTTAGAACCGCCTTATTTAATTATTTATTCGCAAAAAAACACGGAGGAGATTTTGTGTTGCGTATTGAAGATACGGACCAAAATCGTTATGTGGAAGGTGCTGAGAACTATATAGTAGAAGCTTTAAACTGGTTAAATATTCCTTTTGATGAAGGCGTTGATAAAGAGGGTAAGTTTGGCCCATATCGCCAAAGTGAGCGCAAACACTTATATAAAGAATATGCCGATCAATTAATAGCTTCGGGTCATGCCTATTATGCTTTTGATACTGCAGAGGAATTAAATACAATGCGAAAAGAATATGAGTCAGAAAAAAAGACTTTTATTTATAATTGGCATAATAGAGAGGGGTTAAATAACTCCATTTCTTTATCAAAGGAAGAGGTTGAAAATAAAATTGAAAACGGAGATGACTATGTGATTCGTTTTAAGATGCTAGATTTAAAAAATAAAGGAGCGCATGGAACTATTTCTACAACAGATATTGTTAGAGGCCATGTTACATTTAAGAAAGAATTATTAGATGATAAGGTCTTGTTTAAAAGTGATGGGATGCCTACATATCATTTGGCAAATATTGTAGACGACCATCTAATGGAAATCACCCATGTAATTCGTGGCGAAGAATGGTTGCCGTCTGTTCCTTTACATATTGCTTTATATCAATCTTTAGGTTGGAAAGCACCAGAGTTTGCACACTTACCATTGATTATGAAACCAGTGGGTAAAGGGAAATTAAGCAAACGAGATGGAGATAAAATGGGCTTTCCTGTATTTCCCTTAGTGTGGAAAACTGCAGAAGGAGATCTGTTTTCGGGATATAGAGAAGACGGTTATTTACCAGAAGCGGTGATTAATATGTTGGCGTTATTAGGTTGGAATCCTGGTACGGAGCAAGAAATATTTAACTTAGATGCGTTAATTGAAGCATTCGATTTAAGTAGGGTTAATAAAGCGGGAGCTAAGTTTGACCCGGATAAAACCAAATGGTTTCAAAACCATTATTTACAGGAACAATCCAATGAAGAATTGGCAATATCCTTTTTAGAGATTCTTAAAAATAAAGGTATAGCAACTACTCTTGATATAACAAAAATTGTTTCCATGTTAAAAGAGCGGGCTACTTTTGTTTCTGACTTATGGGACTTGGGCGATTTCTTTTTTATTGCTCCAGAAACTTATAATGAAAAAGCTTCCAAAAAAGCATTTAAAGAAGATACTCCAGACATTCTTAAGAATGTCGTTGAGCTTTTAAAAGAAGTAATTGAATTTACTTCCGAAGAAGTTTCAGCGAAAATTAAAGGGTGGGTTTCTTCACAAGAAATGGGTTTTGGAAAAGTAATGATGCCACTTCGACTTGCTTTAGTTGGAGAAATGAAAGGACCTGATGTATTTGATATTACTTCTATTTTAGGAAAAGAAGAAGCTATTTCTAGAATAGAAAAAGCAATAGAATATATGGGCTAGAGAAAGCGTATAATCTTTCTAAAAATACACAACCAATGCAAAGATTATGTTGCTACTGTTCCCTTTAAAGTCGGTGTTTTCTAAATCTTTATCGTTTAGTTTGTTCAACATATTAGTAACTCCATATTGATATTGAACACTTGCTCTAAAACTTTCAAGACCTCCTGAAATTCCTCCAGCTACTAAAAAATTAATAGGAGAAATGTTTTCTATATCCGTAGCTTTTAAAGTATCGTAACCGTCCAAAATATAATCCTCATACCTTTCAGAATCTACTTTCATTTTACCATTAACATTTAGTATGGGTCCAAATTCAAGGCTTAAATGGTGTTTTATGATATTATAACTTCCCAAAAAGTTTATTTGAACCGACTGTATAGTATACTCTATATATTGAGTGTCCGTAAATGAAATTGGATTTCTTCCAAAAACTTCAACTTTAGTGTTATGGAAATTAAGTCCGTAAATCAAATCAAAATTATTTCTGAAAGATCCTCTAGTGGTAAATCCAAGCATAAACCCCCCAGCTTGTTTGGTGGTTAGGTCTGAAGTTGAAATGTCGAAAAGGGTATATCCAGCATTAACTCCAAGCCGATTATAGTGATCGTAATTTCGTTGAGAAAATGCTTGCTGCACAAATAAAAAGGTTAGGGTAACAAAAAACAGGTTTTTTAGACTCATAATTTAAAGGGCGTTTTAATGCGGATAAAAATAGCTTTATTTTTGTATCTTCAACAAAACAATTAATTAAAAAAGAAAAAGTATATGAATTATTTATTTGGACTTCCTATTATTATTCTAATTGGAGTGTTTCTTTTATTCTCGGTGTTTTTTATTGTAAAGCAACAAACAGCCGCTATTATTGAAAATTTTGGGAAGTTTTCGAGTATTCGTACTTCTGGATTACAATTAAAAATACCTGTTGTGCAACGAATTGCAGGTAGAATGAATTTAAAAATTCAGCAATTAGATGTTTTGGTGGAAACTAAAACGAAAGATGATGTTTTTGTAAAATTGAAAATTTCGGTTCAGTTTCAAGTAATAAGAGCCAGTGTTTATGATGCTTTTTATAAGCTCCAAAGCCCACACGATCAAATTACATCCTATGTTTTTGATGTGGTGCGCGCTGAAGTTCCTAAAATGAAATTAGATGATGTATTTGAACGAAAAGATAATGTCGCTATCGCTGTAAAACGTGAATTAAATGAAGCTATGATAAATTATGGCTATGATATTATTAAAGCTTTAGTAACCGATATTGACCCAGATATTCAAGTAAAAGAAGCGATGAACCGTATTAATGCTGCAGAACGTGAAAAGGTTGCTGCAGAATATGAAGCAGAAGCAGAGCGTATTAAAATTGTTGCAAAAGCTCGTGCAGAAGCAGAAAGTAAGCGTTTGCAAGGGCAGGGAATCGCAGACCAGCGACGTGAAATTGCCCGTGGATTAGAAGAAAGTGTAGATGTATTAAATAATGTGGGGATTAATTCTCAGGAGGCCTCAGCTCTAATTGTGGTTACACAACATTATGACACATTACAATCTCTTGGAGAAAAAACCAATTCTAATTTAATTTTAATGCCAAACGCGCCTCAAGCGGGAAGTAATATGTTAAACGATATGATTACATCGTTTGTTGCTAGCAATCA
>MAAC01008014.1_pt1 | contig 11238 bp, 10 predicted proteins | sample 1115981 | NCBI WGS metagenome assembly MAAC01 (sample SAMN04961126, study PRJNA320927) | seawater metagenome | isolation source: sample BD02T64 sea water enriched with oil for 64 days | place: USA:Gulf of Mexico | collected 2013-07-27 | reverse complement strand
ATAGTTTAACTTTAAATTTTTCGGCATAATTTAAATCCTTTGGGCACATAACGCATCTTTAAGAGGCTAAAAATAGTTGGTTTAAATAAGCGAAGAAGGAACAAAAACCAACTGTTTTTTGTCCTTTTGAATGACTTGGTATAGGGCTACTAACAACCTTAGTTATTTCATCGATATGCAAAAAAATAAACTACTTAATATCAAAAACATTAATCCTGAGCTTCGTCATGGGGGGAAATCCAATGAGATAACCCCGATTTATTTATGTCGGCTATTTCGTCAACAACACCATAATTAAGTGCCTCATTAGCATTTATGTTAAATGTTTTGTTCAAATTATCGCCCTCGGTAGGAAAGAAATGACTTGGCAGAACAGCGTATTTTTTCCAAAAAGATCTAGTATATTCCGCCATTTTTTTCTGGTAAGAGTATTTACTTTTATCATCAGTGAGATCATATTTATTAAATACCATATGTATGCCAACTATTGATTCACTTGATATAATTCGTTTTCCTGTAGCCGCAGCTAATATAAAGGATCCAGATGAAGATACACGTCCAATTCCAAAAACATTAACAGGAGATGATATATGACGCATAGCATCCATAATTGCCATGCAATCACTACTCGATCCTCCACTACTTTTCAAAACAATTGTAATGGCTTTGCTAGGCTCTAGAGTTTCCAAGTACAACAATTGTGAAATAATGCGTTTAGCGGAGTTTGAGGAGATTCTTTCAGTTACCATTATAACTCGAGAATTAAGCAGTGGATCGTCCCAATAATTTGACTTCACGTCCTGTTCAATAGTAACTGACGAACTTTTAATAGCTTTACTAATCATTGCACTAGAAGAAACAATTGTGACACATAGTACAACTGTGAATACAACATTCATAAAAATCACTTTCATTTTACCCTCAATATATTCTTGAATTAAGTACACTAAACCTTTAGTAATTAATATTATTGTATTTATAAAGCCTCACACCGATAGTGTTAATCCCCCTGAACACCCTTCTAACAATTATTTTGACTGCTTACTCGACTATTTCTCTATCCCTATAACGTCAGATTAAAGAGTAAATAGCCAACTGTTATTTGTCTTTTAGGAATGGCTTATCATATGCAAACTACTTCTTTTTTATAAGTTTTTCTAGCAAATACCTTACATTATCTGATGCAATAAAAATAGCTTGGAATAGTTGCACAGAAAGTATGCCGTAAATAACAGCAACACCTGTTGCGTAAACAGCACCATACTTAAAACCATAAAAAGCACATAAGAAAATACTGGAAATTAAAATAGCAGGCAAAGTATATAGGTGAGGTTTGTCATCAATAGTTATTACAGTCACCAGGCCTAAAACTACACATAGGCATAACGAAATAACAAGCCCGATACCGGACTCGTTTACTTTAGAAATCCCAATTACAATTCCAAGAATAGAACCTATAGTAATAGATTTGAACAGATTACTGTGCATAAATCCCTTTGCATATAACGCCCATTTAAGCGGTTATTTATAATTGAACGAAGCGAACAACCAAGGTTAAATTGTCCGTTTCAATGCCGTGTTAGCAGTATTATTTACGAAAAGATTTTCTAATTAAACTATATATAAAAAAATCTCCAGATAAATGGACAACTACAGCGCCTAGAGAGCCAATACCGTTTGACGTTGAAAAGGCCTTGATAAAACTATCTCCATTATGATTTAAATTGCTGCGAATACTATCTAATGCGACTTCGAATAGACTATATTCACTATAAATCGCAGATAAATTAACTATAGCGAACATAAGAAAAAGAATTGTGACCGCTCTTTGCTTTTCTATATCCCAATCAATTTTTGAAGAAAATAACCACCCTAAAAAAACCGCACATGCGGTTACATAAAAATTCCAAAGAAAGTCGATCTGTTCACTTATAGATAATGCTATTTGAACGATTTCATAATCCGTCATAAAAACTCCATTTATTAATATAAACCTAACACCCACTTAAGCGGACAAAAATAGTTGGTTAAAATGTGAAGCGATGCGGAACCTAACCAACTGCTTTTGTTCTGTTTAAAGTGTTTGTCAGGCAATTTCCTACACTAACACTAACGTTTAACCTCGTACCAGTTTTTATCAAGGTATTCTCGCTCCTTCCCTAACATCGCTCTTTTCACTTTCCATGGATTACCAAATAGACGAACGAAATGCCAGTCCCCAAATTCGTCAAATTTTCTACAGGACGTTGTGATTGACTCAACTTTTATTATTGTGTGTCGCCTGCCGTTCCTGCGACCATGCGATTTGAGTCTTCTAAGGAAATCAACATCCTCTGCGATATGTAACTTTTCGTCGAACCCTCCGATAGCATCAAAATCAGACTTTTTGAACCAATACATTCCAAAAGATAGTCCTAGGAAAAAAGCAGGTACCAGCATAATTCCATACCCGACAGCTATTCCAGCTGATATCCTATCTGGTTTAATTCGTATACCTCCGCCAAGCGGATTAGAGAGCTTAGTATGTTTATAGATTTCTGCCAAAACCCCTTTAGACATCCAGCTATCGGCATCAATGGTAATTACCCATTCAGTTTTTGCATGAGCAACTCCCGTATTTCTGATTTCCGACAGGTTCTTTGAGTTGTTACTAACAACTGTAGCGCCGTGAAGCTTTGCAATAGCTTCAGTCTGATCAGTACACCTGTTTAAAACAACTATAGTTTCGACTTGCAGGTCATGTGGAGCCAGCTGTTCATTTATTGATGCCAGACATCGACCAATGTACTTTTCTTCATTATGGGCTGGGATAACTATACTAATTTTCATTGCTATCACCTTTAGGAAAGTGTTTCTTAATGCATAACGCCCGATTAATAACCAACGGTTACAACAGCCACCAACACTGCGTAACAAATTGAATATATTTAGCTAAATTTACTTTGTTTTACTTTGTTTTTCGTTTAAAAAAAAGATGGTAGTCATTTGCAATCCAACGATGCTGTGCGCTGACCAATTCCCAGCCTTCTTGACCCCGAAATTTACAAACCTCTCTTAATTTATCGTCTCCTTTCGATAACCAAGAATAATCCACTTTTTCAATTTTATACTCAAACTCATCCATAAATGTAATTCTCCTGATGTAGAGCCCCCCATTAAGAGGCTTTAGATTCAAATGGGATGTAAAGTGTACCTAACCCTTTATATTTTTCAGAATAGAAATCGACCATCATCTCCTTGTTTTTAGACTTAAATATATATAAAACTCAAGCTGTTAAATTATCATCTATCTATAGATTTTAATATCCATTCCAAGAATAAATCTTCTATTTCAGGCATTAAGCTTAATATTCTTGTGGCATGACCTGTTTTTGCCTCTCCTGGGTAAACCCAAATCTCGGCATTTTTTGAACCATCACGTATATCTTGGTAAAGCGGAGTAAAAAATGGCCGCTCATTTTCCACACGTGTAAATACCCACGGTTTACCGCTTTCATCAATTTTTGCGATCGACTCTTCGCTAAATGAACCCGGTGACATTTCAATATAGGCATCGGCAAATCCAACTACATCACTGGCATTAACCATTTTTTCACCACTGTAACTGCCCCCCATATAGATAAGCGGAAGATCTTTAAAACGAGGATCTGATTTGATCCATTTATGTGCAGCGGCAATATCGCTCCAAGCCCGATCATTAATTTCAAAATTCTTCTTTACTAAATAGTCAAAGGCTCCAAGGTTTATGCTTTCACCATTGCCGCGAAGATCAAGACGCAAACTATGAAAACCAAGTTTATTAGCTTTATTGGCCATAGAAATATATTCTGATCGTGTTCCTGCAGCTTTATGCAACATTAGAATAAAGCCTTTCGGATTTTGTGATTGTGAAACACCAAGCTCTCCAATAAGCTCCCAGCCTTCGTTGTGAATTATGATTTTTTGTTCAGCTGCAAACGAAGAACTCGATGCAAAAAAAGCGAGAAACAATAAAATACCGAATAATTTACTCATCTATATTCTCATATTAAATTAAGGTGATAATTTTTTGAATTATAACCAATTTACCAAAATCTGCATGGTTTTGTTATGGGGGGACAGCAGAGTTATTGATTAGTTAAATAAAGAGCATAGATGAAACAGTCACCAAGCCTGCTTGAATGGAATGGTGGATATATATGATGCGACTTAGCCTATCCTGAAGAAGTGGCTAAGCATCTATGAATTACCATAATAAGAGTAGATTCTTTTGGAAAATCCAAATAGTGATAAAGTAAATTTATGACTCATGTCCACTACTCCACTCAATAAACGCTCACGCAATACTTTAGAATGACTCCCAATCATTATATTGTGATTAAGGAAGATAGATTGTTAAACATGCCATTTCACGGCGACTAAATGTAAATGATTTTAAATTAAGTGGTGTTAATCTAGCGATTAAACTTATATCTCACCTTACTTGTTAGGGATTTTTATGCAGGCCTTCGCGCCTTTTTCATTAACCTTATTTACTAAGGTTAACTGCCCACCATGCTGTTCTATAATGTTTCGGCATAACACTAACCCTATTCCTTGCCCATTTTGCTTCGTTGTATAAAAGGGCACAAACAAGTTATCGCTATTTTGAATGCCGCTACCGTTATCAGAAATTTCGAGCATGGTAAAACCGACTATTTGATAACTGTTAAAGCTTATTGTTATTTTTTCATTATCCATGCCTTGCAAACTACTTGCTTGTTTGGCATTAGTAATTAAGTTTAATAATACCTGTTCAAACAATATCGGATCTGCGGTTATATACTTAACGTCTAATTTATTTTTAACCACTAAGTCTGGGTGTAACATGCACATTTTTGAAAGTGTATTTTTTAAATCTATTTCCTTAAGATTAAGGCTATATACCTGTGTCATTTGACTATATTGTTGAACAAATTCCGTTAAATTTTGACTACGTTCAACGATAACATTTAGGGCTTCTTTTTGATCTGGAACTTGGCTAAATTGCGCCAGGGTTTGCGCTAATGATTGAATAGGCGTTAAAGTGTTTTTAATTTCATGACTTAATACTCTCACAACTTGCTGCCATGACTGAGATTGCATTTTTCTCAATTCAGAGCTGATATCAGTTAACATTAATAATTGATGCTGTCCTGATTGGTCTTTAAAGCTGCTAGAGCGAATCTTAAATCGCTGAGCTTGTTCTGTATCATCAAAGCACCATTCATTTTCTAATTGCGATAAACCAAGAGATTTAATGGGTGTAAGTCGCATCAAGCGCCAATCTTTGTTTATCCAATTTGATAGGGCTTGATTACCATAAACAAGCTTATTCTGTTCATCAATTAAAAGTACAGGGCTGTCTAACTGTTTTATCAAGCTATGAACTAATAAATCTTTCTCATCAAAGAGGCGTTTTTTTTGTCTTAACAGTTGCGCAAGATTTCCAACCTCATGAAAAAGTTGCGCACTAACCCCCTTAGAAAAAACAGGAATAGTTTTAAAAGAGTAATCATCAACTTTAATTGATTCTAATGAAGTCAACAAACCAAAATATGGTTGTATTAACTTGTTTTTTATATTTTCAGTGAGAAAAGCCACAAGAGGTAAACTAAAGATAAATATTGTCACGACTAATAAAACTGAACGACTAATAAGCCAAGTACTAAGTAAAATGAAAAACAGTAGAATAAAGTTAACGCTAAATAATACTCGATTCAGCCATTGCTCTAAACTTAATGGGCTCATAGACGGAAAGTTATTACTCTGTTCATTTTCCATTTCAATTGAGTTCCCCAAGGTAGTCTTTGGCACTAATTTTATATTTGTCTAACCGACGATAAATAGCACTTTTACTTAATCCTAATAGCACAGCCGCTTCATTAGTTTGCCCATGACACTGACTTAAAGCTTGATCGATTAACATTTTCTCTGCCGCTTCAATAGTCATCAAAGGCATACTTTGTCCATTGTTTCGAGACAGAGTTGTTACACTTCCTTTTTTTATATCGGCTTGCTTGTAGTTATCGTTTATCATCAGATATTCAGCTTTTATGTCGACCTCTTTATGCATTAAGACGACACGTTCAAGTATATGACTAAGTTCACGCAAGTTACCCGGAAAGTCATAGAGGCATAACCGTTTTATAGCACAGGGCAATAAACTCATTAATGGCTTGTCATATTGCAAACACAACTTGGTCAGCATAATTTCAGCAAGCTCGGGAATATCGTCAAGTCGCTCTCTTAATGCGGGAACGGTTAGTTCTATGGTGTTTAACCTAAAATAAAGGTCTTGCCTAAAAAGATCTTGTTTAAACAAGTGTTTAAAATCAGCATTCGTTGCACTGATCAAACGTACATTCGCTTTTTGTGTAATGCTCGAACCCACGGGCTCATATTCTCCTGATTCAAGCACTCTTAATAATTTCCCCTGAGATGCAAGGGGAATATTTGCCACTTCATCGAGAAACAATGTACCTGATTCTGCCAACTCAAAGCGTCCAATACGTGTTTGATGAGCACCAGTGAATGCCCCTTTGGTATGGCCAAACATTTCGCTTTCAAACAAGTCACCGGGAATAGCGCCCATATTAACGCTAACTAATGCTGAGCTGCTAAACTGATTGTTCTGCAATTGCTGATTGTATTTATGGTGAATATAGTTAACTAAGGTACTTTTACCTGTACCATTTTCACCGGTTAATAAAATCGTCGCTTTTGTTTGGGCAACTTCATCAAGTTGAGCTAATAATGTCTTCATCGCCGGAGAATGGGCGACAAACGATAATTGTTGCTCTATATCAGTCTCATTTGTTTGTTGTAGTTTCTTATTTTGTTTTTGCAGTTCTTCTACTTTCAAACATTGTTTTATGACTTGTAACAACCTTTGGTTGTCCCATGGTTTTTCAATAAAGTCTTGTGCGCCAACTTTTAGTGCCTTAACGACTAAATCAACACTCGACCAAGCAGTAATAGCGACAACAGGTAAATACTCGTTTAAAACCATTATTTTTCGTAAGCAATATAATCCCTCTTCACCTGAAGTGGTATCAAGTGAAAAATTCATATCCAATAAAACAAGGTTTACCACTTCTGTTTCAAGTACGGCTAAGCCAGTAACTGGGCTGTCGGCTTCAATAATTTCAAAACCATAATTACTCAGAAAAAAACGAGCGCTTAATCTGACTTCTGCATTATCGTCAATAATAAGTATTTTTTGTTTAGTTGTCATAATGAATTGATAGCTTAATATTACTGCCTATAACTAAAGATATTAGCACAAAGACAGCCATTTATTCAGTAACTTATACCCGTTCCATTTACTGAAACTTTCATATTCAAATGGTACGAGTATATCGTCGATGATGAGATTGTTATTCGTCTCTTAACGCTTTTACAGGATCTTGTTTCACCATGCTTGTAACAGGAATAAAGCAGGCTATAAATGAGAACACCAGTAGTAACAATAATGACATTATGATTTGAATGGCATCTGGTGATCCTAAGTGCTCTATTTGATTAATCGCTACTTGATAAATTAGCACTGCAAATAATAGACTTGCACACAAGCCTAACATCACAGGTTTCAAAGCATCTTTTAGTACTAAATTAATAATACGTTTTCGCTTGGCACCTAAGGCCATACGAACACCTAATTCATAGCGTCTCATTTGCGTTGAATAACTGATGACACCATAAATCCCAGTACAAGCAAGAATAAGGGCAAAAAGACTTAAACCAGCCGCTAACCAGGCCGTTAATCTATATTGATAGACCATTATTGCTACAGCTTCAGGCAGTGGTGTATAATTTTGAATGCGTAAACTGGCATCAACAACACGTAATTGCTCAAGGATATCTATTTTAGACATCGGCATACTAGCCTTGGTTTTTAAGTTTAAAGTGAGTCGCCACCATGGTCTAACGGGGATATATACTTGTGGTCGACTTTCTTCAGAGAGGTTACTTATATAATTTTCTGTAACACCGATAATCAAATTCGCTTTACCATTGCCATTATAAATATAAAGGCCAGCCACATCTATTTTATTAAATGCCTTTAATGCACTTGCCTTACTTAAAATTATTACATCTTTTTGCTCTGATATTTCTTCTTGATTAAAATTTCGCCCTGACAAAAGTGAAAGTTGCACAGTTTCTAAATAACTTTCATCGACTGTATTAAAACTAAAACTGCCTAGACGTTTATTGTTTTCATCATAATAAGTCATCCCCCATGGTGACTTTAAAACAGGGGCAGTCGTCGTCACGGCAACATTTTCTATTTGAGGCAGCTGACTAAAATGTTGTTTAAGCTGACGTGCCAAAGTCGTTAATGGTTGCTGACCTTGATAACTCTTTCCTGCATCAACCCAGACACTGGTAACGTTTTCAACGTTTATGCCTAAAGGGTTATTAACGGTTTCCAAATTGGTTTGTAATACCATTGAGGTTACCAATAATAAAAGACCGGTAAGTGATACTTGTGAGGCTATGAGCATTTTCCTTATTTTAGGAGACACTTGAGCATTAGTCCCTTTACCACTAGCAGATAAATGCTCTTTAAGCGCATCATATGACACAGCAAACTTGCCAAAGAAAGCTAATAACGCGGCTAATACAATGGCGATAAATAAACTAAAAAGAATTGTTGTCCCGTCTAAACTTAGTTCATTAAGTCGAGGTAGAGTCCCGCCAGCAATTTCTTTGGTTAATACTAATAACCAAGCCGAAATAATAAGCGCAAAGACCGCAGAACTTAGCGTTAACAGTAAGCTTTCTACAAAAAGTTTTTTAAATAAGGCTTTAGGTTTTGCTCCCAAACATGCACAAATAGCAAGCAGTTGCTGCTTTTTGCTGATGTGTGATAAGTACAAATTAACTACATTGGCAAAGGCGATTAATAAGAGTACTAAAGATGCAGCAAATATGACTAAGGTAATTTGAGCACTGTCACCTTGAATTGAATCACTCAATTTTGTTAAGTTTGCTTTTAATACAATATTTGTATAATCAGTTGCGTCAGCACCTTCATGCATAAATTCGGAAAAAATCATCGAAAGTTGTTCTGTTATTCCAACAAGACTTTGCCCTTGAGGTAAATGTACTAAACTTAATAATGTAGAGGTGCCTCTTCCAATTTTCTCCGTTAATCCACTGTATTTAAAGGGTAAGTAAACTTGACTGGCTTGAACAATAAAAGGATCGGGTTCTTTAAATTCTTCAGCTAAAACACCAACAATTTTAAAATTTTCATCATTAACTTGCAAACTTTGACCAATAACTTGTTCACTGCCAGCAAAGTCAGTTTGCCACAGTTGATAACTAATAACTGCTTCAGCTTTTGCATCATTTAATTGTGTATTGCTACCATTATTAGAAAAAGCACCACCTAGTTCAAAAGGAACACTTAATAAGGAAAAGAACTCATTACTTAAAAACAGTGTTGTCACAACAGGTTCACTGGGGCTACTCACTAATATGCCCTTTCCTCTTTGCACGATCGCTGAGCTAATAAATTCTTTACTTAGTCGATGCATCCTTATTTGAGCGCCGATAATTTGATCGCCAATATTGTCGTTGCCATCCCTGACAATATTTTGCTCTAAAATGTATAACTGCTCGGCATTCGCGTAAGGAAGTTCTTTAAATAAAATAAGTTGATTCAAATTAAATGCTGCAAATAAAGCCCCTAAAGTGATTGCTAAAGTGAACACTAAAGTAAAAACAAAAATAGGAGTTTTCTTCAATCCTGCAATACTATGTTTAATTTCATGTTTAAGCTTCATTAGCTTGCCTCTCCAATCATGAACACAGGTTCTGTGATCATTTCACCATCAAGTAAATGCATTTGAGTGTCAGCAAATTCGGCGTATCGTGTATCATGTGTCACCATACAAATTGTCGTACCGGCTTTATTTAAACTCTTCAGTAACCCCATTACTGCATCACCATTTTTTGAATCTAAGTTCCCGGTAGGTTCGTCAACTAATAAAATAGCTGGCTTGCCGACAAGCGCTCTAGCAATAGCTATACGCTGTTGCTGTCCACCAGATAATTGATTAGGTTTATGCTCTGCTCGATGTCCCATATCAACCTGTGCTAACGCGCTATGTACAGCTAACTCGATTTCGCTTTCTGTTAACTCTTTAGAGCCGCTGTCGACTTCTCGATACCTTAAAACTAAAGCTATATTTTCGAAAACACTCAATTCATCAATTAAGTTAAATGACTGAAAAATAAAACCAATACTTTTATTACGTATTTCTGCTCGCATATCAACGCCTAACTGGCTGACATCTTTTCCAACAATATGATAACTACCTGAAGTCGGGCTATCTAATAATCCCATAATGGCCAGTAATGATGATTTACCGCAGCCAGAAGGACCTGAGATAGAAACGAAGTCACCTTTATAAATAGTTAAATCTACACTTCTTAGCGCATGTGTTTCCATGTCTTGTGTTCTAAAAATTTTCGCTATATTACTTAACTGTAAACAAACCTCTTTTTTATTTGCAGTTTCATTCATTACGTTATTAGTTGTGTTTTTCAAGTCTGTCATCATATTTACCTATTTTGCTGATAATGCTAAAACTGCATTAAAAATTATTAATTAATAAGTACTTAAGTTGGTTGCTTAAAGTTACTTATCTGAAAAATGTTTATTTATAATTATGGAATAATTTGAATATTGGTTTGTTCTGAAAATTTATTCATATCACTTAAAATAAATTGCTCGCCGTACTTTGCCCCTGACTTTATCTCTATATATTGACCATTCTTAACGCCGAACTCTAACCATGTTACTTGCGCGCTACTGTCTTTTTCATCGACTTTAAATACCTTTAAACGAGAATTTGGTGAACTATTCACTGGAGATTTGATATAAAGTGCGTTGTCTAATCGGCCTAAATTAACTTTTGCTTCGACTTTTAATGAAGGACGGGCATTTTTTGGTAATTGGCCAATTAATTCTATTTCTACTTCAACGTTACCGTCCTTTACAACCGGGTCAATTCGGGTAACTTTACCTTGTGCAAAGCCACCTCTGGTATCAATGCTAACTGACATGTCAGGTAGCATTGCTTGTACATCACGTTGTGGAATCTGGACTATGGCTAATAAATCATTTGTTCCACCTACTAATGCTAATTGATGACCCGTACTTACGCTTTGCCCTAATTCAACCGGCAATGCTTGTAATACGCCATCAATACGTTGACGAATGCGTAA
>MAAC01017710.1_pt1 | contig 11243 bp, 14 predicted proteins | sample 1115981 | NCBI WGS metagenome assembly MAAC01 (sample SAMN04961126, study PRJNA320927) | seawater metagenome | isolation source: sample BD02T64 sea water enriched with oil for 64 days | place: USA:Gulf of Mexico | collected 2013-07-27 | reverse complement strand
CTTCTTGTACAAAATGGCCGCAGGGTAATTTATATACATGTGCCTGGGGTAACCGATGCATCCATTTCTCCAAGTACTCTGGAGTAATGAACGCATCTTTTTCCCCCCAAATTATTAACCATGGTTTGGACTCCAAAACATCCAGTTTCTCCCATTGTTCTTGATACCAATTAGAACTACCTACGAGCGACTTACCAAGATTCAATAACCCAAACCTACTCTCCTTAGTTGGAAATGGCTTAAGGTAGTGTTGGTGCACATGTTTAGACAAATTACTCGGGTCATAAAATCCTTTTTTGAGCAGTACTTTGGGTGAGAAATTCATCCTTAAATACAAGAACTTACCCAAGGAGCTATGTAATATCTTGTTCACTTTTTGTGCCTCGGGATTATTCTTTGTTTCCCATAACCAAGAATTGAAAAGCACCACTTGTTTGATGTTTTCATGGTTTTGAATGGCTGCACCTAATCCAATGGGACCACCAAAATCATGGACCACTAAGGTAATATTGGTCAGTCCCATTTTAGCTATAAACTCGAGTAAATTTTGCGAATGGCTTTCGGGTTTCCCATCAAAACTTAATGGTTTATCGGATAAGCCAAAACCTAAATGATCCATGGCAATACACCTATAAGATTTTGATAATTCAGTTATGAAACCCCGGTATAAAAAGGACCAAGTCGGGGTTCCATGTACAAATAGAAGGATCTCCCCGTTTCCTTCATCTACATAATGCATTTGGCCCTGATTCAAGACGATAAAATGGGACCTAAATGGGTACAGATTGTGATCTACCCATTTTTGTGATTTACTGGTTAAACTCATGATTGTAAGAATTGTAAGAATACTTATTTGTTTCATTTCAATATTTGAAACAAAGGTCTCTTACTCCTAGGTTTACAATCTTGGTTTAGACCAACATCTTTAAATTTTAATAGAATTAATGAGTTTACTAAAGTTGGTCGGATTAATTTTCAAATAGGAAGCGATGTCTTTTTGAGACACCATTTGTAACAAATGCGGACTCCGTTTCACAAAGGTTTTAAAACGAGTTTCCATGTCAAAAGCCAACAGTTCGTGTTGACGCTCCAACACCCCGATTAATAACCGCTCGGTCGCTTTTCGAAATAAAGTCTCAATTTCGCGATGCTTTTGCATCATTTTCTGGTGATTTACGAATGAAATCCGGATAAACTCACAATCGGTTACCGTCTCCAAAAAATACTTAGAGGGTTGTTGAGTGAAAAATGATTCTGGAATACCACTAAAAGAAGGTGCATAAGCAAATGCAATTACATGTTGTTTATTCCCATCTGAATAATATGATTTCTGAATTCCTTTCAGAACGAAATACATGTATTTCTCCGTATCCCCTTCCCAGGTCATAATGGTATTTTTAGCTACTTTAAGTGGCCTCCAATAAGATAAATAATCCGCTAAAATCTCCTCCGAAATAGGATGTATTTTATTAAAAACATCCTTCATAGAAGCACCTTTTTAGTTTATAAAAATTTCCCATTCGCCCCGATTTACACCGGTAAACTAAACGTAAAAGTAGATCCTTGCCCGGGTTTGGTCACATAGGAAATCGATCCATCCAATTTTTCTAATAGTTTCTTTACAATTGAAAGTCCGATACCCGTGCCCATTTCACCGTTACAATCCGTATTGCTAGTCGTTTCAAAAAGCTCGAAAATAGATTTCGCTTCTAATTCATTAATTCCATCTCCATTGTCTTTCACTTCAAAAATGTACTTGCCTTCAATTTCCTGAATGGATAGTACAATATTTCTTTGGGTACTTGAATTGTACTTTACTGCGTTGGTCACCAAGTTCATTAAAATTTGCATTAGTGCCCCTCTATTTACGCGTAATTCTTTAAGAGTACTATCTATGGAAATATGAATATCCTTTTCGATGGTGCATGCATATTTAAGTTCTTTAAATAAGCCTTCCAGCACAACGGTTTCCCGGTTGCTATTTAACAATTCCTCACTTTGATAGAAACTTAAAATTCCATCAATATAACTGGCAATAGAAAAACAAGATTTTTGGATTAAGCCAAGCCAATCATTGGTTTCCTCATCCACTTTATCTTTTAGATTGGTTTCTAATATATTGGCAATATTGGTAATTCCTGATATAGGTGATTTCAAATCATGAGAAACTATATTCGCAAATTTTTTCAAATTTTCATTACGCTGTACCAATTCCTTTTGTGCTTTTTGCAGTAAATGGTTCTGAAAATGACTTTCCATTACAATCATTACTTGCTGGGCCATGTTCACCAAAGCTTGCACTTGGTATTCCGAAATTTCCTTGGGCTCCACATCAAAAACACATAAGGCACCAATTTTGAAACCTTTATCATTAATTAAAGGAGATCCGGCATAAAAACGCACCCCCATCTCGGTCACTAATGGGTTATCTGCAAAACGATCATCTTTAGAAGCATCCGGGATAATCATGATCTCTCCTTCTTGCATAATGGTATGTCCACAAAAAGAACGATCGCGAGGATCTTCATTAAAGGGAACACCATGATGAGACTTCAAAAAATTACGTTCCCGATCCAAAATAGAAACTAACGAAATAGGAGACCCAAAAACATAGGCCATTAATGCGGTAATAGAATCGTAATTTTCGATAGGTAGTGTATCCAGTATTTGATACTTCTCTACTTCTTTTTGCCTTTCAGCCTCATTAGCTGGATATCCTGGTACTAGCATATAATGTGTGATTGGAATATTTTGAATAGAAAAATCCCCCTTCACAAAAAGAGGATTTAAAATTTAATTCACTGACTTTATCGGTACAGTAAAAAGTTCAATAATACTTTAATTTAGGTTAAAATTAATGATTTTTCGATCATTTGAACTTATTACCATATACATTAGTGTAATGTACCCAATTTAATGAAAGCTTCCGTTTGGAATAAATGCCATCAACTACTATACCTCTTTAGATCAAGCCCTTGCATTCTTCTCAAAAAAAATGTGATTTTTTTACCTAAACCACTCTAATAAAATACTTTAACTTCCCTAATTGGTAATTAAAAAAGAGATGGACTCACTTAGTCCCTCTCTTTTTCCCACTAAAATTTTTCATTCTCATTTCCCATCCCTTCCTTAGCATAAGGCGCTTCATTCAATATCCATCAACCGAATACTTTGTACTGAAAAAACAAGAGCTATTGTTCCAAACAGTCCATTTAAGTGATCGGCTCTTCTCCCTCCTTTCTTACCGGGATCATATTAGAAATATCTACTGGGAAACTATCATATTTATGATACAGTTTTAAATATTTCTGAGGGTCAATAGGCACTTCCATCAACGTTTCTTGAAGCCCTCTAAAAAAACCTTCCCTATTGGAGGAGGGATTAAAAATCAACATGACTTTCACTTCTTGATCGGTATCATTCCGAAAACCATGGGGTGTAAACCGGGGAGCATAGGCTACAGTTCCGGGTTCTGCTTGAAATATATCATCGCCTAATTGCATGGTTAAAATCCCTTTTTGCACAATAAAGGTTTCGTCCATAAAACGATGGTAATGTAAATTGGCTCCAATGGCTCTTGGGGCTAAAACGATTTCGTAAACTCCAAGTTGGTCATTGGTTACCTCACTCGTTAATTTAAAAGTAAACGAATTTTCACCTACAAGATATTGTTCCCCTTCATTTGGGCGTACCAGGGTTCCTTTATTTTCAAGTACATCTTTAAAATAATCCATCTTCATTTGATTGGTTTTTGTTAGAATACCGCAAAAATGAAGCTTGTTCAAATCAAAAACATATACATATGTTGATGCTCCCTTATTTTAAATCTTTCCGAATACGACTGAGTTGCGTAGGTGTAATACCCAGATGTGCCGCAATATGATGTTGTGCTATTCGTTTATGCAACTCTGGTTTTTCACCAATTAATTGTAGATAGCGATCGGTCGCATTTTCGGTAATTTGAGCAATTTGTTTTTGTTCATTCGTAATTACCCAGTTCTTTTGCAAGTACTGCATATAGAAATTTTTTAAATCTGGAAACTTTTCACTTTGTGCTATAAATGCATCAAAATTAATATGGATAATATCAGAATTCTCAAGTGCTTCCACACATAAATAAGAGGGTTCCTTCTTTAAAATGGAAACTAAAGAGGCCGGAAATTCACCTTCAAAAAACAAGTTTTTAGTATATACTTTTCCTGATGTATCAATAAAATAAGTTCGGGAAGCCCCTTTACAAATGAAATGAATATCTCGGGCTACCTGACCAATTCGCACCATAAAATCACCCTTTGCTATCTTTTGAAAACGAATGGTAGGTAGCATTCCCAACCAAGCTTCCTCTGTTACAGTCCCGTATTTATTAAATGCCTCTTTTAATTGCAATACATATAACTCCTGATCCTCTTCTGGAATAAGCTTTTGATGCTCCATGGATCAAACATACACCTAGCCGTTGATTTGATATCCATTAATCCAGTAAAGGTTCAATTTGAAAGCCATGTTTTTGGAGTAAATCGAGTACTTGATATTCCTTTAATTGGGTGGTAGAAGCAATCCTAAAAACATGATCACAATCTTCTAAATCAATGGTCCATGTAAGAGTATCTGGGTGTGTTTTTAAAACCAGGCTCAAAGACTGAACCTGGTTTTTAGTGCTAATATCCGTTTTAAAAATGAGCCAATTTATAGGCTCCGAATTCTTTACCAACCGGTTATTGCGCTGCATTTTCATCCGGCTTAGGTTCTTGGGTTCTTCGGATATAATCTTGATAAGCAGCATCCCCTTCCTCTTTCCAGAACTGATCGTATAATGCCCATTTAGAAAAATCATTTTTTGCGTTTCTTTCCGTTTTTATTTTATCTTTTCTATGGGACTTCCCTTTACCGGATCCAAATCCTCCAAAAAGGATTTTAAATAAGATTAATAGTCCTACGGCTTGCCAATAAGTAATGGTAATTAACCCAAAAATATCGGGCATTACGGCATTCCATAGCCACATAGTAATAAAGCCAAATAAGGCAGCAAAACCAGTAATAGCAATAGCTCCAAAAATAATCATCCCTATGATCTTAATAGGAGATTTTGTTCTAATAGCGTGTTTAAAGCAATTCATAATTCGTGTATTTAAAGTGTCTGTATCTTTTTTAGTTGTTGATTTAAAATAGCCAAAGCCCGATGTCTTCGTGACATCAAGGTACCTTCGGCAATCCCATTCTTTTGAGAGAGTTCTTTGTAGCTGAATCCTTCAAAATCTATGGCAATAATGACGTGTTTGTAATGGGGCTTTAATTCAGATATAGCCAAAATCAAAGCCGATTTCATTTGCTCCGAATAGTGATTATCGCTGGAACCGTAAAACAACTCGGCAAACTCCGTCAATTTCAATTCACTTTCATCCTGAATGGAAGAACTGAATTTACGCATACGCATGGTATCAATTATTTTGTTTCTAATGGCATGGTATACAAACCCAGCCACGTTTTCGATCGGTGAAGAGCTATCAGATAGGCTAAACAGTTTCAAGGCTACATCTTGAATCAAATCTTCGGCATCCCGGTCAGCTGTATCAGAAATTCGGGAATGCACATAGGATTTGAGTCGATCGTACTCTTCCCTAAAAAATGCATTCAACTTTCTATTGTTTTCCTTTCCTGACATTTACCAATTTCACTTTTTAAGCTCTTCCCTATTAAAGACGAAGACATTTAAAAATCTTGCATTATTTTTCAATTAAAAAAAACAATTTACCCACAACCCTCTAAACGAAACGGATAACACATGAACTTTATCTCACTTAAAAAAGTGAATAACAAAAAAAAGCACCTCCAAATAGGGAAGGTGCTTCATCTTAATACCAGAAGTAACTTGAATTAACTAGGTTCGTTTTTCCTGATTTCGGAACAAATACATGTTACCAGCCACCATCAATAGCATCACTATGGATAGAACGGGAGGTTTAATTGCCATAGGCAATACTTCCGCAGGGACAGCCGGATGCATATGCACGTACACCGAAACCAATAAAATAAATGCAAGAACAGAATTAGCGATGTAAAAAACCGGTAAACGTAATTTAGAATGCCATTTATCCGGAAAAACCACAAAACTAATTAAAACCAATCCGACTGCTATTTCATTAAACTGCCCCATCCAATTAGCCATTTCCGGAAACGGCAACTCACTTTTTTCAAATTGAACAAGGAAAAAGGTTTTAAAGGGATTAAAAAATTTAGCCATCCCAAGTAGAAAAATAAATAGGCCTAAAAATCCAGTTATTATTTTTTGTGTTCGTTTCATAATTTTTGTTGTTGGTGTTTAATCCCACAAAAGTCTCCCACTCTCCGCTTTTTGAAATGGATAAAAAGACCAGAAATATGGACTTTATACTACAAACAATGTTGATCTCGATACTCCGTAGGTGGAATACCCTCTTTTTGTTAAAAATACGGGTGAAGTAAAGCGGGTCATTATACCCTACCCCAAAAGCCACTTGCGCTACGGTTAAATCCGTCATCATCAGTAACTCTTTTGACTTTCTAATTTTTTGAGCATTAATATACTGAGAAGGCGGTTGTCCAAATGTTTTTTTAAACTCCCTTTTAAATGAGGTCAGACTTAAATTGCACAATTTGGACCATTCATCCAAGCTTAAATTAGAATAGACATGTTGGTCTACTACCTTCTTTAACTGTACCTTTTTGGTAGAAAATAAATCGGTAACTAACTGGTAAATGGAATCCGCATTTTTGGTTTGAATCAATAGCAAAATGAGTTGTTTCATCTTCAACTCCAGAAGATCATCATTCACCAACTCTGGATTTTGAAAGTAAAATTCTAAAGAATCAATAAAGCGAGAAATAACCGAATCCTGTACGACCATTTTGGCAGGATTCGGTTGGGGTTGTCGTTTTAATATCTCGGGTAACTCATCTTTATAAATATCCGTCAGAATTTCAGGGTATAAATGAAAAACAATCACTTCAAAAGTTTTGCTTTCTGCACTTTCTAGAATATCCACAAAATAGGTTCCACCGTTTAGCAACACCGAATTTTGGTCTTTTATCGGAAATGTACCCTCCGCAGAAATCAATTGCGATCCCGTTCCTTTTACATGTATAAAACAACCTTGGTTTTGAAAAATTGATTCCTGTTTATAGGGAGGGGCCACCACCGCCCGTTCGATAAGAACCGTGTTTTTATATTCAAACCTATTTTTCTTTATCACCATAATGAAAATTCCAGAAAACAAGATTAGTCATTTTCAGGTCCGAAAAATAAATATTCGATTTTATTTGGAACAATCGTTCTAAAACAACTATCATTGCATCTGGAACGATCGTTCTTAACAGAAATTAGTAATTTACAACATAAAAACATGAACAAATTAAACGACAAAGTAGCGGTGATTACCGGAGGAAACAGCGGAATAGGATATGCAACGGCAGCCAAAATGAAAGAGGAAGGCGCCACTGTTATTATTACTGGAAGAGATCACGGCAGAGTATCTCAAGCGGCCATTGACCTAGGAGTAACCGGTATAGTTTCGGATGTAAACGACCTCGACTCCATTGATAAATTGGTAGCTGAAGTGGAAAACAAATTTGGAAAAATAGACATCCTATTTGTAAATGCAGGCATCTTTCAACCCGCCCCTGTAGGACAAACTACGGTAGCGATGTTTGACCATCAAATGGGCACCAATTTTAAAGGGGCCATTTTTACCATCGAGAAATTTCTACCAATATTAAATGATGGCGCATCGATCATCAATTTATCTTCCATAAATGCCTATACAGGCATGCCAAACACGGCCATATACGCGGCTTCTAAAGCGGCCTTGAACTCGTATACTCGAACCGCAGCAACGGAGTTAGCCCCCCGTAAAATCCGTGTCAATTCTGTAAACCCAGGTCCCACTTTCACCCCTATATTTAACAAAACAGGGATGCCAGAAGAACAACTCAATGAATTTGCAGGAGCGATGCAAAATAGAATACCACTAAAACGATTTGGGCAACCCGAGGATATTGCCAATTTGGTAAGTTTCTTAGCCTCAGATGACGCTTCGTTTATTACCGGGAGTGAGTACAACATTGATGGGGGCATTAATTTAAATCCAATTTTAAATTAATTTATTGCTTATATTTTGGAACGATAATTCCAAATAAACTAATTTTGCGGGAGTGTTCGCGCTCCCGTAATTTTATTTGATATGCCACGTAACAAACAGTTTGATGAACAAGAAGTACTTACCAAAGCAGTTGATCTGTTTTGGAAGCAAGGATATTCGGCTACTTCCGTTCAAGATTTGGTGACCCAATTGGGTATAAACCGGGCTAGTTTATATACTTCATTTGGCGATAAAGAAAAACTTTTCAATCGCGCATTCAAACGCTATATTGAAACCAACGACATTGGAATGCGTGCATTTTTTAAATCCCAGTCGAATGTAAAAATAGGCTTTCAGAATTTATTTCAACTTGGAATTGAAGAAGCCTGCTTTGACCCAGATCGAAAGGGTTGTTTTGTGGTGAATACCACTACCGAACTTGTGCCTGGAGACCCTGTTATATTGGAAATAATTAAAAAAAGCAAGTCCAACATTGAATCCATTTTCCTTGATTTTTTACAAAAAGGAGAAAATGAAAATCAGTATGCAAAAGGAAAAGATTTAATTTCGTTAGCCACCATGCTTTATACATTATTTAGTGGCATAAAGGTAGTTTCTAAAGTGGAACCGGATAAAAAAGCATTAATCCAAATGGTACGTACTACCCTTACATTATTGGATTAATTGGCCCAAATCACCTTACGTATTTCTCAAAAATGTCGTGTAATTCTTTTTCAGGTTCCTCACATAGACCTGGGTGCGTTTTCGAACTTTGAATAATCGTACTTCGGGAAGCTGCTAACCATCTAAATCGGTCAGACTGTTCGAATTCGGCAATAGCCCCACCCGAAGAATTCCCCGCACATATACAGTTCCACGACTGTAAGTATTTCGTCACATCTTGCACTTCTAGGTCTTCGGTAAAAGCCGCCAATTTGGATGGGTTTACATGAAACCTTACGCCTAAGTATTTTAATCGTTTACAGAATAAAATAACTCCAATATTGAAAAACTCTTCTCGTTCTACTTTAGGTACCAAACGAACAATGGCATATTCGAACGTATATTTATCTGGCATCTTGGGCTTCTTTAACTAGGATATCTATTTTGGATAATCTCGAGATCACAAACTCTTCATAAGCCGCTCTCATTTCATGGGCACTCATGGACTCAGAAGGATCTGCTAACCAATCTTCGGGTACTTCAGATATGATTTTATGAATCACTTCGGTAGTCACCACTTTTTGAATTTCCAAAGCCGCTTCTTTCAATTGAGAGGCTCTTTCTAATAACACATGATCTTTCACGGCTGGAAAGGAGCGATCTAAATGACGTTTCCAATTATCCCAGTCATGATGAAAATAGAAACTTGCACCGTGATCAATTAACCACAATTCGTTTTTCCAATTCAATAGATTGGTATTCTTTACCGTACGATCGATGTTACTCACCATACTATCGAGTAAAACCACTTTGGAAGCCGACATCGCATCCGCTACCGATACCAAAGGGTCGTAGGTAATGGCTCCCGACAAATAATGCAGACCTAGATTTAAGCCCACACTAAATTTCAATAAATCCTGAATTTCTTCATCCGGTTCGGTTTTACTAAAAGAATCATCTAGATTCATCAAAACCAATTCCGGAACATTTAGGCCCAGTACTCGAGCTAATTCGCCACTGATAAACTCTGACACCAATACTTTCTTTCCTTGTCCGGCTCCTCGAAACTTAATGACATATAGAAAATCATCATCGGCTTTTACTATGGCAGGCAATGATCCGCCTTCACGTAATGGCGTAATGTATTGCACCACATCCACGGTACGTAATTCTATATTTTGCATAAATTGAAATGTGGGGCAAAGGTAAATAGAAAGTTAAATCAATGTATAGGTATATCCAAGTTGTATCAGAATACGGATATTTTCATGACTCTTACCCCCCTCTTTTCTCAGGGTCTTCATGGAATCCGTCCATAAAAAAGAAGGCGATAGACTTAACGATGATTTATCACCCCATTGAAAAGCAAAAATACCTCCACAGAGATATTCCTGAAATTTCGATAATTTGATTTGGTACCGGGCCATGAAATCGCTTCATAAACTTCTCGAATCAGGCCCATTCCAAAATAGTAACCTAAGCACCATTTTTTTTACCCGTCCAGGCTCTATGGGTTACATACAATGAAGTAGTTTCGCCCAAAATAATAACAACAATGGTGACGCTTAAGAATAGTATGAATCAAAAACTCGGTTACTTATATTCCATCGGTATGGCTATCTATTTTCTAATCTCCGGAATTTCGGTCTTGTTTGATATTCCTGGAAAACTAAACCGAATTGATTTACACGCTATAAATTCAGATGGAGAAATAGCCTTTGTATTGATCTATACGGGTTTGATGGTTGGAATTGGTATCGCCAATTTAACACTTCAATACTTTAGTAAATCATGGGTGTATTCCGCTATGTTGTCTACCGTTATTATTGCATCATTTATCGTGTTTCGTTTAGTGGGTAGCCTAATGGTAGGAATCTTAAGTTCCACACAAATCGGCTTTCTCGTCTTCGAAATAGTGGAGGTTAGTGCAGGAGTACTTTTGCTTCGGTATCAACATAAACGAAATCCCACTACTTTTTCGTAACAAAAGCATCTATTTCCGGATGGTTCTAGGCAGGTTTTAAGAATACACACCTAAAGGCACATCCATAGATAAACGGATGGGTTCTAATATTTACGCCCCATACTTTCCAAAAAACATTTAGTTTTTAATTACTCGTGCGTTACGAGTTTCTCTCTCCGAACGTAATTCTATAAGGTAAAAACCCGGTTTTAATTTGGATAAATCTACCGCTACCTGGTTATTGATTTTTGATGGGTTACTATTCTTGAAAATCACTTTTCCGGATACATCCCTTACCATTAATTCAATGCTATGTCCTGAAATTTCATCTATATAAATAACACCAGATGTTGGATTCGGATATACTTCCAAAGTCGATTCCGAACCATCCCATTCATGGGTACCGGTAATTAAAAAATAGGCCAACTCAAAATTGGGAATTCCATATCCATAATCATCATTTGGATTCCCATACCTATCGCTACTCTGCTCTATGGCATGGT
>MAAC01008013.1_pt1 | contig 11247 bp, 12 predicted proteins | sample 1115981 | NCBI WGS metagenome assembly MAAC01 (sample SAMN04961126, study PRJNA320927) | seawater metagenome | isolation source: sample BD02T64 sea water enriched with oil for 64 days | place: USA:Gulf of Mexico | collected 2013-07-27 | reverse complement strand
TGGATTTATCTATTTTTCTTTTTCTATTTTATTAGATGATGAAAATTGCGTAATTTTGACAAACTATTTTAAAAAATAATTAACATAGATATTTATGGGAGCAACTATTGCTGCAAACACTGACAAAAAAGCTACTTGGGACGGAGGCGGAGTGAAGCCTTTCGGAGCGAGTTATGGAAAAATGATGATGTGGTTTTTTATCGTATCAGATGCATTAACTTTTTCTGGATTTTTAGCCGCTTATGGGTTAACAAGATTTAAATTTATTGACTCTTGGCCGATAGCCGATGAAGTATTTACACACTTTCCGTTTTTACACGGAGTACATGCACCGATGTACTATGTAGCATTAATGACGTTTATTTTAATTGCTTCTTCTGTAACAATGGTATTGGCTGTTGATGCAGGGCATCAAATGAATAAAAAGAAAGTTACATTTTATATGTTGCTTACAATTATTGGAGGTATCATCTTTTTAGGTTCTCAAGCATGGGAATGGAAAAACTTTATTGGTGGTTCATATGGAGCAGTACAAACCACTGATGGTAAGATTTTACAGTTTGTAAAAGACGATGGTCATGGGGCAATGCATCAAATTTCATTAACAGACTTTGTAGTTGGAGAACGCGGAGAAAGAACAGCACATACTAGAGAAAACGGATTGTGGTTCGAGGGGTCTGAGACCTTACCAACCTATTCTTTAAATCAAGTTGTAAATTCGTATCAACACGATGCTTCTGTTCAAATTAGAGTAGAGAGAATTGATCCTGCAACAAAACAGAAAATTATTTTATCAAGAGAAGAAGGTGCTCGCTATTTGCTAAATGCAAAGCAAGTTGTAGAAGGAGCAAACCTTAAGTTTAACGAATATGGAAATCCAATTTTTGCAGATTTCTTCTTCTTTATAACAGGATTCCACGGATTCCACGTATTCTCAGGAGTCATATTAAATATTATCATATTCTTTAATGTAATCATCGGAACATATGAAAGAAGAGGACATTATGAAATGGTAGAAAAAGTAGGATTATATTGGCACTTTGTAGATTTGGTTTGGGTATTCGTATTTACTTTCTTCTACTTAGTATAATTATAAAAAAGAACACAAAAAATGGCACACGCACACGAATCTAATACAGGAAGAATCTGGAAAGTATTTTGGATATTATCTGGAATCACTATTGTAGAAGTAATATTGGGTATTTATAAACCAGCTTCTTTATACTTAACAAGTTTTTTAGGAACGAGTCCGTTAAACTGGATCTTCATCATATTAACCATTGCGAAGGCTTACGGAATTACCTGGGCATTTATGCACATGGAAGGAGAGAAGAAATGGTTTAGACGTTCAGTAGTTTGGACGGCTGTATTCTTAATTTGTTATTTAGTAACATTACTATTAATAGAAGGAGGGTATTTGTTCGATACAATGTCTCCGTTAACGAAATGGAATTACTAAGTATTCTATAAAATATTAAGGTGGTTTTTACCACCTTTTTTTTTGCCATATGGAGAAAAATAAAATCAAAAAAGGAATCATATTATCAGCGCTGTTTTTAGGGCCGTTAGTTTTTTATATATTCCTTTCGCTAGGAATTTATCATCATGCGAACTTGCCTATTTTAACAGAAAAAGTAGAAGATGTAAAAGGGGAGGTCACCTTTAACAAGCATTTTTCTGTGGTTAGCTTTTTAGGAACAGATATAGCACCTAAAAAAGGAGGCTTATTTAACCTAAACGAAGTCATCTATAAGAGATATCGAAAAAGTCTTTATTTTCAATCGGTATTAATTACTCCAAAAGGAACAGAACGTCAAATAGATACTTTAAAGAGAAAATTAAAGACCTATACAGATATAGAAAACTGGAAGTTTGTTTTTCTAGAAAAGGAGGAAATAACAAAGCTTTTTAAGAGCTTTGGTTCACCGTATACCTTAAATGAAAACATGAGTTCTGATTATGCCTTTATTATTGATAGAGAACTGCGTTTAAGAGGACGAAAAGATGACGAAGATACAGATAATGGAAGATTGTATGGGTATAATATGAATTCGGTTAATGATCTTAAAAATAAGATGAAAAAGGACATCGAAATTATTTACTATCAATTAAAAAAATCCTTGGAAAAAGAGAAACGTAGAAAACGAAAAATTTAAATAATGAAAAAAAAGTATTCATATATAGGGATCTCATTTATCATACTGCTCTTTGGAATATATGTGGTTCCTAAAGTGGTAAAGAAATTTCAAAAATCTGATTTGGTTACTTTTAACAAAGTGCCAGATTATGAGTTTACAAACCATAATGGAAATAAAATCACCAATAAAAACTTTGATGGAAAAGTACATGTAGTTGAATTTTTCTTTTCAACATGCCCTTCTATTTGTCCAATTATGAATAGAAAAATGATTGCTATACAAAGTGCTTTTTATGGAAATCCAAATTTTGGAATTGCCTCTTTCTCGATTACCCCAGATATCGATACCCCACAAGTGTTAAAGCAATATAGACAGGATCATAACATCACCAGTAAAAGCTGGCACATGTTAACAGGTCAATCCCAAGAATATGTCTATAATTTGTCGAATAAAGGATTTAAGCTATATGCAGGAAATGGAGACGCTGATCACGGTGGATTTGAACATTCAGGGTTATTTGCATTGGTAGATAAAGACGGAAATATCCGCTCAAGAAAAGATGAGCATGGAAACCCAATTATGTATTACAGAGCTTTAGAAGAAAGTGGTTTCCCAGATCAAATAAAAGAATTGAAGGAAGACATTAAAATCTTATTAAACGAATAGCCATATGTCTAATCAAGAAAAAAAATACAATAGAATAATCACAATCTTATCTATAGTTATTCCGTTGGCAGTTGCTGCATTGTTTGGAGTAAATTTAAAAAAATTAGGATTTGATGTTGAGCCCTTAACCTTTTTGCCGCCGATTTATGCTACCATTAATGGGCTAACGGCTGTGTTATTGGTCTTCGCTGTATTGGCAATCAAAAAGGGAAATAAAAAATTACATGAGCAATTAAACACATCAGCTATTATTTGTTCAGTGTTGTTTTTGTTGATGTATATCGCCTATCATATGACTTCAGAATCTACAAAGTTTGGAGGCGAAGGAGTTGTTAAATATGTGTATTATTTTATATTGATAACACATATTTTATTATCGATTGCTGTCATTCCTTTTGTGTTGATTACTTTTGTTAGAGCAAGATTAGGGAAGTTTTCAGCACATAAAAAAATTGCAAAAATCACTTTTCCACTGTGGTTGTATGTGGCCGTAACAGGCGTTGTTGTTTATCTAATGATTTCTCCTTATTATATATAGCTATGAAAAAATGTATTTCGTTAATTGTGGTATTATTTGTTGCAGTAGATGGCAATGCGCAATGTGCAATGTGCAAGGCTGTCGTAGAAAATGGTGGGCAAGAAATGGCAGAAGGGATTAATTCTGGAATAACCTACTTAATGATGTTTCCTTATTTACTCGTTGGTATTTTGGGCTATGTACTATTTAGATATAAAAAGAAAGCTAGAAATTAGCGCGCCAAAATAAAATAATTGTAACATATTGTACTTTTATTCGTCATATAAGCAATGCCAAATAGAGTTGTGTTCGAAAATCATTAAAAGTGTTCATTATCAAACACTTGTTTGTGTTTTAGGAATACATAAGTAGCACATATACAGTTGTTTATGTGTTTTGTGCATTTTGGCGTAACAATTGTATGATAATAAGAAGAGTGAATAAGAACTAACAAAACATTATTAATGAAAACAAAAATTTTAGCAATTATTGCATTAATTGCTTTTTCTTTCTCAGGGGTTTCTCAAAAAAAATGGGATTTAAAAGAAGCAGTTGACCATGCTTTAAAAAACAATATTTCTATAAAACAAAATGCATTAAACCTGGCTTCTTTAAAAGAAGATGTAGTGGGTGCAAAAGGGAATTTTCTTCCAAATTTAAATGCATCATCAACTGTAGGGAATTTAAGGTTTGGATCTACCATTGATCCAGTTACTAATGGACGTATCTCATCAACAAACTTTAGTTCTTCATATAATGTAAATAGTGGAATTACAGTATTTAATGGGTTTCGCTTATTAAACTCCTATAAAAGCGCACAGCTAGGTGTTGATAAGAGTAAATTGGAATTAAGTAAAATTCAAGACGATGTTGCACTAAACGTGGTAAATTCATACTTAAACATTTTGTTTGCAAAGGAGAATTTAACTGTAGCCAATGTGCAAGCAGAAATTAGTAAAAAACAAATAGAAGTTGCACAAAATCAAGTAGACGCAGGGTCTAAGCCAAGGGGAGAGTTATTAAACGCTAAATCTACCTATGCCAATGACGTTCAAAATGTAATTGCTTTAGAAAACACTTTAAATTTAGCACTGTTACAGTTAGCTCAATTATTACAAGTAGATCCTAATAACTTTGATGTGGCGAGTATTGATGTTGGAGCACCTTCTGTGGCTTTAATGTTTAAAAGTCCAGATGCTGTTTACAATAAAGCGGTTAAAAATAGACCAGAAATACAATCAGCAAAAATTGGAATTAAACAAGCTGATATTAGTATTGATATTGCTAAGAGTGGTTTTTTACCAACATTATCGGCCTCTGCAAGTGTCGGAACAAACTTTAGTCACAGGTACACAATTTTTCAAGGATTAAGAGGGAATGACTATTTCTTCAAGCAATTGAATGATAACCTAGGGTACGGATTTGGACTTTCTTTAAGCATTCCAATTTTTAATAGATTCCAGAATAAGGTAAATGTTAATAAATCTGTTATTAATAAAGAAAGAAGTAAATTAAGCCTAGAAAGTGCTAAATTAAACTTACAACAAATTATTCAAAGAGCCTTTTTGGATGCAAAAGCTGCATTAAAAAGCTATGAGGCAGCTAAGACTTCATTAGAAGCACAACAAGAAGCGTATAAAAATGCCCAAGAAAGATACAACTTTGGTGCAATGACGTTATTTGAATTTGATCAAGTTAGAAATCGTTTGGTAAATGCAGAATCTACTTTAATTAGATCTAAATTTGACTATGTCTTTAAATCTAAAGTATTAAAATTTTACTATGGTGAATCTATTTTAGATTAGTACATATCATAACAGCAAAACAAAAAACTCCTAGTATTTGAACTAGGAGTTTTTTGTTTTTTGAAATACCTTGTTTAGACGTCAAAATTATTTTTAACAATGCGCTTCACCTTCTTAGTTAGGGTTCCCATTGCTCTATAGCTAGTGTGCTCTAAAATGATAATCACCAAATCATTTGGGTATTGAGAGATACCTGTGCTAAACCCATTCCATTTTCCAAAATGGTAAATAACCTTTTCAGCCGTTTTGGTGTCTATTCTAAATCCAAACCCATAAGGCACTTTTCTACCATATTTAGTTTCTCCTTTGGTATACATTTGCGCTAAAGATTTTTCTGAAATTATTTTTCCGGTATTCAATCCATGAATCCATTTAAACAAATCTTCATTAGTGGCATAGATGTTTTTATCTCCAACAACAGCATCATTTACGGTGCCCCCAATTTTTAAATGTCTCCATCCTCTGTACAACCTGTAACCACTAAGTTGATTTTCCTTTATAGGATTGTTTTTATAGCTATACACAAAAGAATTCGTCATTTGTAAAGGGTCAAAAATGTTGGTTTGAACAAAATCAGAAAAACTCTTTTTAGAAATATTTTCAACGATAGATGCCAATACAAAATACCCGGTATTTGAATAATCAAATCGTCTTCCGGGGTAAAAGAACATGGAAGCTGTGCTGCTTGTTTCTATAAAATGCATCATTTCTGCATTATTGGGAGGGTGATTTTCTTTCCATTCATGTTCTGCAACCCAAAAGTATTTTGGTAGCCCTGAAGTATGGTTTAACAACTGTTTAATAGTGATGTTCTTAAAGGGAAAATTAGGATAATATTTTGTTACCGTATCGGTTAGTTTTAGTAAGTTTCTTTCCGCTAAAATTAAAATTGAAGCGGCAGTAAATTGTTTGCTAACAGAAGCTAATTGATAGACAGATTCTTTGTTTAAAGATTTTCTTTTTCTAAAGTCGGCAGTCCCAACTTGATTTTGGTAGACAACTTTCCCTTTTTGTGCAACCAAAATAGAACCGTGAAAGTCATGTCTTTTATTAATCCTCTTTAATAAAGAATCCAATTTTTTTTTGACACCTGCTGTCTGTGAATCTGAATATGATTTTATTGATACAATAGAATCTTTAACAGTAACAGTGTCTCTTTTGATTTCTGTAATCGCATTTTTAAGGACAGGTTTATCTGATTTCGATGTGAGAATAAAGCTGCTTAATACGACAATAAAAAGGAGGATAAAATATTTGAGGGAGCTTTTCAAAATGTATATAACTAATTGAATTTTGCCTAAAAATAACACCCTTAAAGTCTAAATCAAAGAATTTTATTGATTTTAACTTATAAACCTAAAGTTTGTGTTTTAGTTGAAGCATAATGTATCTTTGCAAAAAGAATTTACTTGACTTATATTTTAAACATAGAAACGGCTACCAAAAATTGCTCAGTTAGCCTGTCTAGAAACGGGGAGTTAATTGCAATTAAGGAATTAAATAATGGCAATTATTCTCACGCAGAAGTATTGCATTCGTTTGTGAATGAGGTGGTTAATGAGTCGGGTATTTCATTGTCTGATTTAAGTGCGGTTGCTATTAGTAAAGGACCTGGTTCTTATACGGGGTTAAGAATTGGTGTTTCTGCTGCAAAAGGTCTTTGTTTTGCATTAGACATTCCTTTAATTTCGATCAACACCTTGGCATCTTTAGCGCATGGTTTAACAATCAAATCTGGAAAGATAGTTTCGATGTTGGATGCAAGAAGAATGGAAGTGTATTCAGCAGTTTTTGAGAAAGATTTTATTCAAGTAAGAGAAACTAAGGCTGAAATAATAGATGGGAATTCCTTTTTGGAATATTTAGACAAAGGAACTGTTTATTTTGTAGGAGATGGCGCTGAAAAGTGCAAAGATGTTATTACACATGATAATGCTGTTTTTTCTGAAGAACAATTTCCTTCAGCCAAAGAGATGTGTTCATTGGCCTATGATAAATACAAAAAAAACGACATCGAAGATGTCGCTTATTTTGAACCTTTTTATTTGAAAGATTTTATTGTCATTCCTGAAAAGAAGAAGAAACCTACTTTTTAATATGTACTTGATGAGGGTATGGTATGTCAATCCCTGCTTTATCAAGTGCTAGTTTTACATTTTCTGTAACTTCAAAATACACATCCCAATAATGTGCTGTTTTACACCAAGGTCTAACAGCAAAATTAACAGAACTATCAGCTAATTCTGAAACCGTTACTCCTGGAGCAGGATCTTTTAATACTTTTGGATGAGAAGTTAATACATTTAATAATACTTCTTTTGTTTGTTTAATATCTGCATCATAAGATACACCAAAGGTTAAATCTACCCTGCGCGTTCCCTCTGTAGTATAGTTAACAATATTTCCATTAGATAAGGATGCATTTGGAATGATAATTTCTTTGTTAGATAAACCAGTTAATTTTGTTGTGAAAATTTCAATTTCTTTTACAACCCCTATTTCGCCTTGAGCCTCCACTAAATCACCTAGTTTAAAAGGTTTGAAAATCATGATTAGTACACCACCAGCAAAGTTGGCGAGAGAACCTTGTAAGGCTAATCCAACAGCTAAGCCAGCTGCAGCTAGAATAGCGGCAAATGAAGTGGTTTCAACCCCAAGTTGAGATATGACTGTAACAATTAAAAGAATTTTTAATGCCCAGCCTAATAAGTTTCCTAAGAATTTTTGTAGCGTAAGGTCAATCTTAGCTTTCTTCATAATTTTTTTAGACATTTTTACTAATAAGCCTATTACAAACAAGCCAATGATTAAAATTGCCAAAGCGGTTACTATTTTTGGGGCATAATCAACAAATAATGCTGTTGCCTTTTCGAGATACTTTTCCATTTTTTTATTTTTAATTTATAAGTGAAATTACTAGTGCAAAAATAGCGGGAATTGCTTGAACATAAAAGAGTCTTATGTTTTTTGTTGAATAAGCGCCGTAAATCCCGGCAACAATAACACAAATAAGAAAGAAAACACTAACGTGTAGTTCTCCTGTTGTAAGCGACCAAATCAGTCCTGCAGATAAAAATCCGTTATACAGTCCTTGATTGGCAGCTAAAACTTTAGTCTCTTCTGCAAATTCTTTTGATTTTAATCCAAATGTTTTAATTCCTTTAGGTGTTGTCCATAAAAACATTTCTAAGATTAAAAAATAGAAATGTTCAAAGGCCACAAATGCAATTAAGATAGTTACTACGGTAGTCATATATTTAAGTTTTAATTAGTTTTAAGGCTTCATTCGTTTTTTCTGTAGGAAGTTGGCAGGTATTATTAACACAAACATATACCAAGGTTTTGTTTTTGTTAAACCGATCAAATAATAAAGGCAATTCACTTTCTGTAAGAGAACCACATAATAATTTATTGGGAATGTATTTTTGATTAATTTCTTGAAGCCGCTCTTTCGCTTCTTTACCGACAATAGCAACTTCATAATAATCTTGGCTGAAATTACTATATAAATCTAACCAGTTAGAATAGGCCGATCCGTAGTTTCCCATCATGGGAATCATGTTTTTTAATAGCTGCTTACTGGTTTTTAAATAGTATGCATTGTTATAAAAACGCCCTAATTTAAATAGGTTCTTAGCCATCATAGAATTTGATGATGGCATTACGTTATCTTCGATTTCTGTTTTTCTAGCAATCAATTTTGTGTCCTTTTCAGAAGTGAAATAAAACATATTTGATGCTGGATTGTAAAAATAATCGAAACAAATAGCTGTTAAATTATTGGCAATGGTTAACCATTTTTCATTAAAAGTAACTTCATACAATGCCGTAAAGGCATCAATAATTGTGGCGTAATCTTCAAGATACCCATTTATGGTTGATTTTCCATTTTTGTAATTATGGTAAAGTGTAGCATCTTCTTTGATAAGGTGTTGTTCAATAAAACTAGCATTGTTGAGAGCTATCTCTAAATAGTGGTCATTATTTAGGACTCTGTATGCATCAATATATCCTCTTAGCATAAGTCCATTCCATGAGGTTAGGATTTTGTCATCTAATCTTGGATATTTTTTCTTTCCTCTTTCTTTTTGAAGTGTTTTTTTCCAAAAATTAACTTTTTCTTTTAGTTGTTGTTCAGAAATATTATGCTTTTCTGAAAATTCTTCATCTGTTAAGTTCCTTATTAAGTGATAGTTGTTGTGTTCCCAAAATCCAAAAGAGTTGATATTGTAATAATTCGAAAACAATTCGAAATCTGCATGGAGAATTTTTTCTAATTCTGGGGTTGTCCAGATGTAATAAGCGCCTTCTTTAAGCGTGTCGTTTTCATCTAAACTATCTGCGTCAATTGCCGAGTAAAATCCTCCAGAGGCATCTAGTAACTCTCTTTCTACAAATTGCAAGGTGTCAATGATGGTTTCTTTATAAAGGTCATTCTTCGTTATTAAATAGGCATCTGCATACAAACTAACCAATTGTCCATTGTCATAAAGCATCTTTTCAAAATGCGGAATGTGCCATTTAGTATCAACAGAGTATCTTGAGAATCCTCCGTTTATTTGGTCAAATATTCCGCCAAGCGCAATTTTAGTCAGGGTGTTGTTTACATATGTTATTAAATATTCATCATTATTTTGATAGGCATGTCTTAAGAGAAAGTGGTAATTATTTGGCATTGGAAATTTTGGTGCTTTATTTAACCCACCAAATGTATCATCAAAATAAATACTCCATTTTTTAACAGTGTCTTTTATATATTCATTTGTGAATGCTACTTCTGATGTATTCACTTCTACAATACTCGATTCTTGAATCCCTAAGGTTAATTTTTCTGCATATTCAACTACTTTTTCAGGTTTAGAAATGTATAGATTCGCGATTTGAAACAATGTTTTTGACCATTCCTCTTTCTTAAAATAGGTTCCGCCCCAAACAGGTCTTCCATCTGGCAATGCAACACAATTTAAAGGCCAGCCTCCTTGCCCGGTCATTAATTGAATGGCATTCATGTAAATTTGATCAATATCTGGCCGCTCTTCTCTATCGACTTTTACATTGATAAAATATTGATTCATAATGTGGGCTACTTCATTGTTTTCAAAACTTTCTTCTTCCATTACATGACACCAGTGACAAGAAGAATATCCAATTGAAATTAGTAGTAATTTATTTTCTTTTTTAGCTAGCGCTAAGGTTGCGTCATTCCATGCATACCAATTAACAGGGTTGTGAGCATGTTGTAATAAGTAGGGGCTCGTTTCAGAAATTAAGTGGTTGCTTTTTTGTTTAGACATTGTAAAAATAATAAGCTATTGTTTATTCAAAGATAAACTAATATCTAAAAGGATGCTCTTAATAAAAAGGTAACCTAAAGCGTAGGTTGCTTAATAATTATTTAATGTTTCTGTTACTTTCATATAACAGAGTGATTTGATATTTGCATATAACTTCTAGTAGTTAGTGTATTTTATTTCGTATTTAGTTTTTGTCGACTATGTAAATAGATACATGTTAACTGCCTCAAATCGAGGCAGTTTTTTTTATCACTTTGATAATGATTTGGAAACATTAAGTTAACATTGGAATTAGTTCTTTGCAGCGACAAAAACTAATACTATAATGAAAACGTACATCACAACTATCGTTTGCTTATCGCTGTTTATCAGCACATTAAATGCACAAGATGCAAATGCGCCAAAATTTGGAAAAGGGTTATTTAACTTAACTGGAAAAGACAATTCTTGGTCTATGAAAATTGGAGCAAGAGTACAATTTTTAGGAACTTCTACATGGGATTCTCAAGATAATGGAATTTCAAACTTAAAAACTTCAATGCTGGTTCGAAGAGCTAGATTAAAATTTAGTGGGTTTGTCTATTCTCCAAAATTACAATACAAATTAGAGTTGGGTCTCTCTAATAAAGATATTGGTGGAGCATCAGTATATACAAACAATGCACCAAGATATATTTTAGATGCAGTTATAAAATGGAATTTTCATGAAAATTTTGTGCTTTGGGTAGGACAAACAAAATTACCAGTAAATAGAGAGCGTGTTATTTCTTCGGCAAACATGCAATTGGTAGATCGGTCTTTATTAAACAAACGCTTTAATATAGATA
>MAAC01013261.1_pt1 | contig 11248 bp, 11 predicted proteins | sample 1115981 | NCBI WGS metagenome assembly MAAC01 (sample SAMN04961126, study PRJNA320927) | seawater metagenome | isolation source: sample BD02T64 sea water enriched with oil for 64 days | place: USA:Gulf of Mexico | collected 2013-07-27 | reverse complement strand
GCGCGAACAGTTGCAGCGCGAAGGTGTCGATGTGACTGCGGTCACCACCGACCCTGAACGGCTGACAGCGCTGGTTATCCTGGGCATTCGCGACGAGAACCAGTTCCCACTGGTATTTTATCGCGAAAACTGCGCCGATATGGCGATTAATGAAGACGACATCGATGCGGATTTCATCGCTTCGGCGCGCTGTGTCTGTGCGACCGGCACCCATCTCAGCCACCCCAAGGTCGAGGCTGCGACGCTGAAAGCGCTGAAGCTGGCCAAAGCCTCCGGCGCGCTGACCGCGCTTGATATTGATTACCGGCCCAATCTCTGGGGTGTTGCCGGCCACGGCGAGGGTGAAAGCCGCTTTGTTGAATCACAGGCGGTCACTGACAAGCTGCAGTCCACGCTTCACCTGTTTGACCTGATCGTTGGCACCGAAGAAGAATTCCACATCGCCGGCGGCTCCACCAATACAATGGAAGCGCTGCGCGCTGTGCGTGCGGTCTCTGGTGCCACGCTGGTCTGTAAACGTGGTGCGCTTGGCGCTGTTGCGTTCAGCGGTGATATTCCCGCCAGTTTGGATGACGGTCTCACCGGCGAAGGTTTCGCGATCGAAGTCTTCAACGTGCTCGGCGCCGGTGACGGTTTCATGTCTGGTCTGCTCAAGGGCTGGCTGACCGGTGAAGATTGGTCGACAGCGTTGAAATTCGCCAACGCCTGCGGTGCATTTGCTGTCAGCCGCCATGGCTGTACCCCGGCATACCCATCGATTGCGGAACTTGATTTTTTCCTCGAACGTGGCGTGAAAAATCCCGCTCTGCGTAAGGACAAAGAGCTGGAACAGGTGCACTGGGCCACCAACCGCAAAGGTGACTGGTCCACGATGCGGGTGCTCGCTTTTGATCACCGCCTTCAGTTTGAAGAAATGGACGGCGCCACCGAAGCCAAAATCGGTGCGTTCAAAACCCTTTGTCTCGATGCGCTTGGAGAGGTTGCCCAGGGCCAGCCCGGATATGGTCTGCTCTGTGATTCCCGCCTCGGCCGGGACGCGCTGTACAAAGCCGCAGGGCAGGGGCTCTGGATCGGACACCCGGTGGAATGGCCCGGTTCGCGCCCGCTGACACTGGAACCTGAAATTGGTCCCGATTTTGGTGGTCTTTCCGAATGGCCGCGTGCACACGTGGTCAAAGTGCTGTGTTTCTATCATCCTGATGATACGGACGAGATGAAAGCGCAGCAGGAAGACACCGTTGTGCGCCTGTACCACAGCTGCCGCCGTAACAATCTGGAAATGCTGCTTGAAGTGATCCCGTCCAAGGTCGCGCTGACCAATGAAACCACCACACCGGACATTATTCAGCGTTTCTATGATCTTGGCGTCTATCCTGACTGGTGGAAACTGGAGCCGTTCAAAACCGAGGCGGCCTGGGCCGGTGCGGTGGATGCCATCACCCGCAACGATACCAACACCCGCGGTATCGTGGTACTGGGGCTGGACGCGCCATCTGCTGAATTGCAGGCGTCGTTTGAAATGGCGGCGAAATACCCGCTGGTCAAAGGTTTTGCCGTCGGGCGCACCATTTTTGGTGACGCGGCGCGGGCCTGGATGACCGGCGAACTGACTGATACTCAGGCTGTCGCACAGATGGCCGCTAACTTTACAAACCTCTGTACCGCCTGGGATACTGCCCGCGCCTCAGCCAAGGATAATGCAGCATGAAAACCATTCGTTTGACCGCCGCGCAAGCTCTCGTCCGCTATCTTGAAAACCAGTTCAACGATGACGGCGACCGTATCATCGAAGGTGTCTGGGCCATTTTTGGCCACGGCAATGTCGCAGGCCTTGGCGAAGCGCTGTACCACGTCAAAGACAACCTGCCCACATATCGCGGCCACAATGAACAAACCATGGCTCATGCGGCGATTGCCTATGCCAAACAATCCGGGCGCAAACGGGCGATGGCGGTGACGTCCTCAATCGGGCCGGGTGGCACCAATATGGTCACCGCCGCCGCGCTGGCGCATGTGAACCGGCTGCCGGTTCTGCTGATCCCGGGCGACGTCTTTGCCAGCCGGGGTCCGGATCCAGTGCTGCAGCAGATTGAAGACTTCAACGACGGCACCGTGACCGCCAATGATTGTTTCAAACCGGTCAGCCGTTATTTTGACCGCATCACCCGGCCCGAACAACTGATCACTGCTTTGCCCAGGGCGTTCCGCGCCATGACGGATCCGGCGGACTGCGGCCCGGCGACACTGGCGTTCTGCCAGGACGTGCAGGCCCAGGCCTGGGATTATCCCGCGTCGATGTTTGAGCCAAAGACCTGGTCCACCCGCCGCCCTGAACCCGATCAGGGGGAACTGTCGCGTGCAGTGGCTCTGATCAATGCCGCGAAAAATCCGGTGATCGTTGCCGGTGGTGGCGTGCATTTCTCTGAAGCTTGTGACGCGCTGCGTGATTTTGCTGAAAAACATAACGTGCCGGTGGTCGAAACCCAGGCTGGCAAATCGGTATTGAAATGGAACCACCCGATGGCCTTTGGCCCGGTCGGTGTCACCGGCTCTGACAGCGCCAACGCGGTCTGCGGTGATGCGGATCTGGTCATTGGTGTCGGCACCAGGTTCCAGGATTTCACCACCGGCTCCTGGTCGCTGTTCAAGAATCCAGAGCGCAAGCTGCTGGCGCTGAACATTCAGCCCTGGGACGCCATGAAACATGATGCGGTGTCGCTGGTGGCTGACGCCCGTGTTGGTCTTGAAAAACTGTCGGCCGGTCTTGGTGATTACCGCGCTGAAGATTCTGCGCCCAATCTGCAGGCCGACTGGTACGCTGAGGTGGATGCGGTCACTGCCGCGCCCAATGACGCTTCGCACCTGCCCACAGACATGCAGGTCATCGGCGCAGTTCAGCGGGCCGCCACTGAAGAAACCGTAGTGATGTCTGCCGCCGGCACCATGCCGGGCGAGCTGCACAAGTTGTGGAAATCCTACAATCCCGGCGCCTATCACATGGAATACGGTTTTTCCTGCATGGGTTATGAGATTGCCGGCGCTATGGGCATCAAAATGGCCCAGCCCGGGCGCGAGGTGATCTGTTTCACCGGCGATGGCACCTATATGATGGCCAATTCGGAACTGGCGACCGCGGTGATGATGGGGATCGATTTCACTCTGATCGTCACCGACAACCGCGGCTACGGCTGTATCAACCGGCTGCAGATGGGCACCGGCGGCGCCGAGTTCAACAACATGCTGGACCACAGCCACCACGTGAACGCCTCTGCCATCGATTTTGTGAAACACACTGAATCCATGGGCGCAAAGTCGCGCAAGGTTGCCTCAGTCGCCGAACTGGAACAGGCGCTTTCCGAGCGCACTGGCAAAGGCGTCGAAGTCATCGTTGTTGACACTGACCCGTACCCGTCCACCGAGGCAGGCGGCTCCTGGTGGGAAGTCGCGGTACCAGAAGTGTCTGAGCGCAAAGAAGTAAGAGAAGCCCACGATAAATACGTTGTGGCCCGGAATGAACGGAATACCCAATGATCCTGTTTGGCACCAATCCCATTGCCTGGTCCAATGATGACGACCAGAGCCTTGGCGCGCATATTACGCTCGAGCAATGCCTGTCTGAAACCGCTGAAATCGGTTTTGACGGTATTGAAAAGGGCCATAAAATGCCCACCGAAGGCGCGGCGCTGACCGAGGTACTGAAACCCCACGGGTTGAAGTTCATCTCCGGCTGGCATTCGCTGAACCTGCTGACCCATTCGGTTGAGGATGAAAAACTGGCGATCCAGCCGCATCTGGACCTGCTGAAATCCCAGGGCTGCAAAGTTTGCATCACCTGTGAGACTTCCAACGCCATCCATGGCGCGGACGACACAGCGGTGAATAACAAACCGAACCTGCCGGAAGGCGACTGGGACAAATTCGGCGCCGATGTCGAAGCGATAGCTGCCTATTGTGCCGATCAGGGCATCACTCTGGTCTATCACCACCATATGGGTACCGTGGTGGAAACGCCTGCGGAAATCGACCGTTTCATGGACGTCACCGGCCCGGCCACGAAACTGCTGTTTGACACCGGCCACTGCCTGTTTGGCGGTGGCGACCCGGCCGAGGTTGGCGCCCGCCATATGGCACGCACCGCCCATCTGCATGCCAAAAACGTACGCCCTGACGTGATGAAACAAGTGCGCGAAGAAGGACTTTCCTTCCTTGAAGGTGTGCGCCGTGGTGTCTTTACTGTGCCAGGTGACGCAGAAGGCACCGTGGATTTCCTGCCGGTATTGAAAGTGGCGGCGGAGCACGGATATCAGGGCTGGTTGGTGATCGAGGCCGAACAGGACCCCGACGTGCGCAACCCGTTTGAATATCAGTCTATGGGCCTGAAAGCACTGAAAGCCTTTGCCTCTGACGCTGGCCTGAGCTGAGCCAATGGCGCTTATTGACCTCGATCACCCCTGGTTCAAGCGTCGCTGGCTGCGGCTGACCGTCACCTTTGTGGCCCTGGGCTGGGGGATATTCGAGTTTCTGACCGGCGAGATCTTCTGGTCAATCCTGTTCCTGGCCATGGCCGCCTGGTGCGCCACTAAATTCTTCTTTCTGCCGCGGCAGGAAGACCCATCCGAAAGGGATGATGATGCCTGATCTGCTACGAAAACCCACTGCCGCCAGTGGCAAAGTTCACGACATTACTGCAGAATCTGCTGGCTGGGGTTACGTCGGCTTTGGTCTCTATCACCTTGAGCCAGGCGATGAGGTCTCTGAGGTCACCGGCGATCGCGAAGTCATCCTGGTGATTGTCGAAGGCAAAACCGAACTGAGCGCCGCTGGCAAGGATTATGGCGAGATGGGCGACCGCATGGATGTGTTTGAAAAGACACCGCCCCATTGCCTCTATGTGCCCAACGGCACCGACTGGTCAGCCAAAGCCACCACCAAATGCACCCTGGCAGTCTGCACCGCGCCGGGCCATTCCGGCCATGAAGCCGCACAGATCGGCCCGGAAGGGATTGAGCTGACCCCACGCGGTAAAGGCCAGAACACCCGTTACATCAACAATATCGCTATGGAAGGCCGCGACGTTGCCGACAGCCTGCTGGTGACCGAAGTGTTCACCCCGAATGGCAACTGGTCCAGCTACCCCAGCCACCGCCATGACGAAGACAACTTCCCCGATATGACCTATCTGGAAGAGACTTATTACCACCGGCTCAACCCAGGCCAGGGTTTTGGCATTCAGCGCGTCTACACTGAGGACGGTGAGCTCGACGAAACCATGGCGGTGAAAAGCGGCGACGTGGTGCTGGTGCCCAAAGGCCATCACCCTTGCGGCGCGCCCTACGGCTACGAGATGTATTACCTCAACGTCATGGCCGGCCCGCTGCGCAAATGGCGCTTTAAAAACGACCCCGACCACGACTGGATCGCCCAGCGCGACGCCTGAGCAGCGCTACGGCACAGGTTACAGGCGATGCCGGGGCGCTGTTGTGCTGCGCTCCGGCCATCTCCTCTGGCAGTGAGATCCCGGCGCGCTGGTTTGAACCTAGCCCATGTGGCTGGATTGAGAATTTAAGCCCAAGCAGCTACCCTTAGATAAATCAGGAGGGAGCTATGCCAAATGCATTTTCATACGCCTGCAAGGACTGTGAAGGAATGGAGAACTGCCCGGCCAGTGTCGTGGCCGCCACCAAAGCGGAAGTCTGGAAGCTGATTGAGCTACACGCACAGCTTGCGCACGGGGAGGACCCGACAGAGTGGGATCAGGCCACCAGGGACTATCTTACCACATTGATCAAGCCAGTAACTGTTTAAACCGCTTGTGCCCGGACAGCAGATCACAAGCGGTGCGCCTGTATTGGCCTGTGACGTACATGTGATTTTCCGCTGAGCGTCCCGGGCAACCCATGGTCAGTTGCTTGTGCAAAAAGGCCCCGGCGATTAATCGACGGGGCCTTTTTGCATTGTCACATTCCGGAATGTGTCACCACATGCCTGGTGGTTTTATCAGAACGGGATTTCATCATCCATATCGGAACGGCCACCGCCGCCGCCGCCGCCGCCGCCGCCGCCCTGGCTGCCACCGCCGTAGCCGCCGCCACCGCCACCACCACCGCCCTGGCTGCCGCTGTCATAGCCACCGCCTGAACCGCCGCCATAGTCGCCGCCGCCGCCGCCGCCGCCGCCACCCTGGCCGCCACCTTCGCCACGCCCGTCAAGCATGGTCAGGGTCGAGCCAAAGCCCTGCAGCGCCACTTCAGTGCTGTAGCGGTCATTGCCGCTCTGGTCCTGCCATTTGCGGGTCTGCAGCGCGCCTTCAATATAGACTTTGGAGCCTTTGCGCAGATACTGCTCACAGACACGCACCAGGCCTTCGGAGAAAACGGCTACAGAATGCCATTCGGTCTTCTCGCGACGCTCACCGGTGTTGCGGTCTTTCCAGGTTTCAGAGGTCGCAATGCGCAGGTTGCACACTTTCCCACCGTTCTGGAAGCTGCGCACCTCAGGGTCGCGGCCGAGATTGCCAATTAGAATTACCTTGTTCACCGAGCCGGCCATGTCGATCTCCTGTCGAATCTCTTGTTTGGAATATGCTTACAGCATCGCGCCCCCAGGAAGGAAAGGCAATTTCTCTGTCGCGGCAGGAAACTGTGGATAACAGGCGCCGGTCACGGGGTGATTGTGGCCAGATTTTGATTTTGCTGCACACTCATCTATAGTCGGGGGTCTCAAGGGACCAGTGAAAGTGTGTCATGCGTAAAGCAGGCCGCGTGTTTATGTTATTCTGTACGGTGGCTCTGCCTGTCGGCGCGGTGGCCGGAGAGTTGTCAGTGTCTTCCAAAGCGCGTGCGCTTCTTTTTGCCTCGCAACTGCGTGTGCTGGACGGGCGGGCGGCGCAGCAATACGCTGACTCCGAGCGGTTCAAGCCGCCCCGTGTTGCAGAGGCCCCAATCCCCGGATTGCGCTTCAATGGCAGTTATCGGGGCACCCATCTGGCGACGGCGCGCGACGCGGCGCGCGGACACAACATCCCCGAAGATTTGTTTCTGCGCCTTATTCAACAGGAAAGTGGCTGGAACCCGAAGGCCATCTCCAGCAAAGGTGCCATGGGACTCGCGCAATTGATGCCGGCCACCGCACGTTTTTTGGATGTGGATGCCTCAGACCCCGCTCAGAACCTGGAAGGCGGCGCACGGTATCTGCGACAGATGTTTGATCGTTTCGGCTCGTGGAAGCTGGCGCTCGCCGCCTATAACGCCGGCCCGCTGGCGGTCGAAAAATACCGCGGTGTGCCCCCGTACAAAGAGACGCAAAACTACGTTAAAAAAATACTGGGGGGCTGATTGGCGTCAGCCGCGGCCTTGCGGACCTTCGTAAGCGCGCTCAACTTTTGCCAGCCGCAGCGTGGAATGTTCATACCAGCGTTCCCGACCCGGTTTCTGGGCAATCAGATGTGCCGCAACCTGTTTCCAGCTGGCGAGCGCTGCATGGTCTTTCCAATAACTGACGGTGATGCCGAGGCCGGTTTCATCGCGGGGCTTTCGATACCTGGATAACCGGGCTGTGTGGCGGCCAACCTGACTATACTGTCGGCCATATCACCGCAGCCCGCAGTCTCACCGCAAGGCTGGATCGTGAAAATCACTGCGTAACAGGGCGGGGCGGGCAGTGCCGGGCAGTGGCGCAAACCGGCTCATCCGTTGCGTCGGAAATCTGACGGGCTGACCCCGGTTTGCCGGTGGAACGCACGTGAAAAATAGGCGGCAGAGTTAAAACCGAGTCCCGCCGCGATGTCCTGCACCGGAATCCTGGTATCCGCCAGCAGGCGTCTGGCTTCAAAATGGACCCGGTCCGCCAGCAAAGCCGACGCCGGACGCCCGGATGCGGCGTTACAGGCCCGGCTTAGATGCGTTGCTGTGACCCCAAGATCGCCGGCATAGTCAGAAATACTTCTGCCACTACGGTATCCACCTTCCACCAGCGCAGAGAAGGCTGCGGTCAGACGGCGGGACGCGTCTGAATTCAGATCGTACTCCGGCATCAGCGTGAGTTGGCGTTCAATCCACACCGCCAGCAGGCCAGTGTGAAATTCCAGGGCACGTTCCCGCGCAGGCAGGTCCTGGTCAAGCTCGCGATGGATGCTGTCGATCAGGATGTTCAGTTCCGACTGCTGTGCCACATCGCGAAAGCGCAGATGCAGTGGCTCTGCCGGGAACAACTCCTTCTGATCGACCGGTAAAAACACCGCATGCCCGAAGGCACGGTTCTGCAGTTCAAATCCATGCATGGTGCCGGCGGGCAGAAATACCATGTTATGGGCGCCATAGCCGCGGGTGACGCCGGAGATGGTGATGCGGCCCTGGCCCTGAGTGAACCAGAGCAGCACAGGTTGCGAATAGCTGCGCATGGCTTCTGTACGCCATTTGCCGCCGCGGGCCAGATGTGACAACGGGCTGACACGAAATGTTGGTTGCGTGACCGGGATGTTTAACACGGGACCTCGCTTCGGCTGCAAATGTAGATTTTGTACAAGTTACGGTATAAGCCCCGTTTGACAAAGCATTTTATCGTTAAGTTTCCGTAGGATGGGCGGTAAGTCGCGCGAGCAGGAAATCGTAGTCACGGCAACGATATCTTGTGGTAGTCACCCATTTTTGACCGAAACCATGTTCTTTGGCGCTTGGCATATTGCCGGGTCGCCGCCTGGGCACGGGTTTTTGCCTCCGCCAAAGTAAGCTCACCACGCAGATAAGCGATCAGTTCCGGCGCGCCGATGGCCTTGGCGGAAGGGCGGGCAGGGTCCCAACCATCCAGGTTGGCGCGCGCTTCTTCCAGTGCGCCGCCTTGCATCATCAGGTCAAACCGACGGTCAATGCGCTGTGCCAGCCAGTCGCGGTCCGCGTCCAGCAGTACAGGAAACGTGTCCGCGAGCGCCAGTCTGGGCGGCGGTGTATCATCCTGCCAGGAGGCAAGCCCGCGTCCAGTGCTGGCGGACACCTCCCAGGCGCGCTGCACCCGGACCGGATTGAGCTGATCAATCCGCTCTGCCGTCACCCGATCCAGCTCGCTTAACATCCCCTTGTGGCCCTCATCCGCCATGCGGGCATCGGCCACGGCTCTGATCGCCGGCGGCGTTGGCGGGATCTGCGCCAGGCCGCGGGTCAGCGCAGTGAAATAAAGCCCGGTGCCACCGGTGATGATCGGCCGTGCTTTACCGCTCAGCCAGGGCTCAAGGTCGCGCAACCAGTGGCCGACGGAATAGTCACCCGCCCCGTCGATATGGCCGTAAAGCGCATGCGGCGTCTGGCTTTCATCAAGTTGTGAGGGACGGGCGGACAAGATCCGCCAATTGGCAAACACCTGCAACGCATCTGCATTAACAATAACGCCGCCCTGCCGGTCTGCGATTTCCATAGCCAGCGCGGATTTGCCACTGGCCGTCGGCCCCGCGATCAACACCGGTTGCTCCGGGGCGATCTTTTCAATAATGCCGCGCATAAACTTCCCTCACCTCCGGAGCCGTCCGTCTGGGCTTTACCCGATAATCTTTATCATTCGCAATGTATGAAGTTGCGGAATGCGATTGAACCCGGAGCGTTTTTCATCCAGATTAAGCGCCAAATCCCTGCAACATGCAAAGGTAGGACCCCTTCCATGACCGAGCCGGCAACTGGGCAAGCCACCGCGCTGCACCCCCTCCAGAAATACAAACGTGTTATGCTCAAAATATCGGGCGAAGCGCTGATGGGCGACCAGGGCTTCGGGCTGCATCCTCCGACTGTGGAGCGTATCGCCCGGGAAGTGAAAACCGTACATGATCTGGGTGTCGAAATCTGCATGGTCATTGGCGGCGGTAATATTTTCCGCGGCTTGCAGGGCTCGGCCCAGGGCATGGAACGGACGACGGCCGATTATATGGGCATGCTGGCCACCGTTATGAATGCGCTTGGTATGCAGGGTGCGCTGGAAGCCGAAGGTATCCATACAAGGGTTATTTCAGCGATCCCGATGGATCAGGTCTGCGAGCCATATATCCGCCGCCGTGCGGTGCGGCACCTCGAGAAAAAACGGGTCTGCATTTTTGCAGCCGGTACCGGAAACCCCTACTTTACCACCGATACAGCTGCGACACTGCGCGCCAATGAAATGAGCTGCGAGGCGATTTTCAAAGGCACCAAAGTCGACGGTGTCTATGACAAAGACCCGGCGAAACATGACGATGCTGTGCGTTATGACCGGGTCAGTTATGATGATGTTCTGGTCAAACGCCTCGGTGTGATGGATGCGTCTGCAATTGCACTGGCGCGCGACAACAACCTGCCGATCATTGTGTTTTCCCTTGATGAACCCGGCGGGTTCCGGGGTATTCTGGCCGGGGAAGGCACCTATACAATCGTAAGCTGATCGCGCTATACCAACTGTAAAGAAGCTGTCAGGCCCGGAGCCGGGCAGCCGACAGGCCCAGAGGGCAGAAAAAGAGAGATACTATGGCCGACGAAGAATTTGAGCTGGATCTTGACGAACTGGAACGCCGCATGAATGGGGCCATGGGTGCGTTGAAAACCGAATTTGCCTCCCTGCGCACCGGGCGGGCTTCGGCGTCGATGCTGGAACCGATCATGGTTGAATCCTACGGGCAGCGCACACCGATCAATCAGGTTGGGACGGTGAACGTGCCTGAACCCCGGATGGTTACCATCAACGTCTGGGACAAATCACTGGTAACCAAGGTCGAAAAAGCCATTCGCGAAAGCGGCCTGGGCATCAATCCGCAGCTCAATGGCACTATCATTATGCTGCCAATTCCTGAGCTGAACGAAGAACGCCGTCGCGAACTGACTAAAGTTGCAGCGCAATATACCGAACACGCCCGGGTATCGATACGCAACGTGCGCCGCGATGGTATGGACCAGATCAAAAAGTCCAAAGACAAGATTGGCGAAGATGATCAGAAAATGTGGTCCGACGAAGTCCAGGCCATCACCGACAAGCACATTGCAGAAATTGACAAAGCGCTTGAAGTCAAACAGGCGGAAATCATGCGCGTTTGATATCGGTTGCATGATAGTTCAGGCGAGGAGCACCATTTGACACAGACAACAGCGGGCGGGCCACAGCATGTGGCCATTATCATGGACGGCAACGGTCGCTGGGCAACCTCGCGCGGGCGTCCTCGTCTTTTCGGACACCATGCTGGTGCGCGGCGGGTTAAAGAAATCGAGACAGCCTGTCCGGATCTTGGCGTAAAATATCTGAC
>MAAC01011912.1_pt1 | contig 11253 bp, 7 predicted proteins | sample 1115981 | NCBI WGS metagenome assembly MAAC01 (sample SAMN04961126, study PRJNA320927) | seawater metagenome | isolation source: sample BD02T64 sea water enriched with oil for 64 days | place: USA:Gulf of Mexico | collected 2013-07-27 | reverse complement strand
ATCACAGGTGCTGTAGAGCTTCCTGAAGGTGTTGAAATGGTAATGCCAGGCGACAACTTGAAGTTTGTTGTTGAGCTTATCAACCCAGTAGCGATGGATGAAGGTTTACGCTTCGCTATCCGTGAAGGTGGTCGTACTGTAGGTGCTGGTGTTGTTTCTAAAATCATGGACTAATAGTCTACGATTTTAGTTCTCACGAGAACTTATCAAAAAAAGACGCTTCGGCGTCTTTTTTATTGCCCGAAATACAGTAGGTGCCGGTGTATTTTATTAAATAGCTAATGGATGAAACTATTGTAGGTTGGGCTTTAGCCTAACAAATTTGGTCGAAGTCTTACCAGTAATGTATCTCATCGTTATATTGTCGGTGTGCCGACAGCACCCAAGGGGCGACGTATCGCCGTGCCTCCCCTTGGAACCCCTCCGACGCCCAACCCAGCTAAAACTGAAACTTAAATATTGGCAGTAACCGATTCCTGACGAATGCTCGTCCCTGCGCGACGTCAGTTCTAGCCGTCCATGGCTGTCATCGTTCACTGCTTTCAATATTTAAGTGTCAACGCTGAGGTGGGGATTGGTTAATACTACAAAGCTCGTTTATATAGTCACTGTTTATTAAATATTATTATTTAACTTGTTTCAGTAACTCTGGAATATTAAGAGATTTTAAAACAAATTTTGATGACGGTTGTTGTTTAAGAATGTACGGGATAGCTCGGGTTCATTTATGAACAAAAATGTGATTGCTTGAATTTAAGGATAAATTAATACCATGGCATTGACTGTTGTGAGGTAGAATACGGCATTATTGTTATTTTAATCGGTCATGTTTTTGTGAGTCAAAACGAAAAACGTCTTAATAAGTTCATCAGTGAATCGGGTTATTGCTCTCGTCGTGAGGCCGATCGGCTAATTGAAGCTAGTAGAGTGACTATTAATGGCAAAGTACCAGAGCTAGGTACCAAAGTTGTACAAGGTGATAAAGTTTATGTCGATGGCAAGCTTGTGGGGTTTATGCCTGAGAATAAATCTGATCGTGTTTATATTGCTTATAACAAACCCATTGGTATTACTTGTACTACTGAGCGACATGTCAAAGGTAATATCATCGATGCTATCGGGCATAAAGATCGTATCTTCCCAATAGGACGATTAGACAAGCCTTCCGAGGGGTTAATTTTTCTCACTAGTGATGGTGACATCGTTAATAAAATCCTTCGTGCTGAGAATGCTCATGACAAAGAGTATATTGTCACAGTAGATAAACCCATCAGTGAACGTTTTATTGAGCGTATGGCGCGTGGGGTGCCTATTTTAGGTACAATAACTAAGCCATGTATCGTAAACGTACAAAGTAAATTTGTTTTTAGGATAATCTTAACCCAAGGACTTAATCGACAAATTCGCCGGATGTGTGAATATTTGGATTACGAAGTGTTAAAATTGAAACGTTCAAGGATCATGAGTGTAGAACTAGCTAATTTAAAGATTGGTCAATGGCGTGAATTAACTAAAAATGAATTGGCTGAAATTAATGCTGCTGTGGTTAATTCTACTAAAACCGCCACTGAAGATATTGCTAGTAAACCTAAAACGGCTAAAGCAGAGGGAAAAGGGGTAATCAATCCTTATTCATCGACTGTACCAGAGAGATATATCAATAAAAATGCAGTTAAGAAAAACAAACCTTCTACCTTATCTTTAAAACCGAAAGATAAACGGTAACTCTGATTGGCTTGTTATAAAAGCCCAGTCAACTCGTAAATAACAGTTCCTATACCTTCATGCACTCACAGAATGGTTATTTTTGCCCATAAAAAAGGAGCTTTAAGTAGCTCCCTTAGATAGACAGATTTTTGAACAAGCTCTAGTTTTCGCGGAGCGCTCTAAAACCAAGGTAGTTAGACCGAAAACCTGAAGATAACTCTAACCTTACAGATGCACGGGCAAGCTTAGGAGCGAAGTTCCATGCGCCGCCACGAGCGACTACCTTGTTGCCATTGGTTAATTCCCAAACATTGCCAACAATATCATATAAACCCAGTTTATTTGCTCGGAAAGACTTAACAGGAGAGGTGCTCAAATTAGACCATTTACTGCCGCAATAAGCACAGTTAGCTCGTCCATTGCCAATATCATCGCCCCACCAATAGTTATCAGCACTACCAGCACGTGCAACATATTCCCATTCCATTTCATTAGGTAAACGATACTTACGTTCAGTTTGTTTTGATAACCAAGTTAAATAAGCAATGCTATCTTTATCACTCACACAAACCACAGGATGATCATCGGTTTGTTTAAAGCCTGGATTACGCCAGTTTAAAACGCTGTTGTATTCTGGTTCGCCATCAACAAATGCTGCACAGCCATTATCACTTTCCGCTTCAGTGACATAACTTGTTTCTTTAACAAAACGTTTAAAGTCACCAACGGTAATTTGATTTTGGCCAATAGCAAATGATTTTAAAATTTGTTCACCGTGAGCAGGCTTCTCATTACTGAGACCAGCACCTTTCATATCACCCATTTGAAAACTACCTGCGGGTACCCCGATGAGCTCTGGTCCTAATTCATCACCAGAAAGAATATCTTGAATCTTTTCACCGTTAGCTAAATTAAGAGAGGCTTTAGTTAATTCTGCCTTGATGGTCATGTTCTTTTTTAAACGAATTTGCTCTTGGTGATCCATATAACCTGTTTTAGTGATGACAACTTCATGATTACCAGACGATAACATCACAGAAAGCTTGGTTGACCCGTAGCTAACCCCATCAATAAATACTTCATCGTCATACTGATCAGAACGAATGGTTAGCTCATAAAGTACTGAATCATCGTTTAAAGAAAGATCATTACCTGCGTTAATATTAACAGCTGCGGTACTGGCATGCTTTTGATCATAAGTACAATACCGTTCAGAAAGGTTTAATAATTTACATGCCGCTGAATTAGGTAAAGAACCCTCTAATTCAACAGAGACCGTGGTGTTATAGTTACCTTGTCCGCTAAATTCACCAGAAATTACTTTATGATTCAGTAACCGGACTTGAGCAGCAGAGTCTTCTTTATTTTGATTGATTAAGTGAGATTCAGTTGCGGTAGCATATAAGTTCTCGACAAATTCTTTTGACGCTTTTTGTTTTGCAATAAGATTTGTCCGCGTAATACATTGTTTTAATGTTTCTTGAGTATCACAACTTACCGTTTGGCTGGTTTGTAATTCATCTTGTTTTTCAAACTCGCTTTGTAAGCGATTAACACGGGCAATTTTGATTTCTTCAATGAGGGCTTCACGAGCATTCGCTAAGGTGAAACGATTGACATTTGCTTGTGCTAGTTTTTGTTTCAGCTCTGCTAATAAAGAGACAGTAAGTTTGATGTCATCTTTGTTGGTTTTTTGATCTAGGATAGCTTCGCGGTAAGCATTTTGCGCTTGAACAATATCTTGCTCTGGATTATCAACCAAGGCTTCATATTGCTCATTCATATTAAGTAATGCTTGATCCCGAGCTGTTTGAAGTTCATCACCTTGACTACGTAACAAACCCAATTTGTCAGTTTCATTACCCACCTGGGTATTTAATAAACTTAAAGAAGTAATGAATGATTTATATTCAGCTTCTTTACTGCTCAATAGAATTTCTAAACTATCTACTGATTTATCTTGAATTGGAGCTAATTCAAAAGCCTGTGAGCCAATAGAAAGACAACTAACCGTAATTGCGAGTAAAGCCAAGCGCATGTTTATTATTCCTGAACAAAGTAGAGTTCCATTATTGTGGACTGGTTATTTTTATAATTAGTACACAACAAAGAGTAACTTCAATTTAATAATTGATATTATTTTAATAATCTCAATCATATTGGGTCAACGGGTAAATCGCAAGAGATAAAAACAAAACCGTTAAAATGCAATAAACTCGTCGTCAAAATGTACAGACATCCAAGTAATTTCAAAACATGGACTCAATTAGGGACCAAAAACGACTAAGCACTGACAAACAGACTGAGTTAGACTTGTGTTTTTAACCAATTCAACTTCAAGATACATTGGATTATCAATTGTGAATTGGAAGGGTATAATTGTCTATGTAGGGTTAAATGAGTCGCTTAGTATAACTCACTGGTTTAACAAATTTGCCGGAGAAAATTGATCGGTCAATACTTTGGTTTTTATCGGCCAGTCAGTGTCGTCTTTTGTTGAGGTCATATTCGCGGTAACTTCAATAATATTGATGCCAAAAGGTTGTAAACTTTGCTGTAACTGTTGAGCTTTAGCCGTAATTTTTTGACTGATGGGCAAACCATTATTTGTAGCTAAGATAATACGGTTACTGTTTTTTTGGTTTCTAACATTAAAAAAATCGCCAAAAACATCATGGTAAGTCGCCGATTCGTGAGCATAGAGTTCACTTACGGAAAAAGTATTGGCTGCTAAAACCCCTTGTGGGGTTAATAAACTTTTTGTTTCTTCGAGAAATTCTTTTGTGAGTAGGTGCTCAGGGATATAGTCGCCGTTAAAAGCATCTAATATAATCCAATCAAATTGCTGTTTTTTGAGGCTGGCTCGTTTAATAAAAATGCGCCCATCTTGTATTTTACTGGTGACATTTTCATTCTCAATAAAGGCAAAATATTCTCTCGCCACTTTAATGACTGCTGGATCAATTTCAACGTTCTCTATTTTAGCATTGGGGTAGATCTGGTGGAGAGTATTAGACATAGTGCCGCCACCTAAACCTATGATAAGAATATTCTCAGGCGCTTTTTCCATCACTAATAAACTAGAAAATAATAGTTTGGTATAATTAAAAACCAATTTTTCGGGGTTGTCTTTATAAACACAGCTTTGATTAGTTTTACTGGTTTTAACGTTGAACTTTAAACAACGTAAATTGTAATTATCTTCTACTAAAATATTTCGGTAAAGCGAACGTTCTTTATGAATGACTTTGGCCGTAACCGCTGGAGAGATTAGGGCTATTATCGTTAAGCAATGTATGAAGGTTATTTTCGCTATCTTAAAGTTATTCATGAACAGCCCCTGCGTTGCTATCTAATGCTTGGGTAGCATGAGTTGAATTTTTTTCAAATACAATAGCCGTTAAACCCAATGATATTAAAGTAAAGCTGAAGGCATATATAATGGCATTAACTTCAAAGAATAAGACAAAATAAAACGAGGTAACAATAGTACCAATTGCACTTCCCAAGGTAGAAACAAAATAGAGAACGCCAGCAACCTGACCACTTTTTTCTTTGTCGGTTACTAATAATCTCACAGAGTAAGGCGAGATCATGCCGAGGATAATAGTAGGGATAAAAAATAGTGCCATCGATGCAGCTAGCGAACCATAACGACTATCTTCAATGCTTAGAAAAATGGCCTCCATTATATTAGGCGCCCATAACGCTACCGGTAAAACAGCAATGCCAGCGACTAAAAAGATAAACCCGTATTTTGTTAACGAAGCATTTTGCGTTGATAACTTTCCACCAAGCAAATAACCAAAGGATAAACTGAGCATAAACACAGTAATAATGCTGCCCCAAATGTGCACACTGCTACCAAAAAATGGCGCAAGAATGCGGCCACCTAGAAGTTCAATGCCCATGATGCAAAAGCCACTGCTAAAGGCGAGTAAATAGATTAAAGGGTTTTGAAAATTATTATTTTTATTGGTCATGCTTGTCATAGCTAAGGTGTTTTTCATGAATTATGTTTTTATCTTAACCTTATCAATAGCGCTTGTTTAGTTTTTATTTGTAAGTAAAAGAAAGTAATTTGAAATTTAACTGGTCTGGTATTTATTGAATTAGGGTGAATGAATCACTTAAGAAAAGATATTGAGAAATATATGACGTTTTTTACTAGCAGTTTTTATAAAAGATACACAACATTACTTTTTATCATGGTAATGAGCTTTCAAAGTGCTGCTCAAGCTATGGCACCTCCAGCAAAAGATATAAGTCAGGATTTAGGAAATGATTGGACATTGACCAATATAGGGGGAGAATCCGTCACGCTTTCTCAATTCCAAGGTCAACCGGTGATTTTAGTTTTTTGGGCTACATGGTGCCCGTATTGTAAAAAGCTATTACCGGGCATGCAGAAACTGCATGAGAAGTATGGTCAACAAGGCTTGAAAATTATAGCGGTCAATATCAAGGAAGACTGGAAACCTGAAGTTTATTGGCGCAATCATGAATATCAATTTGATGCCGTATTAGCGGGTGATGATATTGCCGTTAAATATGGCGTAATGGGTACGCCAGGGCTAGTGTTTATCGACCCCAGTGGAGCAGTGTTGAAAGTTGCTCATTTCTCAGATCCTAACCATCCATCATTAGAGAAATTCGCTCAACATTTTTTGAATTAAAGCGTGGTGTAATTAAAATGGCAAAATTTTAATTACACCTACAGACTTCTAATTTATAAACTCAATGAGTTATCTAACATTGTTTTTAAGAAACTCGCCGTATGGGATGTTTTATGTTCAGCAACCTGTTCTGGCGTTCCTGAAACTAATATTTGTCCACCACCTGAGCCACCTTCGGGTCCTAAATCGACAATCCAATCGGCAGTTTTGATCACATCTAAGTTATGCTCAATGACAACTATGGTATTGCCATGATCCCGTAAACGATGAATCACTTGTAGCAACTGTTTAATATCATGGAAATGCAAACCAGTGGTTGGTTCATCGAGAATATAAAGAGTTTTACCCGTATCGCGTTTTGATAATTCTTTTGAGAGCTTGACCCGTTGTGCCTCACCACCTGAGAGGGTAGTAGCGGATTGCCCAAGTTTTATGTAACTTAAACCGACATCCATTAACGTTTGTAATTTACGTTTTACCGCCGGAATAGCAGAGAAAAACTCTAAACCATCTTCAATCGTCATATCCAATACTTCGTGAATATTTTTCCCTTTGTATTTTACTTCCAAGGTTTCACGGTTGTAGCGCTTACTTTTACAGACATCACATGGCACATATACATCAGGTAAGAAATGCATTTCAACTTTGATCAGTCCATCACCTTGGCAAGCTTCACAACGGCCACCTTTGACATTGAAACTGAAACGACCGGGTTTATAGCCGCGTGAACGAGCTTCTTGAGTGCCGGCAAAAATATCGCGAACATTGGTAAATATTCCAGTATAAGTCGCAGGATTTGAACGAGGCGTTCGACCAATGGGACTTTGATCAATATCAATAACTTTATCGAGTAATTCTAAACCTTCAATCGCTTTATGAGGAGCGGGTTTATCGACCGTAGCGCCATTTAATTCGATATGAGCAAGCTTGTATAGGGTGTCATTGATGAGTGTTGATTTACCAGAGCCAGACACGCCGGTAATACATGTCATTAAGCCATTAGGGATGGTTAAATCTACATTTTGTAGGTTATTACCGGTTGCTCCCAATAATTTCACAACATTATTTTTATCATAGGGGGTTCTAATTTTAGGTATTTCAATGCCTTCCCTACCTGATAGGTATTTACCAGTAAGTGAGCGTTCACATTTAAGGATGTCATCAACATTGCCTTGAGCAATGATTTCACCACCATGCACACCTGCACCTGGACCTATATCAATGACATAATCGGCAGCACGTATGGCATCCTCATCATGTTCAACAACAATAACGGTATTCCCTAAATCACGAAGGTGGATTAAGGTTTTTAATAAACGTTCATTATCACGTTGATGCAAACCAATGGAAGGTTCGTCAAGTACATACATTACACCCACTAAACCGGCACCAATTTGGCTGGCAAGACGAATGCGTTGTGCTTCACCACCGGATAAAGTGCCCGCAGCACGAGATAAGTTGAGATAATTTAAGCCAACATTCACCAAGAAACCTAAACGGTCACATATCTCTTTTAGGATTTTCTCAGCAATTTGCTCTTTTTGTCCGGTTAGATTTAGGTTTTGAAAGAAATCTAGTGCATCAGCAATGGCTAATTCAGCAACATGAGGTAATGGTGTATCATTAATAAAAACATTGCGCGCCTCTAGACGTAATCGACTACCGTTACAGTCAGGACAATGCTGACTATTCAAGTATTTAGATAGTTCTTCACGAACAGCATTGGATTCGGTTTCTTTAAAACGTCTATCCATATTATTTAAAATACCTTCAAAGGGATGTTTGCGCATAACGACATCACCTCGATCATTCATGTATTTAAATTCTATTTCCTGTTTACCACTACCACGTAAAATAATTTCTTGGTGTTCTTCATCAAGCTGGTGAAATGGTTTTTCAACTTTGAAACCATAATGTTGAGCAAGTGCTTGTAACATTTGAAAATAGTAAAAGTTACGTTTGTCCCAGCCACGTATCGCACCACCCGCTAAACTGAGCTCAGGGTTGGCAATTACCCGAGCAGGATCAAAAAATTGCTGATTACCTAAACCATCACAAGTTTGACAAGCACCTGCAGGGTTATTGAATGAAAACAAGCGCGGTTCTAATTCTTGCATGCTGTAACCACACTGTGGGCAAGCAAAGTTAGCAGAAAAGAGTAGTTCTTCACGATCTGGCTCATCCATAAAGGCAACCTTGGCGGTACCTGCAGTTAAGCCTAGGGTGGTTTCAAATGATTCAGACAAGCGTAATTGAATATCTTCACGTACTTTCAAGCGATCAACAACCACTTCAATGGTGTGTTTTTTATGAAGCTCTAAGGTTGGTGGATCGGACAAATCACATACTTCACCATCAATTCTTGCGCGGATATAGCCTTGCGAAGCTAAGTTATCGAGTAATTTAACGTGCTCACCTTTACGGTTTATTAGTACCGGAGCAAGCAACATGACTTTGGTGCCTTCTTCTAGTGCCAATACCTTATCAACCATCTGAGAGACAGTTTGTGCAGCTAACGGCTGGTGATGAGTAGGGCAGCGAGGCTCACCAACACGGGCGTATAATAACCGTAAATAATCATAAATTTCTGTGATGGTGCCAACCGTGGAACGAGGATTATGAGACGTTGATTTTTGTTCAATCGAAATAGCCGGCGATAACCCTTCAATGTGGTCGACGTCGGGTTTTTCCATTAGCGACAGAAATTGGCGAGCGTAGGCTGAAAGTGACTCAACGTAACGACGTTGTCCTTCAGCGTATAAAGTATCAAATGCGAGAGATGACTTTCCTGAGCCTGAAAGGCCGGTAATAACGATGAGTTTATCGCGAGGAATATCCAAACTGATATTTTTAAGATTGTGAGTACGCGCGCCTCTAACTTCTATATTTTTCATAATCCAACCACAGTAAATTGCAGCCGAGCATTATCGCACAATAACCAATCAAGATTCAGTATAAATCTCTATTTTTGTTCAAAGACTTGTCGTGATAAACTAGCGCCGTTTTCACCACTTAAGATAGGTTTAGTAAATCATTCAATGAGCAATACCGGATTAAATAGTATCGAGAAAAAAGCCGCACTTTCCTTAGCCGCAGTATTTGGCTTGCGTATGCTTGGCTTGTTTATGATCTTACCTGTGTTCGCTATTTATGGTGAACAACTCATTGGCTTCAGTCCAATTTGGATAGGCTTGGCCATTGGTGCATATGGCTTAACTCAAGCGATGTTACAAATTCCGATGGGTATTTTGTCTGATAAGTTTGGGCGTAAACCGATTATCTTATTGGGATTATGCATTTTCCTGCTTGGCAGTATTGTTGCTGCACTTTCTGAAACTATTTACGGTGTTGTTGCCGGTCGGGCATTACAAGGCATGGGCGCAATTGCCAGTGCAGTATTGGCATTAGCTGCCGATTTAAGTCGAGAAGAGCAACGTCCTAAAGTGATGGCTACCATTGGAATGTTTATTGGTTTGTCTTTTGCCTTAGCTATGGTCATTGGACCGATTGTCGCCCAGTCTTTTGGTCTAAGTGGTTTGTTTTGGGTAACGGCCATCCTTACCGTAGCGGCAATGTTTATGATCCAATTTATGGTGCCGTATTCAGTAAATAAAGCGCCACGTGGAGATAACGTCGCTCTACCTGATCAAATCAGTAAATTAATTAGAAACCCACAATTGTTCCGTTTAAACATTGGTGTTTTTATTTTGCATATGGCGTTAACCGCTTGTTTTGTGACTTTACCCAAACAATTTGTTCAAGCAGGCTTAGCGCTTGAAAATCATTGGCAACTTTATCTTCCAACCTTGTTAGGCTCATTCTTTTTGATGGTGCCATTTATGATTTTTGCGATTAGGAAACAAAAAGAAAAACAAATGTTTTCTACAGCAGTGTTGTTATTTTCATTGAGTTTGTTGTTTTTATGGTATGTCCCTCTCACATTGACGTCATTAGTTGTATTAATCGTGATGTTTTTCACCGCGTTTAATTATTTAGAAGCGACCATGCCGTCAATCCTTTCTCGAATTGCTCCTGCCGGCGTTAAAGGCAGTGTTATGGGGATTTATTCAAGCAGCCAGTTTATGGGGGCTTTTGTTGGTGGTGTATTAGGTGGCGCTATTGCCAGTAATTTTGGTGAGCAAATGATATTTTTAGTGATGGCGTGTATGGGCTTACTCTGGTTTATCGCTTCTGCAGGTATGAAACCACTGAAAAAGTCAAAGAGCTATAGTTTTAAAACCACCATTAATTGTGAACAGCAAGCAGACAAGATTGCGGATGAACTGATCAACTTACCTGGTGTTATTGAAGCAACTTTAGTACATAGCGAGTCGGTAGCGTATCTTAAAATTGATGATAAAACTGCCGATATCCAGCAGATTAAAGCCTTGTTAAAGCCAGTTAGTTAAACCTCGTTTATCTTATAAAAAGACTCTGTTCCCGAAAACGGTTATTACAGTTAAAACGCCTTTGTTTACAATGTATTGTAGGTCGGAATTTATTCTGACAATTTGTTAGGCTAAAGCCCAACCTACAACAGCTTCATATATTAACAATTTAAGAAATAACAGTTTCAAACTACAAGCTTTTAAAATTTAAAAGTAACATCATATTTTGTATTACTGATAGCGGCAATATCCGTTACTTTCACTGAGCCAATACTTCTATTTAACTTAGCGGTTGTACGTTTGGCACCATAGCGCTCTGAAAAACTGATAATATCTTGACCATTACACACTACGTTTAGAGCAACCGTTTTATGTTTAATACGTAAATCTTTAATGGCTTTATTCATATTCATCAATTTATCTTTGGCGGAAGATTTACAAATTTCGATCAGCCCTTTTTCTACATACTCCGGCATATAGTT
>MAAC01018225.1_pt1 | contig 11254 bp, 7 predicted proteins | sample 1115981 | NCBI WGS metagenome assembly MAAC01 (sample SAMN04961126, study PRJNA320927) | seawater metagenome | isolation source: sample BD02T64 sea water enriched with oil for 64 days | place: USA:Gulf of Mexico | collected 2013-07-27 | reverse complement strand
CCACGAAACAAACTCATTGCCGCATGGGTATGTGCGTTGATCAAGCCTGGCATTATAATATGGTCTGGGCGATGTATGACGTTGTCACAGTGGTAAGGGTTGTCATTGGTTGGGATGATATCAATGATCTTACCTTGCTTGATGACAACGGCATGATGTTTTAATGGTGAGCTGTGTCCATCAATGGGTATTACCCAATGAGCGTGAATGATTAAGTCGGCGGTGTTGCTGGAATTCATGGTTTGTCTCGTTGTTCAGTTTGTATCGGTGCCCAGTTTGTATCGTCGCTCAGAAAGTTAGCGCAATCTTACCTTAGCCAGAATATAATTCATCTCTTACGCAGTGCTAAAGGCAAAAATAATTTTATGATGAGTCATGTGGGCGGTGTTGCAGAGAGCAACGTTATTGCTATTGAGTGGAAAAATAATCAACTTTACTTATTGGATCAGAGGGTATTGCCGGGAGAAGTTTCCTGGATTGAGCATAATGACGTATCCCACGTTGTTCGTTCAATTATTGATATGGTGGTTCGAGGTGCTCCTGCTATTGGTATTACCGCGGCATACGGTGTTGTTCTTGCGGCGCGAACACGGTTTAAAGAAAGTCCAACAAATTGGTTGATGCTCATTCAGCAAGATATTGATGCGTTAGCGGCATCTCGACCTACGGCGGTAAACCTATTTTGGGCATTGGAGCGGTTGAGTGCGGTCTGTAACAACATGGAGGAGGGAGTTGACCCCGAGGCGCTGTTGTTGGCAGAGGCGGTTGTTATTCATGAATCAGATTTGGCTGCAAATCATGCGATGGGGCAATTGGGTGCAGATGTTATTCGAGCCGAAGGTGAAGCTGGCACGTATGTGATGACCCATTGTAACGCTGGAGCACTAGCAACGGCGGGTTATGGTACGGCGTTAGGGGTGATTCGTTCGGCCCATGCCCAAGGTCTTGTTGAGGGGGTATACGCCGATGAAACACGCCCTTGGTTGCAAGGAGCGCGATTAACCTGTTGGGAATTACAGCAAGATAATGTGCCTGTCGTTTTGAATGTCGATTGTGCTGCCGCTCAGTTGATGGCAACGGGGCAAATTGGTTGGGTTATTGTGGGGGCAGATCGTATTACTGCTAATGGTGATGTTGCGAATAAAATTGGTACTTATGGCCTGGCAGTATTAGCGCAGTATCACGGCGTGAAAGTGATGGTGGTTGCCCCCACGACAACCATTGATATGAAGCTATTTGACGGTGAAGATATTCCTATTGAGGAGCGTGAGGCATCAGAAGTGACAAGGCTTGCAGGGTTTGATATTGCACCAATAGGCACGGATGCAATCAACCCTGTATTTGATGTAACACCAAGCAACCTAATTGACGTTATTGTCACTGAAAGAGGAGCCGTCACAGCACCTTTTGAGAGCGGTATTGCTGCAATAATGAACAAAGACAACCTGCATTAGGCAGGCTCTTGTTTTTTGTACAAAAAATAGGGCCTTAGGATAGGGTTATGGATTGAAATTGTGATATTATTTTGCCCTTTAGTTTTGCCTGAAGAATAATAATTTTCGTTGCTCTATAGACAATCCCTGCCCCGCAGGCCTAGGAATCAGATGTCAGATTTAGCCAAAGAAATCCTCCCGATCAATATCGAAGAAGAAATGAAGCAGTCCTATTTGGACTACGCCATGAGCGTTATTGTTGGGCGAGCATTGCCTGATGTTCGTGATGGACTAAAACCCGTACATAGACGGGTGTTGTTCGCCATGAATGAGTTGAGCAACGATTGGAATAAAGGCTATAAGAAATCTGCACGTATCGTTGGTGATGTTATCGGTAAATATCACCCTCATGGTGATAGTGCTGTCTATGACACCATTGTTCGTATGGCCCAGCCATTTTCACTGCGTTACACCCTTATCGATGGTCAAGGGAACTTTGGTTCTATTGATGGTGATAATGCGGCGGCTATGCGTTATACGGAAATCCGTATGCAACGTATAGCCCATGATTTATTGATCGATCTTGATAAAGAAACGGTAGATTTTGTTCCTAACTATGATGGCACTGAATATATGCCATCGGTGTTGCCGACAAGAGTCCCCAATTTATTGGTGAACGGCTCATCGGGTATTGCCGTTGGTATGGCGACCAATATTCCACCGCATAACTTGGGGGAAGTCGTTGACGGTTGTTTGGCGATGATAGATAACCCTGAAATCGATATTGATGGCTTGATGCAGTTTATTCAGGGACCAGATCTACCAACAGCGGGTTTTATTAATGGCCGGGCAGGTATTATTCAGGCATACCGAACAGGTCGTGGCCGTATCTACATGCGGGCCAGAGTGCATGTGGAAACAAATGCGAAAGGCAAAGACTCCATTATTGTTACTGAGATACCTTATCAGTTAAACAAAACACGCCTTGTTGAAAAAATTGCAGAGCTGGTTAAAGAAAAACGTATTGACGGTATTACTGAGCTTCGTGATGAATCGGATAAAGATGGTATTCGAGTTGTTATGGAAGTACGTCGTGGTGAAAATACCGATGTGTTGATTAACAATCTTTACAGCCAGACGCAAATGGAAAGCGTGTTTGGTATCAACATGGTTGCTTTGGTTGACGGTCAGCCAAGATTGTTGAATCTTCGCCAAATTATTGAATGTTTTGTGAAGCATCGACGTGAGGTTGTTACTCGCCGAACCGTCTATGAATTGCGTAAAGCGCGTGAGCGAGGCCATATATTAGAAGGCCTTGCCGTTGCATTGGCAAATATAGACCCTGTTATTGAGCTGATCAAATCATGTCCGAACCGCGCTGAAGCAGAGCAGAAAATCATGGCGAGAGGTTGGGCGCCAGGTGATGTGATGGGGATGTTGGAGCGTGCGGGTAATCAAGATGTTTGTCGCCCAGATGAGTTACCTGAGCAGTTTGGCTTTAGAGATGGAGAATACTTCCTATCTACAATACAAGCTAAAGCGATTCTTGATCTGCAGCTTCACCGGTTAACCGGTTTAGAAAGTGAAAAGATCATTGCTGAATATCAAGAGAAATTAGACTTAATCAAAGAATTGATGGCAATTCTTGCTGATTCGAATTTGTTGATGGAAGTTATTCGCGAAGAGCTTGTTGCAATTCGCGCGCAGTATGCCGATGAGCGTCGTACTGAGATTACCGCATCTCGATTGGATCTAGAGCACGAAGACCTTATTCCTAAAGAAACCCTTGTTGTTACGATTTCTCATGGTGGTTATGCGAAGACGCAGCCTATTGATACTTATCAGGCGCAGCGCCGAGGTGGTAAAGGTAAAGCCGCCACGCAAATGAAAGATGAAGATTATATTGAACACTTATTAGTGGCGAGTAGCCACGATACCATTTTGTGCTTTACCAACGTGGGCAAAGTGTATTGGTTGCGAGTGTTCCAATTACCGCAAGGAAGTCGACAATCTCGTGGGCGCCCTGTAGTGAACCTGTTACCTCTGGTTGATGGCGAGAAAATCACGTCAATATTGCCATTGCAAGAATATGAAGAAGGTAAGTTTGTCTTTATGGCAACCAGCAATGGTACCGTGAAGAAGGTTGGGTTAGAGAATTTCTCTCGTCGTCGTTCTAGCGGGTTGATTGCAATAGAGCTAGATGAAGGCAATTGTCTTGTTGGTGTCTCTATCACCGATGGCGAGCAAGACATTATGTTGTTCACCAGTGAAGGCAAAGCGAACCGCTTTAATGAAACCGCAGTACGGGCAATGGGTCGAACCGCTCGTGGTGTTCGAGGAATGAACTTGCCAGAAGGTGTTGAGCTGATTTCGTTGATTGTGCCAGTTGAAGGTGGGCAAATTCTTACGGCTAGTGCCAATGGTTATGGTAAACGTACCCTAGTGACGGAGTACTCTACCAAAGGTCGCGGTGGTAAAGGCATGATAGCGATGCGAACCAGCGAAAGAAATGGTGATCTGATTGGTGCTGTACAGGTTACTGATAGTGACGAAATCATGCTTATCAGTAACAAAGGAACATTGGTACGTACCCGAATTTCTGAAATAGGCCTGCAAGGCCGTGATACCCAAGGTGTGAAGCTTATTCGTGTAGCGGAAGGCGAGCAACTTGTAGGCGTTGAACGAATTGAAGAAATTGAAGAAGATGAGAATGATGTAGTAGAAGGTGAATCTGCAGAAAATGAAGTAGCAGAAGGTGCATCAGCCGACTCGGTTTCTGAAGCTTCAGAGGCAGAGAGTTCAGAAGATAGTGGTTCAGAAACTGAGAGCTCAGCTTCTGACGGCGCGGCATCTGATGAAGAGCCATCGAGTGATGACTCGAAAGGTGACGCTGACGAATAGTGGTGTCAAATACTGACTGAGGCGGAGTCATACCCGCCTTGCAGTGTTTCAGATAATATTTAGTTTGTATTGTGATGATAATTAATCGATTGGAATCAACTATTATGTCAAGAGCATTTAACTTTTGTGCAGGGCCAGCAGCATTACCTGAGAGTGTCTTAAAGCAAGCTCAAGAAGAACTTTTGGATTATCAAGGATTGGGTTTGTCCTTGATGGAAATGAGCCATCGTGCACCAGAAGTTGTTGCTGTCGCAGAGCAGGCCGAAGCTGATTTACGAGAATTGATGGCAATACCAAGCAACTACAAAGTGTTGTTTTTGCAGGGTGGAGCAAGTTCGCAGTTTTCGATGATCCCAATGAATTTATTGGGCGATAAAAAAACGGCAGATTACGTTAATACCGGGCAATGGTCTAAAAAAGCGATCAAAGAAGCCGGGCGTTATTGTGATGTGAATGTTGTCGCAACGGATGAGGCGAATAACTTCTCAGCAGTTCCTGCTTTTGATACCTGGTCGTTAAATAACGATGCAGCGTATTTGCATTACACGCCCAATGAAACCATTGGTGGTGTTGAGTTTGATTTTATCCCTGATGTTAATGTTCCTCTAGTCGCTGATATGTCATCTACTATTCTTTCTCGCCCCGTGGATGTATCCAAATTTGGATTAATCTATGCCGGTGCTCAGAAAAATATTGGTCCTGCTGGTATCACCGTCGTTATTGTACGCGATGATTTAATCGGTAATGTATTGCCTGCAACACCAACGATGTTTGATTATAAGGTGCAGGCAGACAATGCCTCGATGTATAACACCCCGCCAACTTACGGCTGGTATTTAGCGGGTTTGGTGTTTAAGTGGTTGATCGCTCAAGGTGGTCTTGAAGCAATGGAAGCTCATAACCGAGCGAAGCAAGAAAAGCTTTATCAATTTATTGATGCGAGTGATTTTTATGCTAACCCAGTAGCGATTAATAATCGCTCATGGATGAATGTACCGTTCACATTAGCTGATGCAGCGTTGGACAAAGCATTTTTGCAAAAAGCGGAAGATGCGCGGTTATTGAACCTTAAAGGCCATCGGTCAGTGGGTGGGATGCGTGCCAGTATCTACAACGCGGTACCTATGGAAGCGGTTGATGCATTGATCTCCTTTATGAAGGATTTTGCGAAAGAGCAAGGGTAATAACAATGTCCAAGGACAATTCACCAGAAAGTCAGTCTTCAGTTAATGCATCATCGGCCAAGCCATCGCTTGATTCGTTGCGAAATGATATTGATCGGTTGGATAGTGAGATACATAGACTATTAAATGACCGGGCTCGTTGTGCTCAGCAGGTTGCGGACGTCAAGAATGCACAGGCCAATGGTGAACCTGTTGTTTATTATCGTCCTGAACGCGAAGCGCAGGTGTTGCGACGTGTGATGGATCGAAATGAAGGCCCTTTAAGTGATGAAACAGCGGCAAGCTTGTTTCGAGAAATTATGTCGGCGTGTTTGGCGTTAGAAGAGCCTATGAAAGTAGCTTTCTTGGGGCCTGAAGGTACATTTACCCAAGCTGCTGCGTTAAAGCATTTTGGGCATGCGGTGAATACCTCCTCGCAAAGCACTATTGATGAAGTATTTCGTGAGGTGGCCTCTGGTGTTGCTCACTATGGTGTCGTGCCTGTTGAAAACACCACAGAAGGTATGGTGAATACCACGCTGGATAGTTTTATTGGTTCAAATCTTGTGATTTGTGGTGAGGTTGAATTACGTATTCATCATCACTTGCTTATTGGGCCTGCGACTAAACCTGAATCTATCACTCGTATCTACTCACATCAGCAATCATTTGCTCAATGTCGAAAATGGCTAGACGCAAACTTTCCTAACGCAGAGCGTATCCCTGTGAATAGTAACGCGGAAGCGGCACGTCGATTAAATGATGAATGGCATGCTGCGGCGATCGCTGGAAATATGGCGGCTGAGATTTACAATCTCGATCAGCACGCCTCCAACATTGAAGACAATCCTAACAATACAACGCGTTTTCTTATTGTCGCCAACGCTCCTGTACCCGCTTCAGGTGACGATAAAACGTCTATTATCGTGTCCACAAAAGACAAGCCTGGTGCGCTCTTAGAGTTATTGGAGCCGTTTCATCGTTCTGGTATTAGTCTTACAAGAATTGAAACACGGCCTGCTCCTGGCGGTGTTTGGGCTTACGTGTTTTTTATTGATTTTGAAGGCCATCAAGACGACCCATCAATTCGCTCGGTGTTAGATGAATTGTCAAGCAAGGCCGTAAATATCAAAATGCTAGGCTCGTATCCTCGAGCGGTTCTTTAGGCGTAAGCAGTGCTGTAGTGCGCGGTAATTTTTATTGTTAGTTGTCTTTTGAAGTAAATGCTTAATCGAATGGTGAGTTGTTTTTATGAGTTGTGATTTTATTGCACTAGCAACACCGGGTGTTAAAGGGTTAACGCCGTATCAACCAGGTAAGCCAGTTGAAGAGTTGGAGCGGGAGCTTGGCATTAGCAATATCATTAAACTTGCGAGCAATGAGAACCCCCTTGGCCCAAGTGCACTGGTATTGGCGGCGATAGAAAAGGCGGCACTAGAGTTGACGCGTTACCCTGATGGGGGTGGTTTTAATCTCAAGCAGGCACTTTCCTCTGAGTTAAGTGTGAGCCGAGATCAGGTGACACTGGGTAATGGCTCTAATGACGTACTAGATTTGATTGCGCGAGCCTATTTATCAGCGGGTGATGAGGCAATTTTTTCCCAATACGCTTTTGCGGTTTACCCCATTTCAACTCAGGCTGTTGGGGCAACGGCGGTTGTTACCCCGGCAAAAGACTATGGCCATGATTTGGATGCAATGGCTGAGGCGATAACGGACAAAACACGTGTCATATTTATCGCAAACCCCAACAATCCGACGGGTAACTGGCTTTCTGGTGCTGAGATAGCGCATTTTCTAGGTAGAGTTCCAGAGACTGTTATTGTTGTGTTAGATGAAGCCTATTTTGAGTACGCCTTTGACCCCAGTAACTCTGACCGCGGTAGTTCTGACGATCAGTATTATCCTGATGGTTTAGCTTACTTGTCTAAGTATCCTAATTTGATTGTGACTCGAACGTTCTCTAAAGCTTATGGTTTGGCGTCATTACGGGTAGGATATGGGATTTCAAGCCCTGAAATCGCCGATATCCTCAACCGAGTGCGCCAACCTTTTAATGTGAACAGCTTGGCGTTGGTCGCTGCTGAAACAGCATTGACGGACAAAGAGTATCTACAGCAAGGCCGGGCGTTAAACAAAAAAGGTGTCGCTCAATTGCAGGCGGGGTTTGATGCCCTGGGTTTATCATACGTACCATCAGCAGGTAACTTTGTGCTGGCACACTTTGAGACGGATGCACTGCCAATTTTTAATGAGTTGTTAAAAAAAGGCGTTATTGTTCGACCAGTAGGTAATTATGGGATGCCAAACTCTTTGCGGGTTAGTGTTGGCACAGAAAAAGAAAATCAACGGTTTTTGGATAGTTTGGCGGAGATCTTATAGCTATGTCTGAATCTAAGTCAGAATCTAATGCTGAGGAACCTGCATTTCAATTAAATCGAGTGGTTATTATTGGCCTTGGACTTATTGGTGGTTCTTTTGCTTGTGCCCTAAAAAAAGCCGGTGTTGTTAAGCATATTGTTGGTTGTGCCAGAAGTGAAGAAACGCTCAAGCTTGGGTTAGCAATGGGTGTTATTGATGAAGCCCAAGCTGATGTTGCCGAAGCGGTTAAGGGAGCGGATTTGGTGATGCTTGCTGCCCCTATTGGTTTGACCGAAATGCTGCTTGAAAAAATGAAACCTGGATTGGATGGTAATACCATCGTTACCGATGCGGGTAGTGTAAAAGGTAATGTGATTGCTGCCGTTGAAAAGGTGTTTGGTGGATTGCCTAACTGGTTTGTAGCAGGCCACCCTATTGCAGGTTCAGAGCGTAGTGGTGTCGCGGCATCAAATGCTGATTTATATGAAAATCATAAAGTTATATTAACGCCAACCAAGGAATGTTCACCTCAAGCCGTTTCTATTGTTACCAAAGCATGGCAGGTGACAGGGGCTGAAGTGTTAGAGATGGATGTTGAGCGTCACGATGAAGTGTTGGCTGCGACGAGCCATTTACCCCATCTATTGGCGTTCTCTTTGGTGGATACCTTGGCGAAAGAAGATGAGAATCAGGCCATTTTCCGTTATGCTGCCGGCGGATTTCGGGATTTTACCCGCATAGCGTCAAGTGATGCATCGATGTGGCATGATATCTTTATCGCCAATAAGACGGCAATAACCACGATGCTGGATCATTTTGAACGTGGTTTGAAGACGTTGCGTGAGGCGGTGGATAGTCAAGATAGTGAAACTATGTTGGGTGTGATGACTCGGGCCAAAGTCGCCAGGGATCATTTTACGACAATGTTAGAAAAGCGAGCGTATAGCGAAAGCGGTGCGAGTGCGCTAAATAATCGTTCGAGTAACGATTCAAGCAAAAAAGTAGACAGTAATCAGATGACAGAAAAGAATATTCAATTTGTAGCCAAACCTGGTGGTGGTGTGTCGGGTGCTATTCGAGTGCCTGGAGATAAGTCCATTTCCCACCGCTCTATTATGCTTGGGTCTTTGGCTGACGGTGTAACCGAAGTGCAGGGTTTTCTTGAAGGCGAGGATGCATTGGCAACATTGCAGGCATTTCGTGACATGGGGGTTGTGATTGAAGGTCCCACTCAAGGCCATGTTAAAGTATTTGGTGTGGGGGTGAATGGTTTGCAGGCACCTCCTGGGCCATTGTATGTGGGTAATAGTGGAACCTCGATGCGTTTACTGTCAGGTTTGCTTGCGGCGCAATCATTTGATTCAGTGCTAACCGGAGATGAGTCATTATCCAAACGTCCGATGGGGCGTGTAGCAAATCCATTGCGAGAAATGGGGGCAGCAATTGAAACCGGTGAAAACGGAATGCCTCCTTTAAGTATTACTGGTGGACAGAAACTGATACCGCTGCAATATGCAATGCCGATGGCAAGTGCGCAAGTGAAGTCCTGTGTGTTGTTGGCGGGATTGTATGCTGAAGGTGAAACCAGTGTGGTGGAACCAGCTCCAACTCGTGATCATACAGAGCGTATGTTGCGTGGTTTTGGGTATTCTGTGACAACGGATGGTAGCCGCGCATCGTTATCAGGTGGTGGTAAACTTACTGCTACCAATATTGACGTTCCGGCTGATATCTCCTCAGCGGCATTTTTTATGGTTGCAGCGAGTATCATTCCTGGCGCTGATTTGTTGCTAAAGCATGTAGGTATTAACCCTACACGAGTTGGCGTCATTAATATCTTGCGCCTAATGGGTGCTGACATAGCCCTGGAAAACGAATCAGAGGCGGGTGGTGAGCCTGTTGCTGATATTCGCGTGCGTTATGCACCGCTGAAAGGTATTGATATTCCAGAAGATCAAGTCCCATTGGCGATTGATGAGTTTCCTGTGTTGTTTGTTGCTGCTGCTTGTGCAGAAGGGCAAACACGATTAACTGGGGCTGAAGAGCTTAGAGTCAAAGAAAGTGATCGTATTCAGGTAATGGCAGATGGTCTTTTGGCATTGGGTGTGGACATCAAGCCTACTGATGATGGTGCTGTTATCCAAGGCAAAGGCCCAAATGCACAGGCGATGAGCGGCGGGCATGTGGAAAGTCATGGTGATCACCGGATAGCGATGGCATTTGTTGTTGCTTCTTTACGAGCATCAGCGGATATATCCATCGGTAATTGCGCAAACGTTGCTACATCGTTCCCGAATTTCGTTGAATTGGCCTCTGAAGTGGGCATCAACGTTGAAGAAAAGGTCTGTTAACATGAACGATATGTGTTCTGTTGCTCCAGTTATTACGATTGACGGCCCTGGCGGGTCGGGAAAAGGTACCATTGCGCAGATGTTAGCATCGGCACTAGGCTGGAATTTGTTAGATAGCGGGGCGTTGTATCGATTGACGGCGCTAGCAGCCCGTAATCATGGGGTGGATATGGAAAACCCTGAGGCGTTGGGAGTGTTGGCTCAGCACCTTGATGTGCAGTTTTTGGCATTAGAGTCGGGTGGTACAAAAGTTGTACTGGAAGGCGAAGAAGTTACCAACGAAATTCGAGCGGAAGAAATTGGTTTGATGGCATCTCGTGTTGCCACGCTACCAGCTGTTCGTGATGGGTTGTTTAAGCGTCAACAGGCTTTTAAAGACACGCCGGGACTTGTGGCCGATGGCCGAGATATGGGTACGGTAGTGTTCGTTGAGGCGGGTTTGAAGGTTTATTTGACCGCAAGCGCCCAGGTGCGGGCTGAGCGGCGCTATAAGCAGTTGCAAGCAAAGGGAATGGATGCTAAATTATCGCAGCTTTTGGAAGCAATAGAAGCTCGTGACTGGCAAGACATGAATCGGGCAATTGCTCCGCTAAAGCCTGCAGAAGGTGCATTAGAGATCGATAGCACCTCGATGAGCATTGATGATGTGTATAACACCATCATGGCTGAAGCCCAAAAGCGTCAGATGATATCGAGTTAACATTAAGTTAATTGCTTATATCACTTGAAGTATTCTGGAGATAAGGGATTCCTTAGGGCATCGCTTATCTCCATTTTACGTTTAAAAGATTAACCGAGCATCAGCAAAATCTTTTAAACAATAATAAACAACCCCGCGTAATGCTGATGATATGCGGTGTATTGGGTGACTTTTGCAAGCAGGGCTGTCGAATGTGACAAACGTGCTGAAGATCAAAAGGAACCGATAACTTACAGGTATTAACATGAGCGAAAGCTTCGCCGAACTCTTTGAAGAGAGTCTAAAAGAACTTGATATGAAACCCGGTTCAATCGTTAAAGGCATCGTTGTGTCTATTGATGATGA
>MAAC01020210.1_pt1 | contig 11256 bp, 9 predicted proteins | sample 1115981 | NCBI WGS metagenome assembly MAAC01 (sample SAMN04961126, study PRJNA320927) | seawater metagenome | isolation source: sample BD02T64 sea water enriched with oil for 64 days | place: USA:Gulf of Mexico | collected 2013-07-27 | reverse complement strand
AAGACTAATAAGTATGAATACAATATCAAAACAAAAAATAGTAGAGAGTGTAAACCAAACAAATTTTCAAATTGATTCAAATATTGGATCTTGGAAAATATTTACTAGAAATGATAAAGAAATAGTATTTGGTGATTCAATGGGTTTCTTAGATTATAGATTTTCCATGAGGTTAGATAAAAGCCAATCAGATGATATTGAAGTTTCAACGGTTATAAAACTAAATGGTTTTATGGGTAAATATTATTTTGCTGTAGTGAGACTAATGCATACTAAGTTTGTAATAATATCTCTTCAAAATGTATTTAAAAGTATTAATCAAGACTTATAGAAAAAATACTCATTAAAGTGGCAGTGTAAAGTATCTTTGGAGAGAGATAACTTAATGGTAAATTTGATATAATTTACACAATTATAAAAAAAGGTAAGAGTTTATGAGTTTAAAAGAGTTATTAAAATCTGATTTAAAAGCTGCTATGAGAGCAAAAGAGATTGTTAGACGAGATTGTATTAGAGCAATTAATACTATGATCAAACAAATTGAAGTAGATGAGAGAAGAGATCTTGATGATGCAGAAGTTTTAAAACTTATTCAAAGAGGGATTAAACAAAGAATGGAAGCTGCAACTGCATATAATGAGGCAGGACGAGCAGATCTAGAAGAGAAAGAATTGGGACAAGTTGAAATTTTCAAAGCATATTTGCCACAACAATTAAGCGATGAAGAACTTGAAACAAAAACAAAAACAATTATTGAAAATGTGGGCGCATCATCTATGAAAGACATGGGTAAAGTAATGGGTGTTGCTAGTAAAGAATTTGCAGGTGTTGCAGATGGTAAAAGAATAAACGAGATGGTAAAAAAATTATTAGGATAAACCTATGAGTGAAATTGCAGAAATTGTTGACAAGACCTTATTAAATCTGGGAAATCAAAATATTGACCCTACTCCAAACGCTTACCAAAAAGAGTTTTGTACAGTAGCAAAAGATATGGAATTTCCTGTTGAAGAATGTGCAAAATTTAAAGAGTTAGTTCTCGAACTAAATAAAAGTGAGCAAAAAGAAGTTTCTGACAAAAAAATTGAATCTGTAGATGATTTGGTTTCACTATTATTAAAAAGAGTTGCAACTAAAAACCTTGATACTTTAGCATCAATATTTAAATCTTCGCTAACCCCATCAATTAATATTGAACTGGATGAAAACTTAGCAAAATTTTCAATTAAAATTGGTAATTCGCCTTCTTTAATGTTCGAAGAAGATATTCAAAAAGAAATGCAATCTTATATTACCAAAAGATTTGAAGCCGATCAGAATATCGTCAAACAAAAAACTGAAGATATTGCTAAGTTAGTAACTCTTATGGGAAAATATCTCAATGATGCGATTTCTAGCAGTGGTAGTGGTTCTGATAATGTATCCAATATCAAAGATAAAATTGAATCACTTGATATGTCAACGGGTGATTTAAAAGAGTTATCAGTGCTTCAAAGTAAACTTGTAAGTGCTGCATTATCTATTGAGAATGAAATGTCAGCAGTTGGAGCAAAGTTTAAAGATGGGAAAAGTCAAGTCTCAAAACTTGAACAAAAAATCCAAAAACTTGAAGAAGAACTTGATAGTGCTAAAAAAGAAAGTACTATTGATCACTTAACTGGTCTTTTAACCAGACGAGCGTTTGATGAAGAGATTCAAAGAATAGAAGGACTATACCAAAGAAACGGTACTCAGTACGCTCTAATCTTTTTTGATATTGATCACTTTAAAAATGTTAATGATACTTATGGGCACATGGTGGGTGATGAAGTGATCCGCCATCTTGCTGCTTTGATCCGCGAGCATGTTCGAGAAACAGATGTTTCAGGACGTTATGGCGGTGAAGAATTTGTTATATTGCTGGCCGATACGTCATTGAAAAACTCTTATATTTTCGCCGAACGTTTACGTAAAGAAGTAGAACAAGCGGTTGTTAAATATAATGACATTGAACTTAAATATACTGTCAGCTTAGGGATCGCCGAGGTTGAGCCTTGTATTAAAAATTATGAAGCTTGGATTGAGTGTGCTGATGCCGCTCTTTACCATTCCAAAGAAAATGGCCGTAACAAAATTAGTTTACATCCAAAACAAAGCTAGTAGGCGGTAGCTTAACGTTTATTGGCGCTTAAAAAGACTAATGCTCACTATCGGTACTAAAATCATTAGCAATAATATCAACCTTGGCCATTGGCTGTAAGGCGTATAGCCTACAACGAGAGGTACTTCTGCTTTTAAAACTGCTTCTTTAAATTGCGGAATACGGGTAATAAAATTTCCTTTGTGATCTACCACCCCAGTAATACCGTTATTAGTCGCGCGAAGTAATGGCCGGCCAAATTCAAGTGCGCGCATGCGCGCTATTTCCATGTGCTGATGTGGTCCATGAGAGCCACCAAACCAAGCATCATTACTCACGGTAAGTAATAAGTCAGTTTTTTCAGTTAAATTTGCGGCCAACTGATGCGGAAAGGCAATTTCAAAGCAGAGTAAAGGCAATAAACTAAACTCTTTGGCGATTAAATTATGTTGTTGATAGTCGCCACGACTAAAAGAAGACATGGGTAAATTAAATAAAGGGGCAATGGGGCGAAGCAGTTCTTGAAAAGGTACAAATTCACCAATAGGCAATAAGTGGTGTTTTGAATAGCGATTACTGTGATTATAAAAATAACCCTGTTCATCATCCAAATGTTTTTTACCGAGCACAATTAAGCTATTAAAATACTGTTTTGTTTCAAAGTTGTAATTAATAATACCAGTGATTATCGCACTGTCATTTAACAAGGCGGAGCGGTTAACGGTGGTCAAATAGTCTTGTACCGCAGGCTCCATAGCTGGAATGGCTGATTCTGGCCAGATAATGATGTCGGCGTCAAAGTTAATTCGGCTAAGATCTAAATATTTAAGCATAGTCGGCCATTCTTGCTCGGGAGCCCATTTAATTGCTTGTTCAATATTACCTTGCACTAAAGCAACTTTCACTGTTTTATCGGTGAGCTTAAGCCAGTTGCTTTGTGAAAAAAAACTGCCAATGCTAGTGATGAGTATCAGCAGGGTAACAGAAGGTATGAAGGCTGATAGTTTTCGTTGTTTTATCGCGATTATTATTTTAACCAAGCAGATATTAATCAATAAAACCAGTGCCGTGATACCCACTTCGCCTATTACGGGGGCGTAAACCGATAAAGGGCTGTCAATTTGGCTATAACCAAGTGATAACCAAGGAAAGCCAGTTAATAGCACAGCACGTAAATATTCAGCAAATAGCCAAAATGAGGGGAGTAGCCATAAATTAAGTTTTTTGTCTTTTGAAAAACGTGCGGCTAAATAGGCTGAAAATGCAGGGAAAATAGCTAAATAAAGAGATAAAATCAGCATTAAGCCAATTGAGACTACTAGCGGCAAACCGCCAAATTGGTCAATACTAACATGCACCCAGCTTAAACCACTGGCGAACCAACCAAAGGCAAAAATACCAAGCAGTTTAGCAGCATATTTAGGCGCTCTATTTTGGATTTGATAAAAGACTATACTGGGAACAAAAAGTGCTAAATACCAAAGTGAAAATGGTGCATAAGCAAACACTAAGCTTAACCCAGCACAAAAACATAACCAGTTTTGTCTATTGGTTAAGTTGTTTTTTAATAGCTTAGCTAGCCGAGCCCCCCGTGGTGATAAACGTCTTTTAGTCACTCAATTTACCACGAACGTTATGATTTTTATCTACGGTCACTTGTAACATTTGTAGGCGTCTATTGTCAGCCGCTAATACTTTAAATTCAAAATGTCCTAAGGCTACTTGCTCACCTTTTTTCGGCATGTGATTGAGTTGCCCGATAACAATACCGGCAATGGTATCCACAGATTTTTCATCAAACTGACTATTAAAGTATTCATTAAAGTCTTCAAGCCCCGTTAGGGCGCGAACATTATAAACATTACCAGCGAGTAGCTTAATATCTTCTTCAATTTCGTCATCAGTTTCATCTTCAATTTCACCAACAATTTGTTCAAGAATGTCTTCAATAGTGATAACGCCTGAAATGCCGCCATATTCATCAGCGACAAGCGCCATATGATATCGGTTTGAGCGAAATTCTTTTAAAAGCGGTTCAACCTTTTTGCTTTCAGGCACTATAATCGCAGGGCGAATAATGTCTTTTAAACTAAACTCACCCGCTTCACTGCTAAAGCCAAATCCTAACAAGTCTTTTGCTAATAATATGCCATCAACATGATCTATATCTTCGTTAACCACGGGAAAGCGGGAATGACCTGACTCAAGAATAATAGGTAAAAACTCATCAAGGTTATGATTTCGATCGATAGTGACCATTTGTGAACGGGGGATCATAATATCGCGAACTTTCATTTCTGATACTTCTAAAACCCCTTCAATCATTTGCTTGGTTTCAGGGTTGATCAACTCACGATTTTGAGCGTCGGCCAAGACATTAACCAATTCATCTTTATTTTGTGGCTCAGGGCTAAATAATTGAATGATTTTTTTCAAGAATGATTTTTGTTGTGAGCCGTTGCTCGTGTGGGGGCTATCATCGCTCATAGAGCTTATAGTCTTCCTTTAATTAAATTAAGTTAAATTAAGTTAAATGTAATATTGTTTTTAATATAAAAATTAGCTTTAGTAAGGATCAGCTATCGCTAATTTAGCTAAAATACTAACCTCTAATGCTTCCATTTCTTGTGCATCACTATCGTTTATATGATCATATCCCAGTAAATGCAAGCAGCCATGAATAACGATATGTGCCCAATGATCAAATAATGCTTTATTTTGAGCTTTTGCTTCTTGCTCAACTACATAAACGCAAATAACTAAGTCGCCCAATAAGTTGAGATCAATACCGTCAGGTACTTCAAAAGGAAATGATAAAACATTGGTAGGCTTATTCTTATGGCGATATTGATGGTTGAGTTGCTGGCTTTCATCTATGTTTACTAAGCGAATAGTCAGTTCAAATATTTTATTGGTAACACTTTGTAATGCGGCATCTACCCAGCATTGAAATTGTGCAGGTGAAGGCAGTTTTTGTTCATCACAAGCTATTTGTAAGTCAAGGGTATTGGTATTACTCATGATGTAGACTTATCATTGGCATCACTCTGAGCTTTATCCCGTTGCTGTTTTTGTCGATTGATTTTTTGCTCATAAGACTCATAAGCTTCGACTATTCGCCCTACTACGGGATGGCGTACAACGTCTTTTGCCTGAAAAAAGTTAAAACTGATACCATCAATATTTTGTAAAACTTCAATGGCGTGTCGCAAACCTGAACTTTGATGTTTAGGTAAGTCAACTTGAGTGATATCGCCAGTAATAACGGCACGCGAGTTAAAGCCAATACGAGTTAGAAACATTTTCATTTGTTCAACCGTTGTATTTTGACTTTCATCTAAAATAATAAAGGCATCGTTTAGTGTTCTCCCTCGCATGTAAGCGAGTGGTGCAATTTCAATAACATTACGCTCTATCATTTTTTCAACACGTTCAAAACCAAGCATTTCAAAGAGTGCATCGTAGAGTGGTCTTAAATAAGGATCTATTTTCTGAGATAAATCTCCAGGTAAAAATCCCAATTTTTCGCCTGCTTCTACGGCAGGACGCGTTAATAGTATTCGGCGAACCTCTTGTCGCTCCAACGCATCAACGGCACATGCAACGGCAAGGTAAGTTTTACCAGTACCAGCAACACCAACACCAAAGCTAACATCATGGGTTAAAATATTTTGCACGTAAGCTTGTTGGTTACCATTGCGCGGCTTTACCATGCCACGCTTAGTTTTTATGGTGACCATGTTGTCATAATTTGCCCCAAGTTCAGCAGCTTCTTTGCTTGTGGGTAAGCCTTGTTCCAGTACATTGGCTTCAATTATCGCTAGGTGAACCATTTCGTCAGTGATTTGAGCATTTTTTCCTTTGATTGGGGCTGTCTCAATATAAAGGTTTTTTAATAGTTTAATCACTGCTTGGCAATTTTTATCACTGCCCAGTATTTTAAACTGATTGCCACGGTAACTAATTTCAACACCGAGACGACGCTCAATGGTTTTAAGGTTATCATCCATCGGCCCACACAGGTTAGCTTGACGCTCATTATCAATAGGTGAAAGCGTTAATTGATGATTTACCTGCTTTGATGTTTGCTGTTTAGTTGTTGCGCTCAATGTGTTTTCCAATAATTTAAAAAAGTTAAGGGGTATATGTTCCTACGCCCAAGTCATCAAGATTATTGATGATTGATTTAGATGATTTATGGTGGTTATTTGCTAATATATCAGCAGGGGAGTGGGCAATACGTAATCCCATCTCGCTTTCTTGGCGAACCAGTTCACCACGCAAAGAATTTGCATAAACATCGGTAATTTTCACATCAACAAATTGGCCAATAACTGAGTGTGGAGCAACAAAATTAACCGTACGGTTGTTTTCTGTTTTGCCTCGTAATTCCATCGGATTTTTCTTTGAGGGACCTTCAACAAGAATACGTTGCTCTGTGTTGAGCATTTGTCTAGCAATACGCAAAGCTTGCTGAGTAATTTTGTCTTGTAATATTTTTAAGCGCTGCTTTTTAATTTCATCGCTAATATCGTCAGGTAAATCAGCCGCAGGCGTTCCTGGGCGAGCGCTGTATATAAAGCTAAAGCTTAAATCAAAATTTACCGCTTCAATTAAATTCATGGTTGCCATGAAGTCGTCATCACTTTCACCTGGAAAACCAATGATAAAATCAGATGACATGCAAAGTTCGGGGCGAACTTTTTTTAATTTACGAATTTGTGATTTATATTCTAAAGCCGTATGGCTACGCTTCATTTGCGTTAATATTCTGTCGCTGCCACTTTGTACTGGTAAGTGCAGGTGATTTACCAGCTCAGGCACATCGGCATAAGCCTCAATAATATCATTAGTAAACTCTACTGGGTGTGAGGTGGTGTAACGAATACGATCAATACCATCAATAGTTGCGACTAAGCGAACTAGATCGGCAAAGCGACAAATACTGTCATCGTGCATTTCACCGCGATAAGCATTAACATTTTGTCCAAGTAAATTAACTTCGCGTACACCTTGCTCGGCCAATTGAGCTATCTCATAAAGAACATCATCAAGAGGACGGCTAACTTCTTCACCACGGGTATAAGGCACAACACAAAAAGTACAATATTTACTACATCCTTCCATGATAGATACAAAAGCGCTGGGGCCATCGGCTGTCGGTTCAGGTAAGCGGTCAAATTTTTCTATTTCAGGGAAGCTTACATCAACAATCGGGTTACTGGTTCGATAAAGCTGATTAAGCATTTCAGGTAAACGGTGTAAGGTTTGAGGGCCAAAAACCATATCGACAAAAGGGGCGCGTTGACGAATAGCATCACCTTCTTGGGAAGCAACACAGCCTCCAACACCAATGAGTAAGTCTGGCTTTTTGTCTTTTAAGTTTTTCCAACGACCAAGTTGATGGAAAACTTTTTCTTGCGCTTTTTCTCGGATAGAGCAAGTGTTAAGTAAAATAACATCAGCACTTTCAGCCTCTTCGGCTAGCTCAAAACCATGGGTTGAGTCTAATAATTCAGCTATCTTTTGCGAGTCGTACTCGTTCATTTGACAGCCCCAGGTTTTGATGTATAACTTTTTAGTCATTTACTTCACTCTTTACGCGTTTTGCTTACTAATAAAAGCACTTACCGAACGACAAAGCTTACAGCCGCTTCGATACTCGATAAATAAAAGGAGGCGTATTTTATCTTAAATTGCAGTAGATTTCGAGTTTATCTCTAATGGCAGGCTTAATACTAATTGACTACCATTACCTTGTTCATGAAAGGTGTTGACTGAACCTTTATGTTTACTGGCTATCTGACGAATATAGTACATAGAAATATCAAACTTTATTTTGCTATCAAAATGAATGAAACCTTGTTCATCATCATAAATATTTAGCCAAACTTTGTTTTTAAACACTTGTAAGTGTACTTTAAAGTTTCGGCCACTGCCTTTTAATACTACATAAGTTATGGCTTCAAATATTACCCGATAAAGATCTGCTTGTAATTCATAACTAATACTGTCGTCCTGAATATTCAGTTGATAAGTTAAATTAACTTGATACTTGTGTTGCAAGTAATTGACGAAAAATGGTAACGCGATAGATAACGATTTACCATCTAACGTATTTGGCTCAGGTGATGCTTGGTGATTACTTAAGTCATCAAGGCATTGTGCTAACAATGGTTTACTTTGCTCCACTTCATCTTGGTTGATAAAATCTTGTACCAAGGTTAATTTTCTTTTTATTTGTAAGCTTACTTTGCCGTAATTATTGATATCATTCTTTAAAACATCATGAATATAGGCAATTGATTTACTGCGTAAGTAGAGTAACCAAACGATTAAACCAATAAGGCAAAATAGCAGCAGGGCATAAAACAAACGAATTTTTGGTGTCCAGTACCAAGGAAAGGCAACATCAATTTCAGTGTAGGCTTTAAAATTGCTCCATTGACCTAAGCTATTAGTGGCCATTATTTCAATGTGGTATTCGCCTGATGCCAGGCCTGTTAATGTTAATTGGTTGCCATTAATTTGGTTCCAAGTGCTATTATTTAGACGATAGCGAAATTGTTTTGACGCTCCGGGTCTAAAATCCAAGCTTGCTAAATCTAAGGTGATCACATCATTACCACTTTCTATTGACATGGTTTTATTGAGTAAATAAGACTGACCTGAAATAGTTGTTTTGCTAATATATACTTTAGGGTTAAATTGAACTTGTGGGGTTAAGTCTAAAGATAAAATACCACTGTAATGAGAAGCGTAAACAATACTGTTATGTAATAAATTACTGCCAACAAAGGAATACTGCTCGGTATTTTCTATCATGCTGAATTGATAATTTTTTGGGTCAAAGCGGTATAATCCTGGCCTTGCACTAATCCAAACTTCATCATTAACAAGCATCATACTACTAAAACGAATACCCTGACCAAATTGAGCAAGTAATACGCCTTGTTTATTCAAAGCAAAAATACCATCGCCCATGGTAGAGGCAAATATTTTATTATCGGCCTCTAATAAAGAAATAACTTTACTGGAGCTGGGTAAACTTAAGTTTTTAATCTTTTTATTTTCGTTGATGACAATATCAATGCCTGTTGTTGTGGCTAGCCAAGTTGTGTCATTATCAAGGGGTAAAATATCAATAATTTCAGGTGAACTTAATCCATGCTCTGGTGCTATATGCTCAATAAGTGATTTGTTTGTTAAATCATAGACATAGACACCATTATAGTTTGTACCAATGTAAAGTAAGTTATCTTTATATTTCAGGCATAATATTAGCTTATTGTTCTCAGCAATATCTAATTTACTCACTTGTTGGTTATTAGAATTTAAATACCATAGCCCATCAAAGGTTGCTATATATAATATGCCATTGATGGATTCAATATCAGTAATTCTTAAGCCATTTTTACTAAACGCTTCATTTACATGGTTGTTAAAAACAGAAGTATTAAAATTTTGTAGGCCAGCACCATAACTGCCAATGATAATTTCATCATTGTGTAATGCTAATTCATTAGCATTAATACTAATATCAAACACTTTAGGGGTATTTTTAATGGTATTTTCAGTGAGTCGCTCAATGCCCCTGCTACTAACTATCCATAGCACACCAGAGCTATCATGTAGTAATTTTCTGGCTCGGATTGGGTTTGTATTACCAAATTGATGGGGAAGTTGCGCTAATGTTTCACCAGAAAACTTACTCACGATGCCTTGGCCGCTAACAGTAAAGAAATTATTACTACCATACTCTTTTGTGGCGGCATAAATCTTGAGTGGTGACTCTACTGTGATTTTATTACCTTGATGATCAAAATAATAAATATGTGTTTTAGTGATTGCTATAACGCCAGCAGAAAGAGCAACCGTTGCTAGAATAGGCTCTGCTAGTAGCTGTTTTAGTTTGTTATTTGAATCCAAGTTATTTAACTGGTACAAGCCACTTTTACTTGCTACGTAAAGGTGCTTATTATTATGCACCATCTTTCTTATTATAATGTTATCTTCAATAAGAGAGGTTGTTTTGGTGTCAACATGGTAACGATAAAGCTTATCGGGGGCATTGATATAGTAACTATTTTGAAAGCTAACTACGTTATAGTAACTTTTACGCTCTATACTGGTCGGTATTTTATCGGCTTGTCCACTCTCTGGATTAAAGCGCCATAAACCATCGGTTTCAGTAGCAAGTAGTAAATAGTCACCATCAATAATAACATCATGCAGCCAGCTGGCACTGAAAGGCCATGTAGGGTTACTTGCTGAAAACGTGATGGTTTGATTACCATCAAAGCGAGTTAAACCTTGCTGACCAGCAAACCAAATAAAACCTTTTTTATCTTGCACTATTTGGTTAACCGTAGCCATAGTACTTATAAGTGACGTGCTATTTGCTAGTAAAGAAAAGCTACTTAAAACAAATAAAAAAGAAATAAGCGGCAATGCATATTGCCACTTAAAAGAGATAAACGACTTAGATAATACTCTCAATCCTTTTGTCGTCATCGTTATGATCTCGGTCGCCACAGGCTGCAAAAACTTTCGGTAATTGCTCTGCTTCGTTTGGCTTTTGCACCAATAAATAGGTAGGTTTTCTAGGTGAGTCACTGTATTGTTTATTTGCCCATGCTTGACGTATTCTTTCAGCATGTTCCTTTCCGTATTTTGTTTCAAAGGCTATGGCGAGCATTTCAACGCCAAAGTCGTCCATTACCATTATCGCGTTGTTATGGTAGCCACTTGTGGTATCAAAATCTATATCTACGGTAAGAATATTATTTTCAGGTAAAACTAAATCGGCACGAATGTTGGCAATAACAGCTCTATCTTTATGTGCTTTTAGATTTGTTCTGTTTGGTTTTTCAGTCATATCGTAAACAATTTTAATGTCATCGTGTACTATTAAGGTTTCTTTTTTTATTGTGTTCATAATATTTCCTTTTAACATGCAAAGTGCGTGTAAATTGATTAATAAAGGTTTTCTATAAAACCAAACCTTTTAAATATAGCCAAGGAGATTATTTTTTCAAGAATGTTTTTGATAAAAGATAAGTAAAGTAATATATAGGTTTAACTCCATCTGTTCGTTACAATAACGTGTATTTATTCTGAGCAAGAAATAGTTCGAT
>MAAC01008012.1_pt1 | contig 11258 bp, 10 predicted proteins | sample 1115981 | NCBI WGS metagenome assembly MAAC01 (sample SAMN04961126, study PRJNA320927) | seawater metagenome | isolation source: sample BD02T64 sea water enriched with oil for 64 days | place: USA:Gulf of Mexico | collected 2013-07-27 | reverse complement strand
ATCAATCGCAAGGCAGGCATTTCCATGGCCACTCTTAAAGGTATTGCTTATCGGCTGAAGTCGAAGGGCGAAATGCATATCACCGAGCTCAGTCATGTCACCCCAAAAAGTGGCGTCGAAAATGATTACCGAGGCCACCCCCACAATCGGCAGGTCACCGTGTTGAGCCTTGAAGATTGGCAGCGTGCCTGCGATGAGCTGAAACTAGATTTGCACTGGACGACACGACGTGCCAATTTGTTGGTTGAAGGTATTCGCTTTAGCCCGGCCTCCGTGGGTGATGTGATTAAAATAGGTAGTTTGCATCTGCAAATTACCCGCGAGACAGACCCCTGCTCGCGCATGGAAGAGGCGCAATCGGGTTTGATGAAAGCCCTCGCCCCAGACTGGCGCGGTGGGGCTTGTTGTCGGGTCATTAGTGGTGGTGGTATTGCCGTAGGTGACAGTGTTGAAGTGATCAGGCAGGCTTAATGCAATGGGCCACTCGCTAAGTTTGGGGTAACTAATCCAATGACTATTAAAGTAGAAGCGGTAATGTTCGATATTTCATTGGCATATCTGGACAGCCCCATTGGCCGGCTGGCTATTCTGGCGGATAGTGAAGGAATCACTGAAATCCGCTTTCCAAATAATTCAAAACCCTTGTCGTTAGTCGAAGCCCCGACAAGCACAAAAGGCGAGGCATGCCTGGGGCTGGCTATTGAGCAGCTTAATGCCTATTTCGAGGGCCGCTTAAAAGTATTTGATTTGCCCTTGAGCATTAATGGTAGTGATTTTCAAAAGCAGGCCTGGGTGCAGCTGCAGGGAATCGCCTATGGCTCGACAGCCAGTTATGGTGAGATTGCCTCGGCAATGGGCAAACCAAAAGCGGCGCGGGCGGTGGGTATGGCGAATAATAAAAACCCAATCCCCATTGTTATTCCCTGCCACCGTATTATTGCTAGCAACGGTTCATTGACGGGTTTTGCGGGAGGGCTGGATACCAAGGCCTGGCTGCTTAAACACGAAGGTATTTCTTTTTAAAAATTAATAATGAGCGAATTCACTACTTTGAAGAGGGCCTTCAAAGTAGTGAATGATGGTAGAGAATTAGCCGGTGGCAAATGCCCGGGGTTCGTAGCGCTCAATAATGGATTTCACCAGGCCACTGCGCACAATATCCTCATAGCCGAAGTGATGAATATAGACACCGGGTAGCCCTTTGAGTTTGTCGACGGCATCACTCAGGCCGTTGGCGCCGCGAATATCACTCTGACAAATATCGCCATTAATCACCACTTTACAGTCTTCGCCAATACGCGTTAGAAACATTTTCATTTGTGCGGGCGTGGTATTTTGCGCTTCATCGAGAATCACAAAAGTGCTTTCGTCAAAGGTTTTACCGCGCATAAATGCCAGCGGTGCGGCGACAATACGACCGTGGCGAATACAGTAGTTGACCGTTCCAGCGCCGAGTCGCTGGTTTAATATATCGCGAAAGGCATCGATATAAACTGCAAATTTTTCATCTACAGTGCCGGGCAAAAAGCCCAGTTGTTCACCCGCTTCAACGGCGGGCCGGGTGAGAATAATACGTTCAATCTTGCCAGACTCTAATGCTTCGGCGGCCAGGGCTGCAGCGCAATAACTTTTGCCAGTGCCCGCTGGGCCAAGGCCTAAAGTCAGGCAGTGCTGGCGCATAGCTGAAATATAGTTTTCCTGGGCGAGGGTTTTGGCTTGTAGACTTTGTTGGGTGCGGAGAGTGGTACAGCTTTGATGGAGGCTTTGGTTCTGGGGATTGATTTCGACAACGGTGTCGTCACTGTGTTTGTGCCTTTTTCGAGAGCTTGCAGGTTGCGAATAATTATTTTCGAGCTTATGGGCTCTGCGTTTTTGTTTTCGCTTTGCACTTGTGCGTCTGGTCATGGGGTGTGCGTCCTCTGTATTCAAAGTGATTTACGGGTTCAATGCGACGTAAAGTTTTGTGAAATAAAGAGCCGTGCCAGTTGGGTCTCCTTTGTAAATGAAAGGTAAAAACAGTGGTTCTATTTCTATCACTGTTGTACTGCCCATGCTAGCAGCAAGGTGGCCTGACTGCATGCAGTATTTTATGACGACTGTTGAGCTAAAATCTTTGACAAGTTTGTGCCTCAACGGGCAGGTGCTTGTTAATAGCGGAAGGGCTTAGTTACCTGTCACCGTTTTGTAGCGAATGGTGCCGCTGCTAATTTTATATAAGGTGTGACCTGTATCAAACTACTGAGGGGGTTTTTCTGCAATTTATGGGGCTAGTTAAAATTTCTAAGTCCCTCGGCTTGAAGATAAAAACAAAGCTACTTAACGTCTCGGCTCGCTGGGTATCTGCGCAGGCCAATAACAGGCAAGGCTGGGTACACAGTAAATCCTTTTAATTGTTGTTAGTGAATGGAGTGTGCGTATGCAAGGTGGCTTTTCTACAATTCAACGGACGCGTCAATCGGGTTTTACCCTGGTTGAAATCGCAATTGTGCTAGTAATTATTGGCTTGATTCTCGGTGGTGTTCTCAAGGGGCAGGTGTTAATCGACAATGCCAAATACAAAAACTTTGTCAAGCAGGTCGAGAGTTATCGCGGTGCTTACTTTACCTTTCAAGACACCTATCGGGGTCTACCGGGTGACCTTTCGAATATTTCAGCTCTCGACGCATCTGCAGAAGCGGGTGACGGTGATGGCGTTGTTGATGGGGATGATTGTGGTACAGATGATGAAGAGGCCTGTACAGTCTGGTCTCACCTACGCTATGCCGGGATCATTGCCGGTGATCCGAGTCTTACTGGTGCCACGGCACCACCGACACACACCTATGGTGGCGAGGTAAGCACGATCGCTACGGGTAACTGGGGTAACGGCATCACGGAAACTAAAGTGTATAACAAAGGCATACCCGGTGATGTGGCCCAGCGCTACGACAATGAGTTTGATGATGGTGATGCCACCAGTGGCAGTGTGGCACGTATAGGCGGCACTGATGCAACTTATGATTTAACGACGACGCACGATATTATTATCAAAATTTAAGCTTTGCTAGCCCCTCTTATGAGGGGCTATTACCAGGCTCAAGCCCGACACTGGTAGCTTTTTCTCTCGGGCAGTTTATAAATTCAGTCCCGCCAAAATAGTATCCACCCGGCTTTTCACTTCATCTGTCATCGTAATGGGCTTGCCCCACTCCCTCTGTGTTTCCGCTGGCCACTTATTGGTGGCGTCAAAACCCATTTTTGAACCCAGGCCAGAGACCGGTGAGGCAAAGTCGAGATAGTCGATGGGGGTGTTTTCTATCATCACTGTATCTCGCGCCGGGTCCATGCGGGTGGTCATTGCCCAGATAACGTCCTGCCAGTTGCGCGCATCGACATCATCGTCGGTGACGACAATAAATTTGGTGTACATAAATTGTCGCAAAAAAGACCACACGCCCATCATCACTCGCTTGGCGTGGCCGGGGTATTGCTTCTTCATGGTGACTACGGCGAAGCGATAGGAACAGCCCTCAGGAGGCAGGTAGAAGTCGACAATTTCGGGGAACTGCTTTTGCAGCAGGGGCACGAAAACCTCATTGAGGGCGACGCCGAGTATTGCCGGTTCATCGGGCGGGCGGCCGGTATAGGTGCTGTGGTAGATGGGATCTTTGCGGTGGGTGATACGGTCAATCGTCATTACCGGGAAGCGCTCGACCTCATTGTAATAGCCGGTGTGATCACCAAAGGGGCCCTCGTCGGCTTCATCGTCGGGGGCAATATGGCCCTCGAGAATAAACTCGGCGGTGGCCGGGACTTGCAGGTCATTCCCTAAACACTTGATAACGGTTGTTTTTTCACCGCGCAGCAGCCCGGCAAAGGCATATTCCGACAGCGAGTCGGGCACCGGGGTTACCGCACCGAGAATGGTTGCGGGGTCTGCACCCAGTGCCACGGCGATGGGGAAGGGCTCGCCGGGATGGGCGGCCTGCCACTCACGAAAATCCAGTGCACCGCCGCGCTGGGCCAGCCAGCGCATAATCACACGATTTTTACCGATTACCTGCATGCGGTAAATTCCGAGGTTTTGCCGCTCTTTCTCCGGCCCGCGAGTGACAACCAGTGGCCAGGTAATTAGCGGTCCCGCATCTTCCGGCCAGCAGGTTTGAATCGGCAGTTGGCTCAAATCGACGGCGTCGCCTTCGAGCACAATCTCCTGGCAGGGGGCTTTTTTGGCCACCTTGACCGGCATATTGAGCACCGGCTTGAAGGATTCGCGCTTGTCCCACAGATCTTTAATACCTTTCGGTGGTTCAGGTTCCTTCAAGAAGGCGAGTAGCTCACCCACTTCGCGCAGGGCTTCGACCTTTTCCTGGCCCATGCCCAGGGCGACGCGCTCGGGGGTGCCAAATAAATTGGCCAGTACGGGTATGGTAAAACCCTTGGGGTTTTCAAACAGCAGTGCCGGGCCGCCGGCCTTGAGTACGCGGTCGCAAATCTCTGTCATTTCGAGGTTGGGATCGACCTCGACACTGATGCGCTTTAGTTCGCCGCGCTTTTCGAGAAAGACGATAAAGTCACGGAGGTCGGTATATTTCATAGGGGTCTTTCCTTACAGGCTCGGGTCGCGACTTCTATTAACGAATGGGGTAGGCTATGTGTCAAATAATAACAAATTGCAGATGCCCATCACTATGCAGCCGCAACAAGTTTTCAGGGCCTATGAGTCGACAATAAGCATTGAGGAAGATGCTCAACGCGCGCGTTTCTGCTGTCAGTGCGGTGCGCCTTGTGTCAGCGAAATTGTGGAGGGCGGAATTCGGGCAAGCTGTACGGCCTGTCATGGGGTGCAATATAAAAACCCCCAGCCTGCCATTGCGGTGCTAATTGTCGATGGTGAGCGCTTTGTGCTTGGCAAGCGCATTTCCAAAAGCCTGGGTCACGGGCAATGGTGTATGCCTTGCGGCTATGTTGAGTTTCATGAAGACTACCTCAGTGCCGCAGTGCGTGAGGTAAAGGAAGAGACCACGCTGGATATTCGCGTGCAGTCGATTATTAGTGTCGTTACCAATTACCTGTCGCCGAACATTCATTCACTGGTGACGGTATTACTGGCTGAAGTGCTTGGTGGTGAGCTGCAGGCCGCCGACGGCATGGAAGAGGTCGCCTGGTTCCCCTACACCGGGGAGTTTCCCGAAATGGCTTTTGAGGCCGACACCCACATTATCAGCCGCTATTTTGAAACGGATTTGCCGGGTGCACCGGTTGACCCCGATTTCGCTAGTGCATAATGATCAAATACAAGGAGTAAGAGTGATGGAAAAGTTTCAATTAGGAAACAGTGATCTCAATATCTCACGCCTCGGCCTGGGTTGCATGGGGATGTCAGAATTTTATGGCAGTAGTGATGAGAAAGAATCAATTGAGACTTTGCACGGCGCCCTCGACCTTGGCCTTAATTTTTTTGATACCGCAGATATGTACGGTAGCGGCGCCAATGAAGCGTTAATTGGCCGTGCCTTCAAGGGTAAGTGGGACAAGGTCGTGTTGGCGACAAAGTTCGGCTTTTTACGGGATGCGGATGGCGGCTGGAAAGGACTTGATTGTAGCCCCGCTTATATAAAGACGGCCTGCGAAGCGAGTTTGAAGCGCTTAAATACCGATGTAATCGACCTCTACTACGCCCATCGCATCGACCCCAATGTGCCTGTTGAAGATACCGTGGGTGCGATGAAAGACCTGGTCGATGCCGGCAAGGTACGTTATATCGGCCTCAGTGAAGCCAGCTCTGAAGAATTACAGCGCGCCAGTAAAGTGCACACTATTACCGCCCTGCAAACAGAATATTCGCTGTGGAGTCGCGATGTTGAAGGCGATATTCTCGCTACCTGCCGCGAGCTGAATATCGGCTTTGTACCCTATAGCCCACTGGGTCGAGGTTTTTTAACCGGCGCCATTCAGTCGCGGGATAGTTTAGAAGCCAGTGATTTTCGCCTCGCCAGTCCCCGTTTTCAGGAAGAGGCTTTAGAGGAAAATAAAAAATTCCTCGCGCTGGTCGAAGCCATTAGTAAAGACAAAGGTATTACACCCGCACAGGTGGCATTGGCCTGGGTGCTCAATCAGGGCGAGGCGATATTCCCTATTCCGGGCACACGTAAAATTTCCCGCCTTAAAGAAAACCTTGCCGCGTTAGAAGTCAATTTTTCAGCAGCTGAGTTGGTAGATATTCGCGCCAAACTACCCACTGCCACGGGCGAGAGATATTAATATTGGTACAGTAAATGGCAACAAAAAATAGCGTTATCACCCATAAAGACAAACAAGGTATCGGTCGTATTACCATTAATCGCCCCGAGGCCTACAATGCTTTGTCTCTGACTTGTATGCGCTCGCTGATCGGTGCATTTAAGCTATTATCGGCCGATGATGGGGTCAGGGTGATTGTGCTGGATGGCGCTGGCAAGGGTTTTTGCGCGGGCCATGATCTGGCGGAAATGCGCAGTAATGCGGATCAAGCATTTCAGCAACTGACCTTTAGTACTTGCACTGCTTTAATGCTGTCGATTATCCAGTCACCGAAACCGGTGATTGCGAAGGTGCATGGTGTAGCAACGGCGGCGGGCTGCCAGCTGGTCGCCAGTTGCGATTTGGCGGTCGCCGAGGAAACAACTCGCTTCGCTACGCCGGGGGTGAATCTGGGTTTGTTTTGCTCCACACCGATGGTGGCTCTGTCACGCAATGTCTCACCCAAGCATGCAATGGAAATGCTCTTACTCGGTGATTTTATTTCCGCACAGCGCGCCCATGAAATGGGTTTTATTAATTATCTAGCAGCAGCTGATGAGCTTGAAGAAACAGTCGCTACACTGGCACAAAAAATTGCCAGTAAATCAGCGCTGACCTTAAAAATAGGTAAACGGGCTTTCTACCGACAGCTCGATAAAGGTCTGGTTGATGCTTATGACGACTGTGGCCAGGTGATGGTTGAAAATATGATGGCTAGAGATGCCCAGGAAGGTATCGATGCTTTTTTGGAAAAACGTACGCCACACTGGCGTGACGAATAACGTTGACTACGATTCAACTCTTTGGGGGTAACTGTGGCGCTCAAGCCAACCATTTTTAAATTTAAAATTTCACTATCCGATCTCAATCGCAATTATTACGACACCCTCAATTTAACTGTTGCCCAGCATCCCTCTGAAACACCCGAGCGGATGATGGTACGAGTGCTGGCATTTTGTCTTAATGCCGAGCAGCATTTAACCTTTACCAAGGGGCTTAGTGCCGTTGATGAACCCGATATCTGGCTGCATACCCTCGACGGACAGCTGGCTCTGTGGGTAGATGTGGGTGAGCCCGCTGTCGATAGGATAAAAAAAGCAAGGCGGTTGGCACAAGCAGTCAAGGTATACAGTTTTAATTCAAAATCCAATGCCTGGTGGGCACAGGCGGGGGCTGAATTTAACAAGCTTGCGGTGGCAGTTTGTCAGTTTGAGTGGGAAGACATAGAGGCATTAGTATTGCTACTGCAGCGCACGATGGACTTGTCGATTACTATCACTGGGGACTCCGCCTACATCGCCACAGAGTTGGGGGAGTGTGAGGTGGGGTGGCAGGTATTACAGTAAGTGACAGCTGTAACTACTTATGTTTTTGTTAAAAGTCATCGTCAAAAGCCGGCGGTATGAGTATGAGCTTAAAAAATGGATGATTGACGTGATGATTAAACACTAATGCCGTGTTCCTGAAAGTATTTTCCATATTTAAGGTCTTCGCCAAGTATATGGCCTTTTAGCCATTCGGTGAGAAAAACAATAACGGCAATCATGTTAACCCGCACGCCCTCTTCCAGATTTTTAATGGTGTCACCAACATTTGCGAGTAGTGTGGTATGTGCGCGCTTTTGGTTATCGAACTCCGGATAGGCGTGGGCCTTCATCATTTTTTCTTCTTCTGCAAAGTGCTGGCTGGTGAAGTCGGCGAGGTTTTTTAGTATTGGCAGGGCCTCTTCCTGTTTGGCGCCGTTTTTAACTTTAAGGTGGATTTCATTGCAGTAGTCAAAAATTTTGGCATGATCGGCATCCATCTCATCCACTAAGACGCTCCACTGCGATCCAAAACGGAAAATACCTTTTTCAGAGAGGTCAGCCTTTTCGAGTTGGCTATCCAGGGTATAGCTGTTGAAAAGCTGGAGGACGTCTTCCCCACGAGACTGCAGCGTTACTATTTCGGCAAAATTGGTCGTGGCACAGGCCAGCATAGCTTCATTGTCTTTAGCCATGTTCTGCATAAATTCAATCATATTCGAGGCCATGGAGACAGAAGAGCTTAAGTTCTCATTCATTTCATTGATGGCCAGCGAGCTTTCTGCAACATTAATATTCATGGTGCCAATATCTTCGGTGGTACCTTTCAGAGTATCCGAGATACTCTCAGTGGCGAGGGATTGCTCTTCGGCAGCGGCGGCAATAGTGGAGACAACGGTATTAACTTCGCTAATGACCTCGGTCAGGCTTTTCATAGAACTGAGGGTTGTATCGACAGCTGACTGAATAATGTCGATCTTATTTTTTATATCGGTATTAGCTAAATGGGTTTGTGAGGCGAGTTCTTTAACCTCACTGGCAACGACCGCAAAACCGAGCCCTGCTTCCCCAGCGCGAGCCGCTTCAATGGTGGCATTGAGTGCCAGTAATTTGGTTTGGTCGGAAACTTCGCTAATGGTATTGGTCACCTTGTTAATTTCATCGGCTGCCGATTTAAGTTGCTTAAATTGGCTGGCAGCTAACGCGGTATCAGTGACGGCTTTGGCTGTAATACTTCGCGCTAGTTCGGTGTTTTTGGCAATTTCCTGGGCTGCCGATGTGAGTTCGCAGGTAGTGTTGGTAATGGCATCGACGCCGTTTTGAGCCGTTGTAGCATTGTCGGCAATGGCGCTGACATTGACGGTAATTTCTTCAGCGGCAGCGGCGACAGAAGTTAGTCTGTCCCTGGTTTCTCTTGCCTGGGTGAGTTCCGAACTAATATCTTTGGTGGCAGCGGTGACGCCTTCACTGCAATAATTACTGAGAGTTGCTGACTCGTTATTGAATTCGGTAATCAGGGTTTTTGATTTGCCAAGTGAGCGGCCCACGAGTAGACGAATACTTTCAATCAGTTCACCTGCAGTGGAGTCCGACGGTTTGAGCGTTTGTCTAAAATCACCACTTGCCAGCTGCTGTAAAAGTTCGATGTCGGTATGGCTGAAGGGCGGGGGCGCAGTCAGTGCTGAGTTAGGCGCGTTATCAATGTTTTGAATACCGGCTTCAGGGGGGAGTTTTTGAGAAATATTAGTGCGTTTTTTAAAAGAGACGATGGCCATGCTACTTCCTTGCAGTTTGTAGAAAATCCTTTTACGCAGCAGAGGCGCGCTTTAGACAATAGTAGTCAAGTTTTCTGGAAAATTCAGGCGAGTGCTGAAAGAAGCTTGAAAAATGAGCATAAGTTTTTCTGTATTGGGTTTATAAGCAAGACCTGTGACGGAGCAATAGTGTTCTTCTACGGCTCATTTGTTTATGTTCCCATTAGCCTGCATCAAATGCGTTTACACACTAATCAGTTGATAATAGGGTGAACAATAATTCTCTAGCGAAAAGCAATAATGATAAGGAGCAAAAAATGGATCACCCAACGCAGGTAGCCCGCATAAAAAAGGCCTTTGATTATATTGATGGCGACCAGACGGCGACCACTCCCGGCGTCAAGCGCGCCCCGGTGGCAGCTTATACTGATAAGCAGTGGCTCGATCGCGAGCTTGCCAATATTTTTAAGCACTACCCGCTGTTTATGGGCTTGTCCTGTGTCATTGCCGAGCCAGGTGATTATCTGACGATGGAGCACGGCATTCTGCCAATGTTGCTGGTGCGAGGTGACGACGGTGTAGCCAGAGCCTTTGTCAATATGTGCAGCCATCGGGGTGCCCCGGTGGCCCGTGGCTGTGGTCGCGCTGCCGGTTTTACCTGCCGCTATCACGCCTGGACGTATGGCCGCGCGGGTGATTTAAAAGTTATTCCCGATCAGCGCAATTTTCCCGGTGTCGAATTGCAAAACCACGGGCTTACTCCCCTGCCTCTGGTGGAAAGACACGGCATGCTTTGGGTGCAGCCAGACCCTGAGGCTGAGGTCAATCTCGATCAGCATCTGGATAGTATGCAAGGTGAACTGGCGAGCTACGACCTGCAGAATTATGTGCACTATCAAAGTCAGGTGTTACACCGGGATATTAACTGGAAGATGCCGATTGATACTTTTTTAGAACCCTATCATTTTGCCTCACTGCACAAAGATACTGTCGGTCCGATATTCTTTGGCAATCTTTGCCTGTTTGAGGGCCACGGCTTACACCACTGGATGGCGGTGATGCGTAAAAGTATCGAAAGTTTGCGAGACCAGCCGGAGGCCGAGTGGGACTTTATTAAACACACGGCTATTTCTTATCAGTTATTTCCCAACACCATCTTCACCATGCAGGCCGATCACGTTGAAACCTGGCGCATTTTTCCGGTGGACAATCGCGTAGACCGATGCGTGATTTATTTTGATTGCTACGTGCCAGAGCCGGTGACCACGGACAAGGCGAAAAAATACTGGGATAAGAATATTGATCTGGCACTGCGCACCGTTGACGGTGAAGATATTGTGATTCAACAGGAAATGGAGAGAAACTATCTGTCCGGTGCCATGAAGGAAATTCTTATCGGCCAGAACGAACCGGCCCTGGCCCACTTCCATCAATCCCTTGAGCGCGCGATGGCTGAGCAATAGAAAAGTCCGCAGAGCTGAAAGTGAATCTGCGGCGGATAAATGATGGCTGACATTATTTTAGAATCGACCATTACTTGCCCGGCCTGCGGCCACTGCAAAACCGAAACCATGCCCACCAATGCCTGCCAGTGGTTCTACGAGTGCGTGGCATGTCGGCAACTGCTCTCGCCACTGCCCGGTGATTGCTGTGTTTTTTGTTCCTACGCCAACGTCAAGTGCCCGCCGATACAACAGGGTGAGGGTTGTTGCGATAGCCCTTGAGCCGCAGTTTGATGGCGCCACAAGAGTCTCCTCTTGTGCGTCAAGCGGCAACTGCTACACTCGAGATTCAATAATTTTCAAATGCCCCAGCCATGGCAGGGGTGTCAGTTTTTAATCGGAGTTTGGTTTTATCCAAGCTTGTATTAGGGGAATTTACAGAATGAATTTAGACGGTAAATCAGCCATTGTCACCGGTGGCGGCCGGGGTATTGGTC
>MAAC01013483.1_pt1 | contig 11259 bp, 6 predicted proteins | sample 1115981 | NCBI WGS metagenome assembly MAAC01 (sample SAMN04961126, study PRJNA320927) | seawater metagenome | isolation source: sample BD02T64 sea water enriched with oil for 64 days | place: USA:Gulf of Mexico | collected 2013-07-27 | reverse complement strand
TGATTTAGCAGGTCGAATGCACGACATGTTATCTACAATAAAGAGATCTTATTTCTTAACTTTTGTGGGTGCTGTGGAGTAGTGCGTTAATGCAAAACTAGGCCCTACTAACTGATAGTCTGTTTGGTAAAACAGATAAGGTGCTAGATAGAACAGAGTTGGTTGTGCTCTTGACACCTAGGCTGATTAAAAATGAATTAGATGCGAGGCTTGTCACTCGAGAATTCAAGCTGAAGTTAACGGGTATATACCAAGAACTTGAAAATGAAGAAGGTACGGCTTCAACAGATTAGGGGCAGCACGTTTGACCCTTCAATTTAAAGATAGTGCTAAGGAAGGGAGTTAGTACGAAAGAATGTTGACCGGCGTTTTCACCGTCGACGACATAGAGATACATTTGAGAACGGGCCTGCATTAACAGGCCCTTTTTTTTGTCTACAATAAATACGTACTTTAAAAGTATGACTCTGTTCACAGATTATTTTCGTTGTTTCTCTACACTGCTATGACAGTGTCGATAAGCAGGAGTGAACATGAGAATAATAACCTTAGCCATAATTGCATTAACTGCATCAATGAATGCGCAAGCAGTTCCTGATGAATCAAAAATGTTCGGCGGAGCAGCTCCCTTTACGTTTGATGAAATGCCGAATGGCCGTCTTAAGTCACAGCTTGAAGTGTTACCTGCTCCGGCTAAAAAAAGAGGCATGGCGTGGTTAAATCGTTTTAGCTTTCCTGCCAATGACATTGCACAGATTCATGTGGATGGGCGTGGTGGAGTTTTCTATCAAGACACTTTACTGCCTGATGATATTAGTCAGGCGGATTTAGAGGCCGACCCAACACTGGAAGGCATTAATCCAACTGATGTTTTTAAACTGCACAGCAGACCCGGTGCTGCAAATGTGGTTTACGTTAATTTTAAAGGCCATACGATTACAGATACCGCCTGGAACTCAAGCGGGCAGCCGAGTTACCAAGCAAAACCATTCAACAAAGATGCTAACCCCAACAGCTTTTCAGTAGCGGAAAGGGCGGATATGGCTGAAATATGGCACCGAATTGCTGAAGATTTTAGTGCCTTTGATATTGATGTCACCACAGAAGCGCCTGCGTCTTTCGGACCAAAAGTTGGCCATCTACTTATTACCAGTAACTCAACGGTAACAGGTGGCGACATGCCGCATCCCAATGCTGGCGGTGTGGCCTATGTTGGTGTTTGGGGTGCATCGTATTATGAATATTACCAACCGGCATTGGTTTATTACGATCAATTGGCATCAGCGCCGTATTATATTTCAGAAGCTGCCTCACATGAATTGGGCCATAACTTAGCACTATCACATGATGGTACAAGTACAGTGGGCTATTACTCGGGGCATGGGACAGGGTTGAGTTCGTGGGCTCCAATTATGGGTGTGGGCTACTATAATAATGTTACTCAGTGGAGTAAGGGTGAATACCCTGATGCAAATAATACTCAAGATGATTTAGCGATTATTAGTGCTCAGCTGTCATTTGCCGCTGATGACCATGCAAATGATCATGCGTTTTCAACGGCGTTGATTGTTGACTCGGCTGGTAATATTGCGAGCAGTAATCCTGAGTTTGATCCGCTTAATGCGCGTCCTGACAACAAAGGTATTATTGAAAATAGTGCTGATACAGATGTTTTCTTTTTCGATACGGCAGCGGGCGATATTAATGTCACCATAACACCTGCATGGGCGGCGTATACACGTTCAAGTAAACGCGGGGCAAACCTTGATATTAAAGCAACCCTTACGGATGGTGCTGGCATTACTATTGTCGACGATTATTTAGATGATACAGAAGCGTTAATTACAGCAAACGTTCCTGCAGGTCGATACTATCTTGAAATCACCGGTGTTGGAAACGGTGCAGTACCGTACTCATCTTATGGTGGTTTAGGCGAATATTTTATTGTCGGCAACGTCGTTCCCACGAGTGCAGATGCAACGGCTCCTAACCCTGATCCAATGTCATTAGCCAGTGCTCCAGTAAGTACTAGCCGCACCAGTATTGAGATGGAGGCAACGGTGGCTTCTGATGACTCAGGTTTTGTTGAATATCAATTTGTTTGTACGACAGGTGGCTTAGGCTGCGTTACCAGTGCATGGCAAACGGAAACGCTATATGTGTCACCGAGTTTAGAGCCAGATACCGAGTATAGCTATCAGGTGAAAGCGCGGGACAGTGTCGGTAATGAAACTGCATTATCGTCTGTATTATCGGCCACAACCTGGGTTAATACGCCACCCGTTAGCGTTGCTGACTCAGCAGAAGTCGACAAAAACGCAAGCGTAATTATTGATGTGCTTATAAATGATAGTGATGCTGACGGCGATACATTGGCTGTTAATAGTATTCCTATGACGGCTGCCAACGGTGATGCCGTGATCAGTGGTAACAATATCTTGTATACGCCAGATGTTGGCTTTGTAGGCACCGATCAATTCTCGTACAGTATTGCAGATGGTTTTAGTGGTTATTCTACTAATGCTGAAGTCACAGTGGATGTGATGGATGTTAACTCAGCGCCAGTAGCCAACCCAGATAGTGCAGAAGTGCTAATACAAGGTAGCGTTGTTATTAATGTACTCGTTAATGATAGCGACCCTGAAGGAGCTCCCTTGTCCATTGTCGCGGTAACAAATGGAGCAAAGGGAACCGTTGTTAATAATTTTAATGGAACGGTGACTTACACGGGGGAAAGTAGAAAGCGCGGTGGTGATACCTTCAGTTATACAGTGTCCGATGGCCAGCTTAATTCCACATCCACAGTGTCTGTATCAATCGTAAAGTCGCTTTCGGGTGGAGATAGTGAAGATGGGGGCGGTGGTGGGCGTTGTCACCCTAAGAGAGGGTGTTAAGTTTATTTTAACCACGTTAAGAATACATTGGGGCTTTGAAGCCTTAACTAAAAAAACCAGCGGCCAGTGGCCGCTGGTTTTTTTATGCGTGGTTTAAACTAAACTTTTGCTGAGCTAAATAAGTGAGTGGGCATATAGTAGTCACAGCTTAGCGGTGGAAAAACAGGCGTAGTAGGGGCTGTAATGTGACGCGCCTTGCCTTAATTAGTTAACGTTCGAGTTTTGTGGCTGCAGCGAAGCGGAGATCACGCTTGAACGACTTGTATGGTGACTTTATGACGCAGCATGAACAATAATCTCTATATTCAATAAAAATTGAGTGGCGCGCAAAGTGTCACTCTTTTTTTTTGGTATTAATATTGCTTGATTATTCATATAACTAATTTATGAGGTAACCATGAATATTGACATATCGTCTCAATACCAAAGAGTTTCTCAGCTTACCCGCAACTCGATACCGATCGCACACAAAGAGCCTGTTGATAATACATTAAAGAGTACTACAGCAGATACGGTAACGATCAGTAATGATACAAAAAATAAATTGGAACGAACGACTGAAATAATGGCTAAGTATGACCTTAGAAATATATCTCATAATACATTTGAAAAAATGAGTGATGAGCTTCGTAATTCAGGGCTTATGAGTGATCATGAATATTTAATGATGGTAAGACCTAGCAATAATATGGAAGGATTACACAACATGAAAAATGATCCTAACCAACCAATAGACATGATAGCCAGATTTGAAGAACTACTTGATGTACAAACAAGTAGTAATTCGAACCCTAAATTTATCGATAATGACCAGAAACGCCTTGATTCACTGATTTATTTTGAAAGCCGACAAAGTTAACTTTACGGCAAGTAATAGCCAGGGAAAGGATATTACTTGCCGCCTTTACAGCCTAACTAGGTATTAACCGCTTAGAAGACGACGGTCAGCGTATTAGAACAACCCGTTAGGCTACCAGCGGGGCATACTTGATAAATGTACGTTGCGCCACCCTTAGTACCAATGAGGTCAAGGTAGCTATCCGTCTGATTATCAAAAGCTTCCGATGACGTGCCTGTGCGATAAATATCAACCGCTCCATCGTAGCTCCAAGTTAGATCTACTTGCTGCCTGCCTTTTACTTTAGAACCGCTAGCCGAATCCAATGTTGGAGCCCCTGCAATTGGTGTTGCTAATGTTGTAGCGGAGTCCTGATTACTACAAATAAGGGCGCTGGATGGATCAATGCCACAGACTTCATAGCTATACTTGGTTTCTGCTAACAGCCCAGTTATTGAGGTTGAGGTTGAATTGCTTGCGATGCCCGAGTTTATAGTTGTCCCGCTAGCATCAAGAACAGTGTAGCCGCTCTCTCCTGAGCCATCTGTCCAGCTTAAATCAATTTGCGTGTCTGATATAGCTGTCGCGCTTAAGGTAGTGGGTGCGGTAAAGGTAACGTCATCCGTCCAGTCTATGGATATTTGACGGATGCTGATGCTATCAAGATTGCGGTTTCCTCGCGTGGGGTCTGTATCTTCAACCTTGACGAGAACGCTATCAACAACAGAGGAAAGTTCACCTAATAGAATTTGATCGGCGCTTGCTGCCAATTCAAATATAGGGATGTAGCTCTGCCCACCATCAACCGAATAACTAAAGGCAAAATTATCGCCTTCGCTATTGGCTGGCGCAGCAGCATTAACGGAAAGCGTGGTGACTATGCCAGAACCAATATTATCAAATTGCCAGATATGCTCTAGCCGGCTGGTTCGTTTTGATGGCTTACCACCTGACTCCACTTCAGTAAGGGTTTCTGAATCGTTGATGCTAAATGTATTGAGATATGACCCCGTCATGCTGCCGAATGTAGTTGCTTCACCCGAAGCATAACGAATAGGAGGGAGCACCACATCTACGTTGATTGCATTGGAATTTGCAAGCCCACCAGCGTTGAATGCTTGTACATAGTATTCGTGCACGCCATCGGCAACGCCAGTGTCGGTATAAGTGACATTATTGGCAGAAACATTCGCAATTTCACTGCCGTTACGGAAAATGTTGAAACCGTCTTCGTTATCCGAATTGTCGCTCCACTGTAAAGTAACATCACTGACGCCATCATACGTAGCAGACGTTAGAGTTGGCGCTGTGGGTGGGTCAATAGGGCTTAATCCATTGTCATAGTCAAAAGACATGGAGCTGCTAGCGGTGCTTATATTGTATAGGCGGTTTCCGGTTGGGTTTATTGTTCCGCCCTGGTAAGTGTCTGTACTGGGCAAAGTCGTTCCATTAATTTCATCTACACCAGCGGCGTGCCATACGTCATCAGCGTCCCCACGGTTGCGACCCCACTCAAGGTCATATTCGCCATCAGCCTGTAACAAAGCGACGCGGTAATGAGCACCATTAGTAGGCCAAGGTGGAACTTGCCCTGGAAAGCCTTGCGTGTTGTAACCAGCATTGTCATCAATATGCCAAATAGTTAGGCCACCTTGAGTCATTGCTGCATCAAACCCGATGGGTTGACGGTTTTCAATTAATAAGTATTCGCCATTGGGGTAGCCATGATCAATGCGGTAGACAGCAGCAGTATCTTCTGCTTGTTGTAAGCTATATGTGCCAGGGGCACTAATAACGGTTGGACTGACCCAACCAAGATTGATTTTACTCCAAGGAGAGAAATGAGGCGGATAGTGCTGGCTGTTATCAAACCCCCACGAATTTGCCATTAAGCCATAAGAGCCGATGCCTTGGCCTCCGCCGTTTGTGTCATACAGATCAGGCAGACCAAAAAAGTGGCCAGTTTCGTGGGCGATGACGCCGATTCGGCCAATAGCCGAGCCGGAGATGCCCCATAAACTAGGGCTTATATGATAATCAAATACTTTAATACCGGATGTTGAAACCCAAGAAGGTTGAATGGCCCAGCGATGTGACCAAATGCGGTCTGCAGTGTTAGCTCCATCAGTGTCTGTACCGCCCCATTCGGCGCCATATCCAGAATGAATGAATGAAATTGAATCGATATAACCATCATTATCTTGGTCGTATTCGTTAAAATTTAAACCGTGTTCCGTTTCGAGCTTATTAAGGGCCTCTTGTAAGGCTCCCCATAATGTCGAGCTGCCGGATTGGCCATCAGCGTAATAAGCCTCTGTGCCAGAAACATCAATCCAACCTGAAATGGTTGAGTTAAGGGTCATCTGACCATATGAATTTTCGAGGTATACGGCTTTCACACTACCCGTCGGTGCTAGAGCAGGGTCAGGAGTGTCGGCATTAAATAACACATCTATATCAGTGGCGCTCGGGAGTGTGCGAAATTCGTGGTCAGAAAACCGAATCATCACAACGAGGTTCTTGATAGTACCTGATGGTGGAACTTGTTCGGGTGTGCTGGCGCTGCTTTCGCTGGTTGATCCAGGAGCAGAAGCTTTTTGTTGATTTATAATTGATTGAGAAGGGAGGATTCTTTTTTGTAAGCCATTCGCTTTAGGGTTCGATTGGCCAACTTCAAGTTCGGTTGGAATTAAATGCCCACTTGCCCCTCTTTGAGCGTAAACATAGCGACCTTTTTCTTTGAGAACAGTGTAACCATTGTTGTCTTCCTGCCAGTGAAAGTGCTCATCGCCTTTGATTTTTAAGACGATTTTGGTGCCATCTGGCTGTGTGGCGTTGATTGGATGTGGACTGGCATTAATTGCAAATACCTCAGTAATGTAACTGAGGGAAATGAAAGCGATTAAGGTAATAAGGAAATATTTTGTATGAAAGGTGGCTTTTGTAGATGATTTTTTAAGTGTAAGTGCAGACATTTCTCAAATCCTTTGGTTGTTAGCGCTATCTTCGTTTGCACAGTATACACTTTGAATTGAATACATGGTTTTACCACTGTATTGATGTACTACAGATAGCATTTTTGCCCAAAATGCTTGTACTCATTTAAAATGAACGCCTAAAGTGACTCAACTAGGTGAGTGAAAATTACGTCGTTAAGCAATCACAAGGTGATTTTGTTTCTAACGGCCCAAACGGCTGCTTCAACTCGAGTTCTAAGAGAGAGTTTCTTTAGGAGGTTCTTAATATGGACTTTAACGGTTGCTTCCGTTATGCCGAGCACCTTTCCGATCACTTTATTGCTGTCGCCCCGTGTAATATGCCTAAGAATTTCAACTTCTCTCTTTGTTAGTTTTTCGAATATTGATGGGGTGCTTGATGATTGCTGTATGGAGCGTGCGACGATTTGAGTGAGAGGGGCGCTAAGAACCAATTCCCCTTCGATTGCCTTGCTGATTTTATCAATAACCTCTTCTGGCTCTGAATCTTTTAGCAGATACCCATCGGCACCAAACTTAAGTGCTTGTAGAACGTCCGTTTCATTGTCTGAGACGGTGAACATGACAATTTTACTGGTTATTTTTGCTTGTCGTAGTTGGTGCAGAGTATCAAGCCCATTCATGCCTTTCATATCTAAATCGAGCAAAATAAGATCAGGGGAGCAAGTGGTTGCGAGAGCAATGGCTTCTTCACCTGAAGAGGCTTCGCATTTCACTTCGAGTTTATCTTCCAGTGAAATTAGTTGCGCAAGGCCTTTTCTTAATAAGGGATGGTCATCGACCAGCATGATTGTTGATATATGCATATGTTTAGCTATTCGTGTTTATTTTGAAGTGCAAAGAAATGAGGGTGCCATGGGGCGTGTTCTGTGTGATTTGTAAGTTCCCATTAAGAGATTTAGCTCTTTCTTGCATGATTTTCAGGCCAAAGTGCCCTTCTTGAGAGGCGTTTTCGGGTAGACCGCAGCCGTCATCGCTTATTTCAACGTACACTTGCGAACCTTCGGTAAGCACATTGACTGTCGCTGCTGAGGCTTGGGCATGCTTGTGTATATTTGATAATGCTTCTCTAATAATCTGAAGTAAATGAATCTCTTGATGTGGGTTCATCGCATTCTCCCCCAATCCATAATGAAACTTAATAATGTAATTACATTTTTCACTGAATTCATTCACCGCATCTTGAAGTGAATTTTGAATTGAATCATTATCTAATTTTAGCCTGAACGTTGTTAAGATTTCTCGTAACTGCTTATAAGCTAAGTTAGTTCCTTTGCTGATTTCTTTAATAGTTGGGGAGATCTGTTCTTGAGTAAGCCCTTTTTGGTATTGTTTATTTAGCAGGCTTATTTGAAGTTTTAGGTAAGAGAGCGACTGAGCAAGTGAGTCGTGAAGTTCCCTAGCGATAACGGCTCGTTCTTCCATAATTTCTAAACGAGTTATTGCGCGCCTTCTATTGGATAATTCATGAGACGTCGCTATTAAGTTACTCATGGCATCGAGTAGTTTGTTTTGCCAAGGCTCCAGCCGTAGTTTAGATTCCGTTTCCCAAATAAGCTGCCCATATTTATGGCCATTTTTCTTGATGGGGTAGATATGCCGTGCCGCCAAATGGGCATTTGGTGAAGTAATGGGGTTGACTACATCTTGGCCAGCTAAGCTGAGTGAAATTGAGCCGGCACTTAATGTTTTTTCAAGTTCAAAAAGCAAAGGGCTTAAGTTGCCAGACTGCTCAATTGCTGAAAGGCTATGGGCTGAACGATAAAGTATGCTGAGGGAGCGGTTAGTTTGTTCGAGTTCCGCTGTTTTAGAGGCGACCTTCTTTTCAAGCTCTTGATGGCTAAGTGACAGTTGTTTGCTCATGTTGTTAAGGCTTATTCCGAGGAGGCCTATTTCGCCGCTTGCGCGTTCATCTGCTTGGGGGCTGAAATTCCCTCGACCGGCTTCTTTAGCCACTAATAAGAGCTGCTTGAAAGGGGTGATGAGTCTATCGTGAGAACGATAAAGAGCGGTACTGCTGACCGCCACCATCAAAAAAAGTCCAAGGTACTGGATGATTCTTAATAACTGAACATGTTTCTCAGTTTCACGCTGAAAGTAGCTGACTAAACTATCAAGCTCGCTAATAAATAGGTCAGATTCAGCATTTGAATAAGCAGCAGTTTGTATTTTTTGCCACCTTGTTTCAATGCGGGTAAATAGAGTCGCTAGAACTTGATCAGATTTGAAGTCACGTTGACTTCTACTCCTTACACCGTCGAGACGCTTTTGAAAGTCGTTCAGTTCTTTTTTTAAAAGAGCTGTATCGCTTGAGAAGTGAGCTACTGACATCCGTACGGCTAACATTCTTAACGAGCCGGCGGTGTTTATTTGTGCAGCATTCTCATTGACTCTTTCGGAAACAATAATAGAAGACACCATGCCCGCTAAAGCAAGGGTAATGAGTAAAACTAATACTTGGCTTACGCGGGTGACCAGAGATGTATGGCGCGTGGGTGAGTGGGTCTGCATATTGTAATAAGTATTTTTAAGGTCTTAGGGAGTTTACTACTACTTTATACCTTGAGATCTGAATAGTAGCGAAGGGTTTTGTTTAATAATATTAAAACATCTTAAATATCAATTAGATAGCTTTGTTTGGCGAGTACAACTTTAGTGGTAGTTTGTGGTGTTTCCAGCGATTTTCTGATCTTTAAAGCTTATAAATTACTTCTATAATGCAAAAAAATTAAGAGGGTATTACGGAAAATATTATGGCAACACATACACAAAAGCAGTGGTCAGTATTGACGATGAACACCGTCGCATTCGCATGTAACTTTGCGGTGTGGACAATGTTTTCGATCATTGGGCTAAAAATCAAGGATGAGTTGGGTCTAAGCGATACCCAGTTTGGTGTGTTGGTGGCAACGCCAATTCTGACAGGCTCTATTACTCGTTTGCCGTTAGGCATTCTTACCGACCGCTTTGGTGGTCGTATTGTCTTTTTCATTCAAATGGTTTTGGTTGCGGCAGCAACTTATGGCTTGGCTCTGGCTACTGAATATTGGCAGTATTTGTTGGCGGGGCTATTTGTTGGCCTAGCCGGTGGGTCATTTGCGATTGGTATTGCCTATACATCTGCTTGGTTTGATAAAAACCGGCAGGGTACTGCACTGGGTATTTTTGGTGCAGGTAATGCTGGTGCGGCGATTACAAACTTGGTTGCGCCCTTGATTGTGGTAGCTGCTGGCTGGCAAATGGTGCCAAAGGTTTATTCAGTTGCGATGTTAGTTATGGCGATTGCTTTCTGGTTTCTTACTTATGACGACCCCATGCAGGAGGAGCGTAAACGGACCGGTACACATAAGAAGTTATCGGAGCAGTTAGCCCCTTTAAAAGAGCTTAGAGTGTGGCGTTTTGGTCTTTATTATTACTTTGTCTTCGGTGGTTTTGTCGCGCTGGCACTTTGGTTGCCAAAGTATTACGTCGGCGAGTATGGAATGGACCTTAAAACGGCTTCATTTATCACAATTCTGTTTACGCTACCGTCGGGCTTGGTTCGAGCATTAGGTGGCTATGTTTCGGATAAAGCGGGTGCGCGGGTAGTGAACTGGTGGGTTTTTTGGGTTTCTGCAGCATGCCTGTTCTTTCTTTCTTATCCAAACACGAGTTTCATTATCCATGGTATGGAAGGTGATATGGCCTTCGATATCAATCTAGCCGTATGGCCATTTACTGCACTTATTTTTGTAGTGGGTATTGCGATGGGCTTTGGTAAAGCCAGTGTTTATCGAATTTTGCATGATTACTACCCTGAAAACATGGGTTCTGTCGGCGGTATGGTAGGTGTGCTAGGTGGTTTAGGCGGCTTTACGTTACCAATCCTCTTCGGCTTGCTTTCAGACTACACCAATATTCGTACGTCTTGCTTTATGTTGCTGTTCGGTTTGGTAGCGGTATGCATGATTTGGATGAACTACTCTATTTTGCAATTGAAAAAAGAGAGTGAATTACTAGGGCAGTAGTTATAGGCCTGGCTATTGAATATTCAATAGCCAGGTTTGATTTTAATTTAAAGGTTTGATTGTTTTTTTTCACAACAGGAGTGAATTGTGTCAGATATTAAAAAGTGGGATGTAGAAGATCCTAAATTTTGGGAGGAAGAGGGCAAAGCGATTGCGAATAGAAATCTGTGGATTTCGATTCCAAGCTTACTTTGCGGTTTTGCGGTTTGGCTGTACTGGGGGATTATCACCGTACAAATGCTAAACATTGGCTTTCCTTTTGAGAAGTCGGAATTATTCACCTTGATGGCGATTGCTGGCCTCACAGGTGCAACACTACGAATTCCAAGCAGCTTCTTTATTCGTATTTGCGGTGGTAGGAATACTATTGTTTTTACAACGGCGTTATTAATGTTGCCAGCGGTTGGCGCAGGTATTGCGTTATCAGATCCAACCACACCTTTATGGGTTTTCCAGATCCTAGCTTTATTATCAGGTTTTGGTGGTGGTAACTTTGCTTCATCTATGTCAAACATCAGCTTCTT